>Ga0256404_1012165_pt1 | contig 11266 bp, 1 predicted proteins | sample RumenRJG_01DNA_FD_185990 | JGI IMG/M metagenome (GOLD analysis project Ga0256404, IMG submission 185990) | Bovine rumen microbial communities from Lethbridge, Alberta, Canada - RJG_01 | ecosystem: Host-associated > Mammals > Digestive system > Stomach > Rumen | place: Canada: Alberta | collected... | reverse complement strand
GGAAGAGTAAAGTACTACAAAAAGTAACGCTTCATCTGCCAGGACGAGGGCGTTACTTTTTGCGTTTTACAAGAGTAACAACAAGCGAGATAATCGCACAAAGCATAATTACAAAGGTAAACAAGTCACTCAAGGAAGGAATCCGTACGGATTCCTTTGAAGTCGCTCAAAGCCACGACGGGCTCCCCCGATCAAAGATCGGGGGCAGATAAGTAACCATGGCCTCACCTCCTCATCAAAGACTCGGCGGCTGGCCAGCGCTCCCCTCGGCTCCCCGGTTAAGCACATTATGGAATTAGTAATTCCAGTATACCTGTGCGCTCTTCCTCTCTCAATCAATATTCTATTGTTCACCATAAGTTCGTGAGCCTGCACAAAAACACCCTTCTTCACTCTCTCCATATGTCCCGAAACTCTGTACATATTGCCGAGAACGATGAACATACGTTCTTGTCTGCGTTTAAAAAACTGCACCCCCGATTTCGAGGGTGCAGTCTGCTGTTATGTTTCGGGTACCCGAAGTCGGGGTATCCGTTTTTTATTAGTTACTGTGCATTTCTCTCCGTTTCCGGAAGAAATATACAAACCAGGCACCGAGTGTAGACAGTGCTGCCATAAAGATTGCTGCCATGTCCAGCATCGCGGAGGTGTCACCTGTACGGACTGCACCGAGAACTTCCTGCGGTCTTGTCCGAACCGCTCCAAGTACCTGATGTCCTACATCACGTGTTGCTCCGAGGACACTGCCTGTCGGAGTATCCGGTGTATTACGGGTCGGTACCGTCGGTTTATCCGGCTTCTTCCTGTCTTTTCCGCCGCTCGGACCGCCGCCGCCATTGCCTCTGATTCTGGCATCAACCATGTTGATAACGCCATCATCAAAGCCCTGCAGCACGCCGTCCTTCATCGTGAAGCTGATATCCGCCGCTTTCGCGTATCCTGCCGGAGCAGAAACTTCAACCAGCGTATACTTGCCGTCCTTTAATCCGGTCAGCTGCTTCAGGCTGCTGTCGGAAGTCCATTCCGCTACGGTCTTTCCTGTGCTGTCCACAACACGGAGTGTCGCGCCGGCCAGATTCGTACCGTCCTCAGTTACCTTCCTGATGTCAGTTACTACGTGGGTGTTGGTAAATGCTGCCGTACCTCCCGCATAGGTTGTCGCTGTTTCCAGCTTTCCGTTTCCTGCATCGGTTACTTTAACCGTGACAGTTACGGTGTGACCGTCATAGACGTAATCACCCTTCACCCAGTTTCCGCTGTCATTCTTCACAGCATCGGCCGGGATCTTCTCGCGGATGGTGTAGGTGAATTCTTTACCTGCATCCTGTGTCTGATACTTGATAGCGTCGAAGGAAACATTGCCGTCGGCTGCATTTCCCTTTGTCTGAAGGACCTTGCCCTCGGCGTCGAGAAGTTCAAAGCTGAACAGGTTCTCGGTCAGGGTTCCGTTCACCAGGTTCTTGTGTGCGGTAAGAGCTGTGGTTCCATCTGCCTTATACTCATTGGTAAATGTCACCTTATCCATCTCATCTTTACCATCATAGGTAATCTTCAGCGTTCCGTCTTCGTTATCCTTCACTTCCACCTTCACGGCATGCTCTGTGCCGTCATAGGTGTAGCTGTCCTTGGTCCAGGTTCCGTCGGCATTCTTTGACGCGCCTTCCGGAATATGTTCCCTGATTGTGTAGTTAAATGTCTTTCCTGCGTCCGCTTCGGTGTAGCTGATTTCATCAAATACTACACTTCCGTCTTCTGCATTCTTCTTGGTCTGCAGCACCTCGCCGGTCTCGTCGAGAAGCTCGAAGGTGAACTGGTCTGCGGTAAGCTTTCTGCCGTTGAGCTTCTTTTCTGCCTCCAGTTTGATACTTCCGGAAGCGTGATAAGTATTGGTAATTACCAGGCCATTGTCGCTGTCATACTTCACTGCTGCAGACAGAGCGTTGGTTGCATCCGCTGCCTTCGTAACTGTGACAACAACCTTGTGCGGGGTTGTATCATAGGCCACACCAGGTGCCTTGCCATCCTGCTCCGTAATTGTATACTCATACGTTCCTGCTTTGTCATAGGTGATCTCGCCAAATTTTACAAGCGGGTTCTCCTTTGTGGCAGTTCCGGTAGTCACTTCCGGCACAGGGGCGCCTTCTGTGACAGCTGCAAGGTCAAATGTAAATTCTTTACCTTTGCCCCAGATGTCAAGTTTCTTGGTTGCTTCGAGTGTTGCCTTTGCTGCTGTAAATGTGTTACTGATTGTCAGGCTCTCTGCGCCATCGTAAGTAACAACAGCACTCAGGGCATTGGTCGCATCGTCAGCCTTTGTAACTGTAACAACTACATTATGCGGTACAGTGTCATAAGACACGCCGTCTACTCCGTCATTCACCTCAGTAATCGTATATTCATACGTACCTGCTTTGTCGTAGGTAATCTCACCAAAGCTTGCTGTCGGAACCTGCTGTGTCGCCGTCGCAGTTACCTTATCCGTTCCTGCCTCTGCTGTTTCTCCAGCTTCTGCAGTTGTTCCATCTGCCTCTGTTTCAGCAGGTGATTTTCCTGCCGGCATCGGAGCGCCGTTTACTGCAGACAGCTCAAAGGTGAAGCTTTCTGCTTTGCCCCAGTCATTGAACTCCTTGGTTGCCTTAATCGGGGCCTTGACTGCTGTAAATGTATTTGTGATGACAAGTTTCTCAGAATCATCATAAGTCACTTCTGCAGTCAGCTTGTTTGTCGCATCCTCTGCCTTTTTGACAGTCACAATAACATTGTGCGGGGTCGTGTCATAAGATACGCCGTCCACGCCGTCATTCACCTCAGTAATCGTATATTCATACGTACCTGCCTTGTCGTATGTAATTTCTCCAAAGCTGGCCAGAGGTGTTTCTTCAGTTGCGGTTGCTGTAGTTTCTTTCGGCATCGGAGCATTCTCAGTTACTGCTACAAGATTAAATGTAAAGCTCTTTGCCTTGCCCCAGTCTTTGAACTCCTTGGTTGCCTCAATCGGAGCCTTAACTGCTGTAAATGTGTTTGTGACCACCAGATCATCAGAACCATCATCGTATGTCACTTTCGCAGTCAGTGCATTTGTCGCATCCTCTGCCTTTGTTACAGTTACAACAGCCTTGTGTAGTGTTGTGTCATAAGACACGCCATCCACGCCGTCATTCACCTCTGTAATCGTATATTCATACGTACCTGCCTTGTCGTAAGTAATCTCTCCAAAGCTGGCAAGAGGTGTTTTCTCAGTTGCGGTTGCTGTAGTTTCTTCCGGCATCGGAGTTCCGTCTGCAGCAGTCAGCTCAAAGGTGAAGCTCTCTGCCTTGCCCCAGTCGTTAAACTTCTTGGTTGCCTCGAGGGTTGTCTTGACTGCCGTGAATGTGTTTGTGACTACCAGTTTCTCAGAACTCTCATCATATGTTACTTTTGCAGTCAGTGCATTCGTTTCGTCTTCTGCCTTCACGACCGTTACCACAGCCTTGTGTGGGGTCGTGTCATAAGATACGCCATCCACACCGTCATTCACCTCAGTAATCGTATATTCATACGTACCTGCTTTATCGTAGGTAATCTCTCCAAAGCTGGCCAGAGGCGCACTCTCGGTTGCTGTTGCTGTAGTTTCGTCCGGCATTGGAGCATCTGCTGTCACTGCCGCAAGGTTAAATGTAAAGCGTTCTGCCTTACCCCAGTCATTAAATTCCTTGGTTACATTGAGTTCTGCCTTTGCTGCTTCGTAAGTGTTAGTGATTGTCAGACTCTCCTGACCATCGTATTTCACTTCCGCTGTCAGCGCATTCGTCTCCGCGTCTTTGCTGACAGTAACCACGACTCTGTGAGGTGTTGTATCATAAGACACGCCATCCACTTTGTCATTCACCTCGGTAATCGTATATTCATACGTACCTGCTTTTTCATAGGTAATCTCACCGAAGCTGGCAAGAGGTGTTTTCTCCGTTGCGATCGCTGTGACTTTTTCCGGCATCGGAGCATTCTCAGTTACTGCCGCAAGGTTGAAGGTAAAGCTCCCTGCCTTGCCCCAGTCACTGAACTGCTTTGTTGCTTCGAGTGTTGCTTTTACTGCTGTGAAGGTATTTGTGATTATCAGTTCAGCTGCACCATCATACTTCACATCGGCAGTCAGTTTGTTGTTATCCCCCTTGCTGACCGTGACGACAACTTTGTGCGGTGTAGTATCATAAGACACGCCATCCACATGGTCGTTCACCTCAGTAATGGTGTACTCATATTCTCCTGCCTTATCGTAGGAAATCTCGCCGAAGACTGCCGTCTTACTGCCTTTCGTAGCAGTCGCAGAAGTCTTCTCCGGCATCGGAGCGTTCTCAGTTACTGCTACAAGGTTAAAGGTGAAGCTATCTGCCTTACCCCAGTCATCGAACTCTTTTGTTGCTTCGAGTACGGCATTTGCAGATTCAAAGGTATTTGTAATTACCAGTTCATCTTTATCGTCGTACTTCACAACAGCGGTCAGCTTATTTGCTGCATCTTTGCTGACAGTAACCTTGACGTTGTGAGGCGTTGTGTCATAAGACACGCCGTCCACTCCATCATCAACCTCTGTAATTGTGTACTCATATTCTCCTGCCTTATCGTAGGAGATATCACCAAATACTGCTGTTTTACTCTTTGCTGTTGCTGTTGCCGTTGTATTCTCCGGCATAGGAGCACCAGCAGTTACTGCCTCAAGTTTGAAGGTGAAGCTGTCTGCCTTACCCCAGTCTTTAAACTCTTTCGTTGCCTGGAGTTTTGCTGTCGCAGCTGTAAACGTGTTGGTGATGATAAGACTCTTTTCACCATCATACTTCACATCTGCAGTTAGTTTATTTGTTTCTTCGTCTTTGGTAACGGTTACTACAACTTTGTGAGAATTTACGTCATAAGTCACGCCGTCAATTCCGCCATTCTTCTCTGTGATAGAGTACTCATAAACTCCGGATTCCTCATAACTGATTTCTCCAAAGTTTGCCACAGGTGAATCTTTTGTAGCAATCGCTTCCGGCTTCTCCGGCATCGGAGCTTCCTTAGTTACCGGTGCAAGGACAAATGTAAAGCTCTCTGCTTTGCCCCAGTCATTGAATGACTTGGTTGCTTCAATGAATGCTTTCGCAACTTCAAAAGTATTAGTGAACTCTTCTGTGTGAATCAGCTCACTGCCTTCTGCTGCTATCAGATGTCCTTCGCCGTCATCCACTACCTTGATGGTGACGGTATGCTCATCTTCGTCATACCTGATTCCGTCAGCTGTGCCTTTGCTCTCCTTCACCGTATAGGTGTACTCTCCAGCATTCGTGAAGCTGATCTCACCGAAGCTCTTTGTCTGATCCTTATCAGCCTTGGTAATCTCAATGCTCGTTGCTGCAGGCATCGGAGTTCCATCTTCCGCGCTGATGGTGAACGCAAATGTATCTTCGTCCGTCCACTCTCTGCCTTCCAGCACCTTCTGAACCTTCACTTCGCCCTTACCGCTAGCTGCGTAAGTGTTGGTAACCTTCTCGGTTTTGATCAGGCTGTCGCCTTCTTCCGCCACCAGTTTTCCGTTTCCGTCATCCACTACCTTGATGGTGACAGTATGGGCCTTGGTATCATAGTTCATTCCACCTGCGCTGCCTGCCGTTTCAGTTACTGTATAGGTGTACTCTCCGGCCTTGGTGAATCTGATCTCGCCAAAACTCTTCGTCTGGTCGGCATCTGACTTCTTGATTGTAATGCTTTCTGCCGAAGGCATCGGCGTGCCGTCTTTCGCACTGATTGTGAACGTAAACTCATCGTCATCCGTCCACTCTCTGCCATCCAGCACCTTCTGGACCTTCACTTCTCCCTTTGCATGCTTCACGTAAGTATTGATGACTTCCGCAGTGGCTTTCGATCCTGCTGTAACATTCACATTTTCCATTTTGGACACTGTCCATGTATAGTCTTCAACGCTGGCATCCTTCTCCTCAACAGTATACGTACCAGCCGGCAGGTTCGACCATATTTGTTCCTGACCCTTAAAAAATGTCACATAGGACTCGTTTTTTCCCTTATCCTCTCCGTTCAGTGTAAAATAATGACCTGCACTGTTTTTAACAGCAATCTCATAAGTACCTTTCGCATTTTCACCATTGACGGTCTTTTTGACTTTCAAGGAACCGTTCTGCTCTTCATAATGGTTGATGAAATCGCCTATTTGATATACAACACGCTTGTCTTCACCTTGTGTTGGTTCGATTCTTTCCCAGTTTTGTCCGTCTTTTTTATAAACTTCAAACGTGATTTTTTCGTTTTCATCAGTTGCAACAACTTTCAGAATCACCGGAGAAGCGTCATATTTTACACCATTATCCTCTTCTCCTTCAGGTACTGCCTCCTTAATGACATAGTAGAAATCTTTTGATTGATCTTTTGGAACCTCCACTTGTGAATATTTAAAAGAACTACTCAGTATAAAGTTCCCCTGATCATCAGCAGTTGCACTCTCACGCACTTTAGCATCGGTAGGTAATTCTCCTTTATCATTACACTCATACACTTCAAACGTGAAAGTATTTGAAGTGAACTCAGAATAAGGCTTCTCGTTTCCTGCTTCATCCTTGATCTTCTTACTACCTTTAAGAGAGAAATCACCTTCAGCTTTATACTTACGCTGTGTACGGAAGAAATGCCATTCTGATCCTGTCTGCGTGAATTTTTTGCCAGTTGCAACCCAGCCTGTTCCTGAACCATTCACTTCTTCGAAATCTGCATTGGGTGCAAGGAACAGTCCTGCAGGACCATCGGTAAACTTTACACTGGTTGCTTCATAAGCGTTAAGAACTATATGGTTCAAAATATAGTTTTCGACTTTATTATTATGATCCTTATCACCGCCATTACCACCCGTATTGGAGTCTAATTTCTCCACAACAGGATTCAAAGTCCCATCATCATTTTTTGTATATACATATACATATTCTTTTGAAATATGGACGTCGTCCCCAGGAATATTGAGGACTATACTCTGCCCTTCTAGTTTCTTGATCTCCCATCCTGACTCAGAAATATTCAAATCAGCAGCATCGACATAAATTGTTACATCATCAGGCAGAGTTGTGGTGTCGAGCACTTTTCCTGGAAAAGCCTTAATCTGCATCTTGTCTTTGTAACTTGTCGACGAGAATGTCAGTTTATCTATCAGTCCGTCAACATATTCCTTTACGTCCGCTTGGCTTGTCGGTATTACGGTAACATCATACTTGTAACTATCCTGATGAATCCTATCTTTTTCCTCATCACTACTCTGATGGATGTATTCTTCCGTTCTGTCGCTTGGAGTGTATATATCCGGATTAACTGTAGTATTCTCTGTAAAGTGAAATTTATTATACTCACCCACATAGAAAGGCATTGCTTCCGATGCACCTTCATTTGCAGCCAAATCAATGCCTGCATCTGAATCATCTTGGTATTTATTTACAGCGAAATTTGTTTCCGTATGCTGTTTTCTAATATATGTATCTGCAATTACACCATATTCCGCCCCTTCACCAAGAACATCATAGGGGTCGATTGCTGGTTCGAACTTAGGTTTTTTCAGTTCAAAAACAAACTCATCGCGCTGAATATGCTTATCGTTATCTATTTCTGTTTTTTGACCTTTATAAGAATAAAGGAAATCCCCAATTACATATGCATCTTTATAATCACTTTCTTGAGGTTTGTTTCCTCCTGTAATTATTGAAGCCCCTTCTTTTGCTATGATGACAGTTGGAGTAATGCTCTGCCACTGTGTAGAGTATTTCTGTCCCTGTGACCAATTACCATTTATCGGTAAATATACTACTTCTTCTTCCCCATCTGCAGTTACTTCAACAGTATAATAGTAGTGATTATTCCCATCTTTCGAAAGCGCATCTAACAATACATATGTCTTTCCAGCAGGTATTGGTCCCTTATCTGTTTGTGGGGTAAATTTCAAAACAACATCCAATTCTTTTGTATTTCCCTTTTTGAATCCCACCTCATATGTTCCTGAATCAGTGTTCAGGCCACCATTGTGCTTCTCAGATAATTCATAACCGTCAAAACCACCATTCCATATTGTTTCGTATTTCTCCTGTTGATATTGATACATATTCTGCAATCCGCCAAGAGATTTAGCGTTACCTTCATTTGAATGGATAATTCGAACTTTGAGTTTTTCTTTCTGTTCAGGGGTTAGAGTAGAATAAGCTATATTGCCTCCACCCCATGGTTGTGTGTTAAATTCCGAAATATCGATGTGAAATGGTGTACTATGACCTTCAATCTCATTAATATTAATTACAGCCCAAGGTGCATTATTATCCGCATTTGCAATATTGTTACTATCACCTACCCACACAACTGCAAAGATATCATCATCGCTCCAGTTGGTGGGAAATGGGATAGAAGTACTATCATTATAATCATAAAGTCCTACCGATAACTCCAGCGCACCCTGCGCATCCCTCACCTCGATGACATACTTCTCCCCACTCTGCATCTCGACAGTCAGGGTTTCTTCAGATGTGAACGCTTTGAGGCTGGTAAGGAGCCAGTCTGCGTTGTCCTGTTTTTTTACGGTGAGCAGTTCTTCATTGGTAAAGGTTACGTTCTTGACGTTGGATACGTTTTCGCTGATGTGCAGCTGTGTGAAGAGTTCGGAAAGAAGCATGGAGGTTCCGCCCTTCATGCTGAACTGGTATCCGTCATAGGTATAGTCTACCGTGTAGGAAAAGCCCACGAGGGAAAGACCGGTGGTCTCGAACTCGACACGGCCGGTGTTGGTGCTGAGCATGGTGTACGCGTTCAGGGTCTCATGCTCGATATCTGCTGCAGAAATGTTTCTTGCATCTCTGGTAGTCTCGTTTTCTTCCTTCACGCCCTCTTTCAGCGGCATGTGGTGTACGACCAGGTCCTCGGGGTGCTTTACACCCAGTTCCTCGGTCAGCTGTTTTTTGTTGAATTTGAAGGATACCTTAACAGAGCCTTCCTCGGGCTGGAGCTCGATGGTGCGGCCGGTTGCACTGCCGTCCTCATCCTTCTCCGCCGCCAGGAACGCGATATCATAGAGCAGCGTATTCTCTGCGGTATAGGTATGGTCATCGCTCGCATTAAGAGCGTCCATGTATGCTTCGTAGTTGTAGCCGCTGGTCTTTCTGTTAACTGCAGTAACCTTGAATTCTGCATCATCCGGGATTGCATCCGGGTCTGCGATCTCTGCGGTAACGGTTACCAGGGCGTCACTGTAGGAATACTTCGTCTTTGTGTTCGGAACGACTTCTTCCAGAGCCGGAACTTCGAGGGTCTCTTCGACAGTCTCTTCTTCGAGTTCCTCCAGTTCTTCTTCTTTCCCCTCCAGGATTCCGCAATACTTATCGTGCAGATTTTCCATATCGGCGTAACCGATGATTCTGGGTTCGGCTGCGCTGATTACACCGATCTCCACCTTATCGGTACCGGTGCTGTAGATGAATTCGATGGTGCCGTTGCCGGTATCCTGTGGACCGGCGATGACGATGCCGCCGAGAACCGCTTTCTTTGCATTGTTTTTAACAGCCCGCTTTCTGGCCGCGCTGCTGTCAAGCTCTGTAACATCGAAAATCTCCTCAGGGGTTGTTTCGGGAACGTTTTCGATCACGGCAGAAATTTCCGGTACCGCATCCGCCGGAACGGCATTCTCCGTACTTTCGGCAGATACGTCAGGAATTTCCGGAACTGTCTGTGGCTCTGCAGCTGCCGTATCCGCATTCAGGATTTCCACTTCGGTTTCCGCAATCTCCGCAGAAATCTCTTCTGTCCTTACCAGGTCACTGCCGGTGGCTTCGCTTATGACGATAGGCTCCTCTTTCGGTGCTTCCACCTTCTGCAGCTTCACTTCCGCGTCAGCTTTCTTTGCATCCGAAGAAGACGCCGGACTCTCGTCCGTCGTTCCGATACGTCCTGCAACGAAGACCATGTCACCGGCCTCCGGCGTGTAGTCATCGTCCACCTGCAGGATCACAAAGTCCTCATCGCTCATGTCATCCAGAACGATGATTTCCTTCTTCAGATCGCTCTCGCGGGGAACGCCTTCTTCCGGAATCGCCGCTTCTTTCAGCATCTTCCGGAGGAATTCTCCGCTCTTTGCCTTTTCTTCCTTCTTTGCCTTCTTCAGATAATTGGACACCGCGCTGGCCGCTGCGGATGTGTCAACATCATCGAATACACTCCCGCCGGTAAGATCCGAGCCGGTGGCTGCGCCGAGATTCCGCAGATTTGAACCGGAGGCGATGTAGTCTTCGAAATCCTCTCCCGCGTGGGCATCATACCATGCGCTCTTTGCAACGGATACGATATCCTCGTTCCAGTCCCTCTCCGCCTGGGCTTCCACGGAGCTCTCGCCGCCGTAACCGCCCAGATCGTTAATCAGGTGGATCTCATCTCCCGCTGAAAAGGATGGCATAACCGTTGACCATGCCATCAGGACAGCTAACCCCAATGCTGTCTTTGAACGCAGTTTTGACCTGTTCCATCCCTGTTTTTTCATAATCGAACTTCCTTTTCCCCTGCTGTAGTTTATTAGTTCTTCGCTGTCTTTATCTCTGATGCGATTCTCAGTCTCTGATACGACAAATACCATCTCAATTCCGAAGAACTCAAACGAAATGTTTCGTAATTATGCGAAAACGTTTTCGTTTATATAGTCCACACTTCTCGGATTGCTTTGAGATGGTTTACATCGCCTGTTCAGTTGGTTTCGTTAAGTTAAACTTAATATAATCGTAAGTAATGTCATTATAACTCAAATTATCTTCAGGTACAAGGCAATTTAAATAATTCAAGGTGCAATTTAAGCAAAAAAATCATCATAAAGTACCATCTCAACAAAAAAAGACCGGATTTCTACCCGATCCGTCACATTTTCCCTTTCTCTTTTAAAAAATATAAATTATGACTGTTTAATACGGGCGTCTCGCGGCACAGCCTGCATGCCGTATCACACAAAAAATCCCCCGCCTTTCGGCAGGGGATTCGTTATATCCGGTGCTTTCGCACCGTTAAGGAAGTCTTACTTTCTCAGTTCAAGCACATCTGCCAGAGCCTGCAGGGAGGTTCTGACCTGACCGAAGTCGCGCATCTGCATGTCGAGACCGAGCTTGACGTGCGGGATGTTGGCATCGTCCAGAGCCTTCTTGAGGTACGGATACTCCATCTCCTCCGGGTCGCAGAACTGGGTGATGAAGATAACCACGCCCTGTGCGCCGCTCTCTTTTGCGAGCTCGGCAACGTGCTCACC
>Ga0256404_1012163_pt1 | contig 11268 bp, 9 predicted proteins | sample RumenRJG_01DNA_FD_185990 | JGI IMG/M metagenome (GOLD analysis project Ga0256404, IMG submission 185990) | Bovine rumen microbial communities from Lethbridge, Alberta, Canada - RJG_01 | ecosystem: Host-associated > Mammals > Digestive system > Stomach > Rumen | place: Canada: Alberta | collected... | reverse complement strand
AAGACCGATAGATTACGAGACTACGGACTCGCTTTTCTATTGTACGAACATGGCCTTGGCGTCTGTGGGTACGAACTTATTCGTGAATTATTCATATTTATAAAATTAATTTTGAACAGTTACTTATTTGTTATTTTGTTCTTGGTTTTCTACTCGCTTAATCGTAACTTTGGCTAAGCCGAAAATACTATCGATCAACAATAAAAATTTACCGGCTATTTATTTTGTATTGTTCTCACTTATTAGTATCTTTGCATACGAATAGAACTGCATACGAAATGATCGACAGGGCAACGGTTGACAGGATTATTGATGCTGCGAATATTGTGGATGTGGTATCGGAGTTCGTGACGCTGAGGAAGAGCGGTGCGAACTACAAAGGCTTATGTCCTTTCCACAATGAGCGCACCCCGTCGTTCTATGTTTCTCCCGCCCGAAATATCTGTAAGTGTTTCTCTTGCGGACAGGGAGGTACGCCCGTGGGCTTTTTGATGGCTCATGAGCAGATGACCTACCCGGAGGCGCTGCGGTGGCTGGCCAAGAAGTACAATATCGAGATACAGGAGCGTGAGCTGAGCAATGAGGAGAAGGAGGCCGAGAGCAAACGCGAGTCGATGTTCATCGTGAACGAGTGGGCTGCCGACTATTTCGAGGACCTTCTTCATAACCATGTGGATGGGGTGGCCATCGGTATGCAGTATTTCCGCAGTCGTGGTATCCGTGACGATATCATCCGTAAGTTCCGTTTGGGGTATGACCTCAACGACCGCTTCGCCCTACCGAAGGAAGCGCAGCGAAAGGGGTATCAGAAGGAGTTCCTGCTGAGTACGGGCTTGTGCTATGAAAGGTCGAGGAGTGAGGAAGAGTTTTCGAGGAAGGACGAAGGAGGCTTAGTAGACCGCTTTGCGGGAAGGGTGATATTCCCGTGGCTCAGCATCAGTGGGAAGGTGGTGGCGTTCGGCGGAAGAAAGCTCGACCAGGCTACCAAGGGCGTGCAGCAGAAATACGTGAACTCGCCCGACAGTGAGATCTACCACAAGGAACAGAACCTCTATGGTATCTATCAGGCCAAGAAGGCGATAGCCAAGGAGAACTGCGTGTATATGGTGGAGGGCTACACCGATGTGATTTCCATGCATCAATGTGGTATCGAGAATGTGGTGGCCAACTCGGGTACTGCCCTGAGTAATCATCAGATCCGTATGCTCCATCGCTTCACACAGAACATCGTCTTGTTGTACGACGGTGATGAGGCGGGTATTCATGCAGCCCTGCGCGGTACGGATATGCTGTTGGCTGAGGGTATGAATGTGAAGGTGCTGCTGTTTCCTGATGGGGATGATCCCGACAGCTTTGCCAGAAAGCATACGGCTGATGACTTCAGACGATATATCGAGGAGCACCAAACCGACTTCATCCAGTTCAAGAGTGATGTGCTGCTGAAGGGTGTCACCGATCCCATCAAGCGTTCAGAGGCCATTAACTCGATCATCAAGAGCATCAGTGTGATAACCGATCAGATTACAAGGGCTACGTACATCACCGACTGTGCCCATCGGTTAGGCATTCACGAGGCCACGCTGATCTCTACGATGAACAAGATGATCAGGAATGACAAGGAACAGAAGGCGAAGGCCGTTTCCACACCGTCACCTTCTTCCCCTAATCCTCCATCAACAGGTGCTACCACCGCTCTCACTCCACACTCCACACTCCACACTCCACACTCTTCCGTGGAGGACCTCCTTATCCGTATGGTTATCCGTCATGGGGAGAAGATAGTGTATCGCGATGTGGAGACCGAAGATGGTGGAACCATCGACCTGAACGTGGCGCAGTATATACAGATTGACTTGAATGCCGACGGACTGAAGTTCCGTAACCCGCTATATAACCAGGTGCTGGAGGAAGCTGTGACACATTCGGGTGATGAGGGCTTTGTGGCCTCGGAGTTCTTCTCCCGTCATCACGACATCAAGGTGAGCGCGCTCGCTGCGGAAATGCTTATTGACAAGGTGCAGCTCACCAAGAGTCTGCAGATGAAGGAGGAAGAAGACTCGTTCCGTCAGGAGGTGGAGCACCTGGTGCTGGATTTCCGTTTCGACTACGTGAATACGCACATCCAGACACTTCGTCAGCAGATAGCACAATCGGCAAGTAATCCGGAACGTCTGCCGCAGCTGATGGGGGAACTGAAGAAAATGATGGACCTGCGGAACCTGATGGCGAAGAAGTTAGGTACCAGTATCATGACATAAACGCATTTATCCTTTACAGATATGATATACATCCATTGGCTACTCCTCGCTATCTATGTACTGGCAGTTGTCGGTACGATGATTACGGTGCTGATGGATAACCGTCAGCCAGCCAAGACCATGGCGTGGATGCTGGTGCTGGTATTCCTTCCGCTGGTGGGTATCATACTCTATTTCTTCTTCGGTCAGAACACAAGGAAGGAGAAGATGATCTCGCAGAACAGTCTGGACCAGCTCACGAAGCGTTCGATGCTGGAGTTTGCCGAACAGAAGAACCTGGTGCTGCCGCAGCAACACGAGAAACTGATCAAGCTGTTCGCCAGTCAGAACTGGGCATTGCCGTTCAAGGACAACGAGATAGACATCTATACCGACGGCTATCAGTTCTTCCATGCGCTGTTACGGGATATGGCCAAGGCGAAGCATCATATCCATATCGACTCGTATATCTTCAACGATGACGAGCTGGGAAACATGATTGCCGACGCGCTGATTGACAAGGCCAAGGAGCATGTGGAGGTGCGGGTGATCTACGACGATGTGGGCTGCTGGGACGTGAAGGGCTCTTTCTTTGAACGGATGAGGGATGCGGGCATTGAGGTACATGGTTTCATGCCTGTGAAATTCCCTGCCTTTACCAGTAAGGTGAACTACCGTAACCACCGAAAGCTGTGCGTAATCGATGGAAAGATCGGGTTTATTGGTGGCATGAACATCGCCACGAGGTATGTCAGGGGCAAGAAAAAGAGAAGCAAGAGGCAAGAAGCAAGAAGCAAGAGGCAAGAAGCAGGAAGCAAGAGGGTACTTTGGCGTGATACCCATCTGCGTATCCAGGGCGGTGGCGTGTATGGCATTCAGCGCGCTTTCTTGGTTGACTGGTACTTTGTTGACCGTACGCTGATATCCGATCACAGCTATTATCCTCCTATTTATGAGGAATGTGGAATGAGGAATGTGGAATGTGAAACGAAGAGTGAGGAAGGAGGAACGGGCAGCGACTGTATTGTACAGATTGTGACGAGCAGTCCGATTTCCGAATGGCCTGATATCATGCAGGGCTATATACGCATCTTGTTGGAAGCCAAGAAATATGTATATATCGAGACACCTTATTTCCTGCCCACGGAACCTGTACTCTTAGCCATGCGAACCGCTGCACTGACGGGTGTTGACGTCAGGGTGATGATTCCTTACAAGACCGATGCGAAACTGGTGGAGTGGGCGAGCAGGAGCTATGTGCATGAGGTGGTGAGTGCCGGTGTGAAGATCTATCTGTACCAAAAAGGTTTCAACCACTCCAAGCTGCTGGTGAGCGACGATTCGATGTGCACGGTGGGCTCATCCAACGTGGATTTTCGCAGCTTCGAGAACAATTTCGAGGGTAACGCGTTTATCTACGACCGTGACATGGCGCTGCGGATGAAGGAGGTGTATATGAACGATGTGAACGACAGTGTTCTTCTTGATGATGTGGAGAACCTGGATCACCGTCCTTTCCTCAAGCGTCTGTGGGAGTCGGTGGTACGGCTGCTGTCGCCGCTGTTATAACTGATCACTTGTCACTTGAGTTGGCAGCGGGTGTTTCGGATTCTCTTTGGCTCCCATCTCAACGAGTTTGCGGGCAGGGACAAGCAGACTCTGGTTTCCTTTCAGTTTCAGTTCGGCATGTTCGTATGCATTCTGCAGTTTCTGTATCTTATCGCCCATCTCGTCGAAACGTTCCATGAAGTCGCCTACACGGTCGAGCAAGGTATTGGCCAATCCGTACACCTTTTCCTGATTCTCTTCCTGCCGTTGCTGTGTCCAGGTGATCTGTAGCATGCGCAGTACAGCGAACAGGTTCTGCTCTCCAGTGATGAACACCTTCTTGTCGAAGGCGTAGCTCCACAGGTTCGTATCGGCCGACACCGCTAACTGCATGGCCGCCTCCTGAGGAACGAACATGATGACAAAGTCGAGCGTCTCCCTTCCTTCCATCGAATACCTGTTATACTGCTTGTCGGCCAACTCATTCACATGTTTGCGCACGCTTCGGCAGTGTTCCTCCAGGAAGGCTTTCCTCTCTTCATCCGTATGGGCATTCACATAGCCGATAAAGGCAGTGAGCGACGCCTTCGCATCGATGATGACATCTTTCTTGTCGGGGTAGTGCAGCACCACATCAGGGCGCATACCATCGTTCGTATCATCGTTGCGTATTACCTTCCCCTTCGCATCCCGCATCACATACTGCACATCGTATTCCAATCCTTTGGTGAACCCGAACTTATCCAACAGGTCGTTGAGCTTCATCTCACCGAAGTCGCCCTGCACCTTAGGACCGGTTTGGAGGGCCCTTGACAGCTTCTCGGCCTCTGCTCCCAAGGAAGAGGTGGCCTGGAGCATGTTCTTGAGTTGTTCGCTGAGGGCAGAGGTGTTACGGGTGAACGACTCCTTATTATCGTCCATCGATTTCTTCATCTCATCCATCACGGCACGTAGTGGGGCGATGATGGCACCCATCTGCGACTGGTTCGTCTTGTCCAGCTCCTCCGACCGTTTCCGCAGCAGCTGTTCCGTGGCGGTCTTCAGTTGTTCCTGCACCAGTGTAAGACGCTGGTTGAACTGCTCGTCAGTCCGCTTGCGGTCTTCTTCAGTCTGCTTCTGCATATTACGGACGAACTGCTCATGCTGGTCCTTGATCTCTGCGATCTGTCGTTCATGACGATCCTTGATCTCGGTCATCTGTTGCTCATGACGGTCTTTCATCTCCGACACCTGCTTTTCGTGCAGGTTCTTGGTGTCGGTGTATTGCTGGTTGAGCATGGACAGCTCGCTGGTTTTAGCAGCCAGTCCCATGGCCAGCTTGTTTTTCTCGTTGATGATAGGCGCTGCTTTGTGCTGTCCGATGAAGAACAGGACGATGGCTCCGATGAGGAGGCCGACGAGGAAGAGAAGTGATTCGATCATTGTTGATGGGGTTAATGGGGTTTATAGGCTTAATGGGCTTTATGGGTTGTCGGGTGCGATTTGAGAGGTGGGCCAGTTCACGAGGAACAGCTTCTCGGTGGCGCGGGTAAAGGCGGTGTAGAGCCAATGGATATAATCAGGCGAGAGCATATCATCCGTCATATACCCCTGGTCGAGATAGACATGTGCCCACTGTCCACCCTGCGCCTTATGACAGGTCACTGCGTAGGCGTATTTGATCTGTAAGGCATTGTAGTACGGATCCTCCTTGATCTTCTTGATACGGTCGCGCTTATAGGGGATATCAGCGTAGTCGACCATCACCTCATGGAACAGCAGTTCGTTCTGCTCGGGTGTGAGGGCAGGTGCCTCGGTGGTCAGACTGTCCAGGATAACCGTTGTCTGCAGTTCGAAATCATGGTAGTCGGGAAACTGCAGGAGCACATCGGCAAAGCGGAACTGATAGAGCTCCCGAACGTTGCGCACCTTCAGTACCTTCACCCTATCGCCGTTGGCAATGAAGCTCAGCTCCTGTGCGTCGTCTTCCTCCTTTCCAGGTTTCACCCAATAGTAGTTGTTCTTCACCACCATGAGCAGGTCGTTGGTGTTCAGCTCCTCCTCACGGTCGAGAATGGTTCTCCTGATTCCTTCGTTGTAGATGTTTGCCCGTTTGTTACTGCGGGTAATCACCATGGTCTCATCGATTCCCACCTTGGAATAAGAACTGTTGAGCTGTTCCACGAGTTCGTTGCCCGGAACCATCTGGATATCGGCGAAGGCATGGAAGTGGATGCGAGGCAGCTGCGGGGCATTGATCATCTGTCTGATCATGGTTGCATTGAACAGGATACCACTCTCCTGACTTTGGCGGAGCACCTCGTTGAGGTCGCACACCTCTACTCGCAATCCGTATTCCTCCAGCATACCTTTCGTCAGTGCCGGCGATTCCTCCTCACCTACAGGAGGCAGCTGGGCCTTGTCGCCAATGAGCATCAGCCTACAGTTCCTGCCGCTATACACATATTGAATCAGGTCGTCTAACAGATACCCGCTACCAAAGAACGCCTCCCCGCCAGCAGGTCCGCCGTTGGCAATCATCGAGGCTTCGTCCACGAGGAACAATGTATCGGTGTGCATATTGTCGTTCAGACTGAATCCCGACTGGAGGTCGGTGAGTGTTTTCTGACGGTAGATCTTACGATGAATGGTGAACGCAGGATATCCGCTGTTCTGCGAGAACACCTTTGCGGCCCTTCCCGTCGGTGCCAACAGCACCACCTTCTGTTGGAGTTGCAGCAGGGTTCGTACAAAGGCACCAGCCAGGGACGTCTTTCCTGTTCCAGCACAGCCCCGCATCATCATCGTTGTATGAGGTTCCCTGCTGGTAATGAAACGGCAGAAGGTCTCAATGGCCTGCGATTGCTCGCGGGTAGGCTCCAGACGGAAGGTCTGACGAATGCGGAGAGACAATGCTTCTGTGATCATTGTGGCAAAGGTACGATTAAGTGAGCGAAAAACCAAATAAATTTGGGTTTTTCCGAACGTGAGTACCTTCGGCGAAGCCAATGATACGGATTTTAATTGAAAATTGAAAATTGAAAATTGAAAATTTGCAAGAATAAAAAGATTTCCGTAACTTCGCAGACAAAACAGACGAGATTGATGATGAACAGCGTAAACAGTCATGGCAGGCGTCCCCGTCTTACGATACGAATCGGTCAGGCATCCCTTGCCTTCGCCCTTCCTGATGAGGAATCAGAGAATCAGGTAGTCTATATGCCTTATACCGTGAGAAGCGGTGTGAGCATTGCTGCCAACCTGCGTGAGGCTTTCAAGACCGAGGAGCAGCTGACCGAAGAGTGGTCGCGGGCTCAAGTGATGCTCGACACACCAGTGGTCATCATACCCTTAGAGGATTATTACGAGCAGGATCAGGAACGAATCAATACTTATTATCATCATGCCATTACCGGACATGCTAATGATACGGTGCTTGCTTCGGTATTGCCAACCCTTAATGCCGTAGCTCTCTATGCCATCAACAAAGACCTCAAATTGGTGCTCGACGATCATTTCTCGGATGTGCGGTTTATGCCTGTTGCCCAGCCTGTATGGAACCACCTGTATCGTCGTAGCTTTACGGGAGTGCGCAGGAAACTGTATGGCTATTTCCATGATAAACGCTTGGAGGTGTTCTCGTTCCAGCAGAGTCGTTTCCACTTCTGCAACAGCTATGAGGTGACGAGTGCCCGTGATTCAGTGTTCTTCCTTCTCTCCGTATGGCAGCAGTTGGGATTAGACCAGCGTAAGGATGAGTTGCATCTGGCGGGTAATCTTCCTGATAAGGAGACCTTCCTCAGTGAGATCAGACGGTTTGTGCAGAACGCGTACGTCATCAATCCTACTGCAGATTTCAACCGCGCCCCTGTGGCCGCTATCAAGGGAATGCCATACGACTTGATGACACTGTTAGTGAAAGGAAGATAGGCCACCCCTACCCCCTCCATGAGGAGGGGAAGTATTATAAAGATGAGAATTATTACCGGAAAATACAAGGGAAGACATTTCGAGGTGCCACGCTCGTTCAAGGCGCGGCCTACCACGGATTTTGCCAAGGAGAACATCTTTAATGTGCTGAACGGCTATCTGGATTTTGAAGATGCCGTGGCGCTGGATCTGTTCTCTGGTACGGGAAGTATCTCGTTGGAACTGCTGTCAAGGGGCTGCAGTCAGGTAATCAGTGTGGAGGCCGACCGTGATCATCATGCGTTCATCAAGCAGTGCTTGAAGAAGCTGGATACTGATCAGTGTATTGCTATCCGTGGGGATGTGTTCCGCTTTGTGAAGAGTTGTCGACAGCAGTTCGACTTTATCTTCGCCGATCCGCCCTATGCCCTCAAAGAGTTGGCAGACATTCCCGACATGATCTTCGAAAAAAACATGCTCAAAGACGATGGTGTATTCGTCCTTGAGCATGGTAAGAATTATGATTTCTCACAGCATCCGCACTTTACAGAGCACCGTAGCTACGGAAGCGTGAATTTCTCACTCTTTAGAAAATGAGTTTCTCCACCCAATAGGTGAACATACCGGCGAGATAGCCTGCAAAGGCTATCCAGGTGATTTTTTTCATGTACCAGCCGAAGGTGATCTTCTCCAGTCCCATAACCACCACACCGGCGGCGCTACCGATGATCAGCATCGAGCCACCCACTCCGGCACAGTAGGCCAGCAACTGCCAGAAGACACCGTCAACCGCCATATCACCCATTGGAGCAACAGGATACATACCCATGGCACCAGCCACAAGCGGCACGTTGTCAACGATACTTGAGAGAACACCAATGATACCCGTTACCAGATAGTGGTTACCGTTGCTCACACTATCGAGCCAGCTACCTAATGCGTGAAGTACGCCCACATGCTCCAGACAGCTCACAGCCATCAGGATACCGAGGAAGAACATGATGGTTGACAGGTCGATACGCGACAGCAGTTCAGTGACGCGCTTGGCCATGGTATCCTCTTCACCATCACGATGAACGCCGCGGTGGAAGAATTCCGTGGTTGTCCACAGTACACCCAGCACCAGCAGGATTCCCATGAAAGGAGGCAGGTTGGTCAGTGAACGGAAAATCGGCACGAAGCACAAACCACCCACACCTAACCAGAAGATGATGTCTCGCTGTCTATGCGTAAAGGCACTCACCTGGGCTTTCGGCAGGTTCTGTTCCTTGTCGAACTTTCCTTCGAGCTGATACTGCAGGATAAAAGCAGGAATCAACATGGATACGAGCGAGGGGAGGAAGATTTCTGTGATGACACCTTGCGTAGTGATCACACCTTTAATCCACAACATGATGGTGGTAACGTCGCCGATGGGCGAGAAAGCACCACCCGAGTTGGCGGAAATCACTACTAGGGCAGCATAGATCAACCGCTCCTTACGCTCCTGTACCAACTTCCTCAACACCATAATCATCACAATCGAAGTGGTGAGGTTGTCGAGGATGGCCGACAGGAAGAAGGTCATGAAGGCAATACGCCACATCAGTTTCCTCTTGGAGCGTGTCTTGATGGTGTCTCGTACGAAGTTGAAACCACCATTCGAGTCGACAATCTCCACGATGGTCATAGCACCCATCAGGAAGAACAGGGTGGAGGCAGTATCACCTAAACTCATCTGGATCTTCTCACTTACCTGTGCAAGCACATTGTCGCCTGATATATACGACTCAGGCGACATCATGAACAAGGTCCAGCATACCACACACATCAGCAAGGCGATAGCAGCCTTGTTGATCTCCAAGATACTCTCGGTGGCTATACACGCATAGCCAATCACGAAAGCAATAATAATACAGATAGTCAGTGTGGTCATTATAGTTTCTTAGCCAGCTTCTCAGCCCTTTCTTGTGCCTTCAAGGCTTTCTGCTGGGCCTTGGCAGCTTTTTCCTGGGCTTTGGCGGCCTTCATCGGATCGCCATCCTGTGCTTCAAGAGCCTTCTGTGAAGCCTTCTCAGCATTCTTTACAGCCTTCTCGGCATCTTTCTTGGCCTTTTCAGCCTTCTCAATAGCTTTCTGACGCTTCTCAGCCTCCTTACGTTGCTTTTCGGCTTTCTTCTCAGCCTTCTTTGCTTCCTTAGCAGCCTTAGCAGCTTCCTTATCAGCCTTGGCCTGAGCCTTCAGCGCTTTGTCCTGTTCCTTAGCGGCCTTCTGCATGGCCTTTGCCTGCTGAGCTTCCATAGCGGGATCGCCAGCGGTTCCGACAACAGCCTGTGCCTGTGCATTGATGCTCATACAGAACAACAGGGCAACCATCGTCATAAGTCTTAATACATTCTTTTTCATACGTTTGTTCTTTTTTGAGTTAAACGATAATGCAAAGGTAATGTTTTTTCTTGATATAGGTACGTTTTTCTCTCTTTTTTTTATTCCTTTGGAACACGGTTATAGGAATGCGGGCTTTTCAGTCCGCATTCTTTGTGCTTTTCCTACATTCTTAAAAAAGACGAGGAAATCCTTTGTCGTTTCATCCAAAAGCGTTATCTTTGCAAATGCGAATGGACGAATGGTGTTACACAACCATCGCGTGCCAAACATTTTTTGTTTTACTTTAAGTCTTTGCTATGAGCAGACTCATCAACCCGTTTAGTGATGTTATCGACATAGTGAGGCAACCAAAAGAAAACAGCATGATTGAGCAGAATATGATAGATGGTGTCTTACAGCGTGAAGCAGGACAGGAACGTTGGAGTGAGAATGTCATCGTGGTGGATGCAGACTACATCGACCGTGTGGCATTTAACCTCATTGTGAACTTCGAGCGGATGCTGGGAAGGAAGATTCCGGCAGCTGATATGCCCCGTTGGATAGACTGCGTGGCATTGGACGGAGGAATCTCTCCTATGGAAAACGCAGAGGGGAATGTGACCGTGGTACTTATTCATGAGAAAGGCTCGCAGGGCTTGGAAAACTTCGTTCCTGCTTCGTACAGCGAACTGCACGGCACGGCATTCAAGGATCATCTGGGAGAATTCGTGTTCTCATCGGTACCGGTGGAGAATCTTACCACAAAGGATGACCTGCTCCTTGATGTGGTACAGGCTGCGATGGGAGCCAAGGAGGTGAAACGGCTCATGGTGGTTCCTAATGCGGAGGATGGTGACTGCTACGACCGTCTGCGCCAGACGCTTCGCCATGCTGATGACGACAAGCGCATCACTCTTTTTGCCATGCAGCCCATGGCGGGCGGACGTTTCCAACAAGAAATATTAGGCTATTCGCTGATGCAGGCTTTGGGCATCAGTGCGGCAGAACTGGACAGTAAAATGTAAATCGGACAAATGCTATACACAATGGAAATGACAATAGGTAAATGGCTGAGAGCCACCGTTCTTCTCGTTGCTCTGTGCTGGGGCGCTTCTTCTTATGCCCAGCAACTGCCCATCACGAAATATGATATCGATCAAGTGCCTGCTCAATGGAACGGCATGGAGGCGCGACTTACCATCGATGCCGATTACCCCGAGGGTAACTCCCCCGCTGCCAAAACACTGCA
>Ga0256404_1012162_pt1 | contig 11270 bp, 4 predicted proteins | sample RumenRJG_01DNA_FD_185990 | JGI IMG/M metagenome (GOLD analysis project Ga0256404, IMG submission 185990) | Bovine rumen microbial communities from Lethbridge, Alberta, Canada - RJG_01 | ecosystem: Host-associated > Mammals > Digestive system > Stomach > Rumen | place: Canada: Alberta | collected... | reverse complement strand
GGAGCTATATTCAGCGTCTGGCACAATATATCCGGCTCCATCGCCGCGAACTACCTTGCCGCCCGCATGACGAAATCCACCGAGGAAGACGCAGCCCCTGCTACCGAGGAATAATCCCGCTATCGATTTCCTGAAACAGACAGGAAATCCTCATTCAGTCAAAGAGCCTGACCACCAGTTCATGGATGTGGTGGTCAGGCTTTTTGCTTGCGGAAAACGATCGGTCAGACCTCTCCTATATGAAATCCGCTGAATCCATACTCATGCGGGAACTGAGCAGGTCCATCATATCACTTTGCTTCAGCCAGTTGCTGATACATCTTCATGAGCGCAGCCACGCAATCACTCTCGGTCATCTTCGTAGAGAAACCATAGGCTTTCATGACAACGCGATCGTTGGCACGATGGGCTTCACGGAGTTCCTTCGGCATGGCTATATCATCATAGAGATCGGCAAGACTGCTATCCGGGTAAAGTGCGCGCGCATCGAGGATGCCCTGCGCGGTCTTTTCGATGGCGGCTTTCTGCTCGTCCGTGGGCGTGGGCCAGGGGAAATTATTGTAGACGATCTTTATAGAATAGTCATAGTCACTTTTGAGTCTCCCACAAACAACTCTTAACCATGCCATATGAACGTTACTTTCTAGCACGCCTAAATTATATAAACTAACATTCGGCATCAGTCGCAATTTATTACTACAAAGCGACGTATCGTCCATGTAACCCATTGGCACATAACGTCTCCGCTGAGATGATACTTCAGGTATCACGATATAATGCCCTTTCGGCATATTCTCAACATGGAAGCGTGTTGGAGTATCAGCTAATTTCACTGTTCCAGCACTACGACTGCTCAGACGAAATTCCCGTACTGCTTCTACTCGTTTCAGGCATTGCGGCATACTGCGTAACTCTTTCGGTGAGCATTCGCCAAGCCATAAACAATACCGCGGTTTTCTATGAATAAATTCTTGTGATCCATACCAAGGCTTGAAATATGCCGCCGACTTCGGTTCTTGCTTTATAAATTCATCCTTTTCTTCTGCCGTAAAAAGATAGTTGCCGCCATCGATAGGTTTATTTCCTATCCCTATCAGTGGAACATCACAAAGTGGCTTTGACCGACTCGCGACGAAAACATCTTCTGCCTCTAACAGGTAAGCATTGATATGGCTGACATACTGCGCTTGCCCACCGGTGAAGATTACAGGATGCGCCTCATCGCCATAACCGAAACCGATTATAACGCAATGGACATGCGCCTTTGAGCTGCTTTCGCTATCCCATACAAAGGTACGATAAGCAAAATGAATTTTCACGCCCATCTTGAACAATGGTTCCCACAACGTAGCTACTGAGTCGCCTTGAGACACGGAATTAGTCGACACGAAAGCGGCTTTGATGGATGGGCATTCCCTCATGTAGTCAGCCGCCACTTTGTACCAGCAACATACATAGTCGAGATTGCCATAATTCTTCCAACCATCAAAAATTCTGGCCACATCTTCCTTTTGAGCGCTTCCTGCTTTCATCTGACGTGCACCGACGAACGGCGGATTGCCTAAAATTTTCACCTCATCGCTCGGCGGCAGCACTTCTTTCCAGTCCATGCGGAGCGCGTTGCCTTCGTGGATATTCGCATTCGTATGCAGCGGCAGGAAGTCCATGTTGCGCTGTATGATTCCCTCGGTTTCCTTCATCATCTGGCTTTCGGCTATCCAGATGGCGGTCTTGGCGACGGAGACGGCAAAGTTATTGATCTCGATACCGTAGAACTGCTGGATGCTCACCTTGATGGGATCGTAGTCCTCGCCATCGAAGCCCAGCAATATGCTGCCATCCTTAGCAACGGTCTCACGTAATATGTCGTTTTCCAAGCGGCGCAACGAGAGATAGCTCTCGGTCAGAAAGTTGCCACTGCCGCAGGCCGGATCGAAGTAACGGCCAGCAGCCAGCTTCTGCTGCAATGCTTTCAGGCGCTCCGTACGCTTCTTGAGCGTCTTCTCCTGCATGGCTTCCTGGAATTCTTCCTTATAGGCGTCGAGGAACAGCGGATCTATGACTTTATGGATGTTCTCGATGCTCGTATAATGCATGCCGCCAGCGCGCCGGGTTCCCTTATTCAGCGTGTCCTCGAATATAGCGCCGAATATGGTCGGAGATATGCGGCTCCAGTCGAATTCGCAGGCATCTATGAGTATGAGCTGACGCACATCCTCGTTCATCGGCGGCACAGGGACAGTCTCGCTGAACAGGCTGCCATTGACATACGGGAACTGAGCCAGCCCCTCCTCCAGGAACGGATCGCGCTCCTCCGGCTTCTGGTCGAGCACCTTGAAAAGATTGCTGAGAGCTTGCGCGAAATGCTGTGGACGATAGTCGGCCAGATAGTCGTGGAACATATTCCGTTTACCGAAGATGCCAGCATCCTCGGCGTACAGGCAGAATACGAGACGCACGCAGAGCTTGTTCAGATATTCCGTGGCTTTCTCCTCAGTCAGCTGTGGAGCCTGAGTATACAGAGGATACAGTGCCTTATACAGGCGTCCGACCAATTCACCGGCGCTCTTGCTGATCTCCATTTCTTTGGTGATATGACTGTCTTTCACATCAACCATGAATTGGAGGCGGTAGTATTCCTTCCCGAGATCAGCCAGTTCGATGAGCTGCGGCGCATCATTCGGCCGCTCCATGTCGAATACCTGGAACTGGCGGAAATTACATGCTATGATCCAGCGCGGACGCTCGGAGTACGGGAGAGCCGCCGCATAGCGTTTCGCCTGCTCTGACGGCTTCAGGAGCGTGCCATCGCTCTGCTTGATCGGCTTTTCCAGGTCGATGTCGCGGCCTTTCTGCTCAATCATCGTATGCGTGGCCGGTATCATAACATCGATGAAGCTGGTATGGGAGAGCTTCACACGCGTCTCAAAGCGCACGAAATCAGCCGGATCTTCAACACCGTAGACCTTCTGAAGCAGTTCTATCCAGAAACGCTGGCTGTCCTGCTTCTCGTCGCCCTTGCCGGCCCATTGTTTCGCAAAATCCTGAGCCGCTTTCTCCTGTTGTGCCGCCGTCATCATGACAAAATCCTCCGTGTATCATACGTTTCTCTAATAATTATATCATATCGATTCCGTTTGTAAATCAGCACATAAAAAGCCGCCTCCCGAATGAACGGGAGGCGGCTTTTTTATGCTGTTGCCAGAGCAGAGGGGCTATTATTTGCCAGCCAGTGCTTTGTAGGTGTTGTAGCGGGTCTCAGCATCTTTGCGGGTCTTCACGAAGAGTGCCTCAGCCTGATCCGGATAGGAGCGCTTGAGGTTGATGTAGCGGTTCTCGCCCATCAGGAAATCCTGGAACTTCTCGAAGTCCGGCTCCTTGGAGTCGAGCGTGAAGCCGTTCTTGCCCTGAGCGACGAGCTCCGGATTGTAGCGGAAGTTCGCCCAGTAGCCACACTCAACAGCGAGCTTGCCCTCGAGCTGGCTCTTGCCCATGCCTTTGCGGATGCCGTGGTTGATGCACGGCGAATAAGCGATGATGAGGGACGGGCCATGATATGCCTCAGCCTCAGCCAGAGCCTTCACGACCTGGTTCTTGTCAGCACCCATGTTGACCTGTGCTACATAGACATAGCCATAGGTCATAGCCATACGGCCGAGGTCCTTCTTCTTCGTCTTCTTACCGGAGGCTGCGAACTGAGCAATTGCTGCAGCCGGCGTAGCCTTCGAAGCCTGGCCGCCGGTGTTCGAGTAAACCTCGGTATCGAATACGAACACGTTGACATCCTCGCCCGAGGCCAGGACATGGTCGAGTCCGCCGTAGCCGATATCATAGGCCCAGCCGTCGCCGCCGAAGATCCACTGCGAACGCTTGACGAAGTAATCCTTGTTCTCGTAAATCTTGTTGAGGAGCTCATCGTCGCCCTTCTCTTTCTCGAGCAGAGCCGTGAGCTTATCCGCACGGTCACGCGTGCCAGCGCCCTCAGCCAGATTGTCAACCCAATCCTGCAGAGCAGCCTGGAGGTCCGCCGAGCCCTTGCCAGCCTCAATGGCGGCCTTGGCATCAGCAGCTACCGACTCACGGACCGACTTCGTGCCGAGGAACATACCGAGACCATACTCAGCATTATCCTCGAACAGGGAGTTCGCCCAAGCCGGGCCATGGCCGCGATGGTTCTTCGTGTACGGCATAGCTGGTGCGGATGCGCCCCAGATGGAGGAGCAGCCCGTAGCGTTCGAGACCATCATGCGATCGCCGAACAGCTGCGTGATGAGCTTCGCATACGGAGTCTCGCCGCAGCCAGCGCAGGCGCCGGAGAACTCGAACAGCGGCTGCTCGAACTGCGAGCCGAGAACCGTCTCTTTCTTCATCGGGTTCTTCTTCGGGGCGACCTTCTTCGGGTCGACCGCATAATCGAACCAGGCCTGCTGAGCCTTCAGAGTATCATCCAGCGGCTTCATATCGAGAGCTTGTGCCGGGCAGACCTGCGCGCAGTTGCCGCAGCCGAGGCAGTCCATGGTCGAGACGACGATCGAGAAGTTGACATCTTTGTACTGCTTGAGCTGCTTCGACTGGAAGCCCTCCGGAGCAGCAGCCTTCTCCGCATCGGTCGTGAGCGCCGGACGGATAGTAGCATGCGGGCAGACGAACGAGCACTGGTTGCAGCCGATGCACTTCTCTGTATTCCAGACCGGCACATTGATCGCCGTGCCGCGCTTCTCATAAGCCGAGCCGCCGACCGGGAATGTACCGTCTTCCATGCCATTGGCGAATTTCGAAACCGGCAGCTTCTCGCCTTCCTGACGATTCATGACGTCCTGGATCTCGCTGATGAATGCCGGTACATCCTTCTTCGATGCCGGTGCATCCTGAGCCTCTGCCCAGTCAGCCGGTACAACGACCTTGTGCAGGGCCTCGATGCCTTTCTTGACAGCACCCTGGTTCATGTCGACGATGTTCTGGCCCTTCTTGCCGTAGGACTTCACGATTGCGTCGTTGAGGTACTCTACTGCCTTGTCGAGCGGGATGATGTTCGCAATCTTGAAGAATGCGGACTGCATGACCATGTTGAAGCGGCCGCCGAGGCCGAGCTCCTTGGCGATGCCCACCGCATTGACCGTGTAGAACTCGATGTTGTTCTTGGCGATATAGCGCTTCATAGCGGCCGGCAGGTGCTGCGAGAGCTCCTCATCCGTCCAGAGCGTGTTGAGCAGGAACTTGCCGCCCTTCTTCAGGCCGGCCAGCAGGTCATATTTGTAGACATAGGACTGCTGCGAGCAGGAGATGAAGTCTGCATTGTTGATGAGGTAGGCGCTCGTTATCGGGGATTTGCCGAAACGCAGATGCGACATCGTGATACCGCCGGACTTTTTCGAGTCATAGGCGAAATAAGCCTGCGCATACATGTCGGTGTTGTCGCCGATGATCTTGATCGCGCTCTTGTTGGCACCGACCGTACCATCAGAGCCGAGGCCCCAGAACTTGCAGGCCGTCGTGCCCTCCGGCGTCAGGTTGACGTCGGACTTCGTCGGAGCGATGCTCAGATGCGTCACATCATCCTCGATGCCGAGGGTGAAGCCGTTCTTCGGCTGGTCTTTCTTCAGCTCATCGAACAGGCCGAATGCCATATCCGGAGTGAAGTCCTTGCCGCCGAGGCCGAGACGGCCGCCGACGATGACCGGATTGCGGTCGCTGTCGTAGAAAGCGCTCTTGACATCGAGGTAGAGCGGCTCGCCGATAGCGCCCGGCTCCTTCGTGCGATCGAGGACAGCGATTTTCTTGGCCGTCTTCGGGATGGCACCGAGGAAATGTTTGATGGAGAACGGACGATAGAGATGTACGGACAGCAGACCGACTTTCTCGCCGTTCTTGTTCAGATACTCGACAGCCTCGCCGACGGTCTGGCAGTCAGAGCCCATGGCGATGATGACGCGGTCAGCGTCCGGTGCGCCATAGTAGTCAAACAGATGATGCTCGCGGCCCGTTATCTTCGCGAGATCAGCCATAGCCTCTTCCACGAGATCAGGTATCGCGTCATAATAGCGGTTTACAGCCTCGCGCTCCTGGAAATAGATATCCGGATTCTGCGCGGTGCCGCGGATGACCGGATGATCCGGATTCAGCGCGCGGCGGCGGAATGCTTTGACGGCATCCCAGTCGAGGATCTTGGCGAGATCATCATAGTCGATAACCTCGATCTTCTGAATCTCATGCGAGGTACGGAAACCGTCGAAGAAGTTGATGAAAGGAACGCGGCCCTTGATCGCTACGAGATGAGCGACAGCGGCGAGGTCCATGACCTCCTGGACGCTGGCCTCGCAGAGCATGGCGCAGCCGGTCTGACGGGCAGCCATGACATCCTGCTGATCACCGAATATGTTCAGTGAAGACGTAGCGAGTGCGCGCGCGCTGACGTGGAACACGCCCGGCAGCAGTTCGCCCGATATCTTGTAGAGGTTCGGGATCATCAGCAGGAATCCCTGTGATGCTGTATAAGTCGTAGTCAGCGCACCAGCCTGGAGCGAGCCATGTACAGCACCGGCAGCGCCGGCCTCAGATTCCATCTCGATGACCTTTACGGTCTGGCCGAAGAGGTTTTTCTTGCCCTTTGCGGCATCGTCGTCAACATGCTCTGCCATCGGGGACGACGGGGTAATCGGGTAGATTGCCGCGACATCCGTGAAAGCATAGGAGATGTAGCCGGCGGCCTGGTTGCCGTCCATGGTTTTCATCTTTTTGCTCATGTTTTGTTTTGCTCCCCTCATATGAAACCTAAACACATAACGGAAAAACCGCGAGACAGTGAATCGTTTTGTAAACCGGTCAATAAATTTGTCTAAAAAAAAGAGTCATTTCTGACATTCGGCGTTATATAAGCGTTTCTCTGCCTTCACACAGCTACTATTATACACCAATATACTACGTATGTAAATAATAATAAAGTAAACAATTAAACCGGAAGCTTCGCGTTTTTTATCACTTTGTTGAATTTTCAAAAGTTTTATTTCACAGCTACCACGAAAAAAAGAAATGTGCTATAATATTTTTAGTTTCATTGATGCAAAATGAAGTAATTACTATTAGGGGGTAATCAAATGCCATTAGTTGGAACTAAAGAAATGTTCAAGAAGGCTCATGAGGGCGGCTACGCCATCGGTGCTTTCAACGTCAACAACATGGAGATTGTCCAGGGCATCACCGAGGCCGCTGGCGAGCTGAACTCTCCGATCATCCTGCAGTGCTCTGCCGGTGCCCGCAAGTATGCCAAGCATGCTTATCTCGTGCACCTCGTCCAGGCTGCTCTCGAGGTCAACGATATTCCTATCGCCCTGCACCTCGACCATGGCGCTGATTTCGAGACCTGCAAGTCCTGCATCGATGGCGGCTTCACGTCGGTCATGATCGATGGCTCGAAGTATTCCTTCGAGGACAACATCGCTCTGACGAAGAAAGTCGTCGAGTATGCTCATGCTCACAACGTCGTTGTCGAGGCTGAGCTCGGCAAGCTCGCCGGCATCGAGGATGCTGTAAAGGTCAACGCTGCTGATGCCTCCTACACCGACCCGGCCGAGGTCGAGGAGTTCGTCACGAAGACGGGCGTTGATTCGCTGGCTATCGCTATCGGTACTTCGCATGGCGCATACAAGTTCACGCCGGAGCAGTGCACGCGCAACCCGAAGACGGGCGTGCTCGAGCCGCCTGAGCTCCGCTTCGACATCCTCGAGGAAGTTGAGAAGCGCATCCCAGGCTTCCCGATCGTCCTGCACGGTGCTTCCTCCGTCACCCAGAAATACGTCAAGATCATCAACGAAAACGGCGGCAAGCTCAAGGATGCTGTCGGTATCCCTGAGGATCAGCTCCGCAAGGCTGCCAAGAGCGCTGTCTGCAAGATCAACATCGACTCCGACCTGCGCCTGGCTATGACGGCTGGTATCCGTGAGCACTTCGTCGCTCATCCGGATCACTTCGATCCGCGCCAGTACATCGCTGACGGCCGCACCTACATCAAGGAGCTCGTCGAGCACAAGATCAAAGACGTCCTCGGCTCCGAGGGCAAGGCTCCTGAGATCATGGCGCTCATCAACAAATAATCACTACTGCCTACTGGCAGCATGATTCAGTAAAATAAAAAAGGAAGGAACGCGGTTCGCCGCTGTTCCTTCCTTTTTTGCTATGCAATATGAACGGTATTCCTGGTATTCCTGCTCAGAGCCTCTCAGGCTTCGCCGTTCGCCTCGAGGATGTTCTGGGCAGCCTTGTCGAGCCAGTCGCCCTCGACGCTCTCGATGGAGCCGGCGTCGCACTCGGCTGCGAGCGTCGGTACGATCGGTATGCGGGCCAGCACCGGCAGCTGATACTGATCAGCAATCTCGGCAATATGGCTGTGGCCGAATATCTCATGGCGCTTGCCGCAGTCCGGGCACTCGAAATAGCTCATATTCTCGACGAGGCCGAGGATAGGGATATTCATGAGCTTGGCCATCTTGACCGCCTTTTCGACGATCATGGAGACGAGCTCCTGCGGGCTCGTGACGATGACGATGCCATCGACCGGTATGGACTGGAATACGGTCAGCGGCACGTCGCCGGTTCCCGGCGGCATATCGATGAACATGTAGTCGACATCTTCCCAGATGAAATCATGCCAGAACTGCTTGACGATGCCGCTGATGATCGGTCCGCGCCAGACTACGGGATCGGTGCTATGCTCGAGCAGCAGGTTCATGCTGACGATATCGATGCCGCCAGCCGATTTGATCGGATAGGCGCCGATCTTGCTGCCGGTCACCTCGCCACTCGTACCGAACATCTTCGGTATGGACGGGCCGGTGATATCGGCATCCATGATGCCGGTGTGCTGTCCCTTGCGCGACATGGCCACCGCCATCAGGCCGGTGACGAGGGATTTGCCTACTCCACCCTTGCCGCTGACGACAGCTATGACATGCTTGATGCTGCTCAGGTCGTTCGGTTTCTCATGCATGTCCTTGCGCGTATCCTGCCCGCAGGTCGTCCCGCAGGAGCTGCAGTCATGATTACATTCTTCAGCCATCTTCATCCTCCTAAATATATCTCACACATAAAAGGGGAGAGAACGATCCGCCTTGTTCCGGCAGAAAGTTCCCTCCCTTGCTTTTATTTAGTAAAGCCTGCTGATCAGGCGCCCTGATTCATCTTGGTCAGCGGAGTCAGGTCGACATTATCATCCGGATCCAGATCCGGATTCGGCTCTGGCTGGTCATCATCCTTCTCCGGCGCCGGCGGCTTCGGGCAGTTATCGACAACCTTGAGGTTGCGATAGCGGCTCATACCAGTACCAGCCGGTATCAGCTTACCGATAATGACGTTCTCCTTCAGGCCGATCAGCGGATCGACCTTGCCCTTTATAGCGGCATCCGTCAGGACACGCGTCGTCTCCTGGAACGAAGCAGCCGACAGGAACGAATCCGTAGCCAGCGAAGCCTTCGTGATACCGAGCAGGATCGGCTTAGCCACAGCCGGCTCGCCGCCCTCCTCGATCGCTTTCGTATTCGCCGTCTCGAACTGATTGATGTCGATGTACTCGCCCGGCAGGAAGTCGGTCGCACCGCTCTCCTCGATCTTCACCTTGTGGAGCATCTGGCGTACCATGACCTCGATGTGCTTATCATTGATTTCAACACCCTGGGACTTGTACACCTTCTGCACCTCGTAGACGAGGTAGCGCTGCGTAGCCTGCAGGCCGCAGACGCGCAGGATATCATGCGGATTGATCGAGCCCTCGGTCAGGCGGTCGCCCGGTGCGAGCACATCGCCCTCATGGACGGCCATACGAGCGCCGTACGGTATCGCGTACTCACGCGAATCGCCCTCATCCGGTACGATTGTGACTTTGCGCATGCCGGTGCCCATATCTTCGATATGAGCCGTACCACCGATCTCGGCGATGATGGCATGATGCTTCGGCTTGCGGGCCTCGAACAGCTCCTCGACACGCGGAAGACCCTGGGTGATATCGTCACCAGCGACACCGCCGGAGTGGAACGTACGCATGGTGAGCTGTGTGCCCGGCTCGCCGATGGACTGGGCAGCGATGATACCGACTGCCTCACCGATCTCGACCTCAGACTGGTTAGCGAGGTCACGGCCATAGCACTTGACGCAGACACCGAACTGGGATTTGCAGGTCAGGACGCTGCGGATGCTTACCTTGTCACGTACCTTCTCGATGCGCTTCGAGAGCTCCTCATCAACCGTCTGGTTGATGGACGCTATGCGCTCACCGGTCTGCGGATCATCGATGTCCTCAGCCAGTACGCGGCCGACGATGCGGTCAGCCAGCGACTCGATGATACCGTCGCCTTCCTTGATTGCCTCGACCTCTATGCCGCGGACATTGTTGTTGCGGACATGGAGCTCTTTGGCATCACTGGCGAGGATGGAATCAATCGCATCCTCATCCAGCTTACCGCCAGCAGCGAATACGACGTTGCCATCCGAATCATGTACATCTTTCGTGACTTCTTTGCCAAGCATCTCATGGACCATCGACTCCTTGGCCTTGGCGCGAGCCTCATCATCCGGCTCCCCGAGCGTGATGGCCTCGGTAATCATGGCGTTGCTGATCGCCGCCTCGGAGGCCAGCGACGAGCCACGCACCATGATCTCATGGATCTCATGCTCAGCGATGCCCTGCAGGACGTCATCCGTGATAATCGTATCACGCGGATAGACGACTTCCTGCGTCTCCGGGTCCAGCACATCGGCGCCGAGCAGACGGCCCATGAGGCTGTCGTTCAAAAGCTCGAGGGCATCGAAGCACGACTCGCAGAGACGAGCCCGGATGTGGACGAGGTTCAGCGTCGAAACGTCGCAGTCCTCCTCGCGGACGATGACATCCTGGGCGACATCGACGAGACGACGGGTCAGATAGCCCGAGTCAGCGGTACGCAGAGCCGTATCGGCGAGGCCCTTACGAGCACCATGCGACGAAATGAAGTAATCGGAAACGGACAGACCCTCGCGGAAGTTAGCCGTGATCGGCAGGTCGATGGTCTTACCAGATGGATCAGCCATGAGTCCGCGCATACCGGCGAGCTGGCGCATCTGCTGCTTGTTACCACGAGCACCAGAGTCAGCCATCATGAAGATCGGGTTGAACGGATCCATGTTATCCATCATGGCGTCAGCGACATCATCCGTCGCTTTCTCCCAGAGCTTGATATCCTTATGATAGCGCTCATCAGCCGTTATGAGACCGCGGTTATACTGGCGCTCGACCTTATTGACGA
>Ga0256404_1012161_pt1 | contig 11270 bp, 8 predicted proteins | sample RumenRJG_01DNA_FD_185990 | JGI IMG/M metagenome (GOLD analysis project Ga0256404, IMG submission 185990) | Bovine rumen microbial communities from Lethbridge, Alberta, Canada - RJG_01 | ecosystem: Host-associated > Mammals > Digestive system > Stomach > Rumen | place: Canada: Alberta | collected... | reverse complement strand
CCCGACCGCTCTCTAGTTCTGCTGGATTTGCAATCCAGCAGGATTGAGTATAAGCATTTATAATGCGCTTATTTCGGATTGCAAATCCTTATACTCAAATGCGGTCGGATTACAAATCCGACCGAACGGGGCATCAATGGGCTGCGCCGAACGCACAGTGCGAACAAGTTCTCCAGTTCTGCTGGATTTGCTGCGCAATGCGCGCAGCAAATCCAGCAGAACTAGAGGTATCGGTGAATAAGAGGGGAGCAGAATACTTGCTCTGACACTCAACCCCTCCCCTCACCCCTCCCCTCCCAGGGGAGGGGGAAAGAGGAATCGGTGAATAGTTACTTTAGTTGTTGCGTCTAGCGTCTAACGTCTATAGTCTATTGTAGTAGAGTGGTAAAGCCGTCGCATGGTTGTGGCGGGGATGCGTGCTGCCGCTATTAGGTATCGGCCCCACTACCTTACTCCCCTACTTCTCTACTACTAAAAAAGTAACTTCTTAACTACTTCAGAAACTTGAGCACCTTGCTACTCTACTAATAATTTGCTGCTCAACAACTTTCGCCCTCTTAACGAATGTTTTTTGCCGCATAATTTGCACAAGCCAGCGATTCTAACTAACTTTGCACACTATTTTCATTTGCCCAAACACCGGGCCATAACAAAACAGTCATCGTGATGAATAAACGTCTACTACTGATAGTGTTGCTGCTGGCACTGCTGGTCCAATGGGGGCAGGCACAGATTGTCACCATCCGAGACCAGGAGCAGTTCAACGCCGACAGCATCCGGCGAGACTTCGACAGCAGGCCATTCTTCGGGCTGTACAAAGACACCTACTTCACCATGGGCACGGCGGTCAACACACGGCCCACACAGTTCAACAGCGATGTCAAGTTTCAGGTCAGCATCAGTCAGCGCCTGACCAAGAGCGTGCTGCCCTGGCACAGCTATCTCTTCCTCTTCTATACGCAGAAGGCCATGTGGAATGTGTTTGAGGAGTCACTGCCGTTCCACGACCTGAACTTCAACCCGGGCATCGGACTGTCGAAGCTCATCTTCTCAAAGGGGCAACTCATCGGCAAAGCGACACTGCTGCTCGAGCATGAGTCCAACGGCCGAGACGGAGAGGCATCGCGCAGCTGGAATAAAATCTCGCTGTGTGGCTCGTTCTACATCGACCAGAACCTGATGGTGCACGGCAAATACTGGATCCCGATCATCGACGGACAGCTCAACAAGGACATTCTGCGCTATAGCGGCATCTATCAAGCCGGACTGCAGTTCATCTCGCCCAACAAACGCTGGGTGTTTGACGCGACATTCGTCAAGCGCAAGGGATGGAACCTGAGCGGCAACTGGATTGTCAATGCCGGCTACCGCATCAGCAAGAAGGACAACCAGTTTCTGATGGTGCACTTCTATAATGGATATGGCGAGAACCTGCTCGACTACAACAAGTATCATTGCCGACTGCGCGTGGGCTTGCTCATCAGGCCGGCGTTCTTCAGCGACTTCTGAACACAACTCACAGCACTGCGATACACCAATTCATAACATACCAACAGCCGAGGCTATCGGCCACATCATCTCTAACAACAAACGGACAATGAACAGAAGACTCATATTCCTCATCATCTTGGCGCTGGCCATGGTGGCCACCATGGGCGCACAGAGCAAGCTCAAGACCCGCAAGGTCGACTTCAAGCACGTCAAGGAGGTCATCGAGAACCCCGACAACATCTACTATTACCCCAAGCTCATGCGGTCGTTCCAGAGCGATGACACCACGATGACCATCGAGGCCTACCGCAACCTCTACTACGGCTACACGTTCCAGGAGGACTATAACCCCTTCCGAGAGAGCGTCTACAGCAACGTGGTCGAGCAGCTCTACTACAAGCAGCCACACTCGCGCGCCGAGTGCGACTCGATCGAGAAGTATGCCCGCATGTCGCTCGATGACAACATCTTCGACATGAACCAGATGAAGTACTTCATCTTCTCGCTCAAGGAGAAGAAAAAATATAACCGCGCGGCGCTGAGGCAGTTCCGACTCGACCGCCTCATCGCCACCATCATGTCGAGTGGCAAGGGCACCAAGGAAGAGCCCTGGGTGGTCATCACCCCTGAGCACGAATACAACATCGTCAACTTTCTGGGATTTGTCGCCACCAACCACGAGGAGCTGGGCGGGGGCATCGAGTATATCACCGTCGAGCCTGTGGCCGGCAAGAGCACCAAGGGCTTCTACTTCGACGTGAGCCGCATGATGGAGGTGGCTGCCCTCAAGTTCCCCGACATGTAGAGAACAATGAAACACCTGATCACAACCATCTTGTGCCTGCTGTGCGCCATCGTGGCGCGGAGCGGGCACATTATGATTGATGGGGCATACACCAGCCCCGACGATGGCATCAGTGTCTATCCTGGCACCACGCGTACCTATCAAGTCTATGTCCCCGACCTGTATGACGGCCAGTCGCCTGCCTGCCTCTATGTGGGGCTGGACGGCGTACTGTGCAACGCTCCGGCGGTGATGGACAGCCTCATGGCTGCCGGCAAGATGCCCGTCACCATCGGCATCTTCCTCCAGCCGGGTGTCATCCGCGACAAGCAGGGCGAGGTCATCCGCTACAATCGCAGCAACGAGTTTGACATGACCGACGGCACCTTTGCCCGATTCCTTGCCGAGCAGTTGTTGCCCCACGCCTTGGCCACCAGGGTGCCCGACGGGCGACAGCTGCGCATCTCGCCGCGAGGCGACGATCACATGATCTTCGGGCTGAGCAGCGGCGGCATTGCCGCATTCACCGCCGCCTGGCACCGGCCCGACCTGTTCAGGCGCGTGTTCAGCGGTGTGGGCACGTTTGTGGCCATGCGCGGCGGCAACGACCTGCAGGCCATTGTGCGCAAGCACGAGCCACAGCCGTTGCGCATCTTCTTGCAGGACGGCACGAACGATGCCTGGAACCCCCTGTTCGGCCACTGGTACGAAGGCAACCGCATGCTGGCCACCGCACTGGAGTTTGCAGGCTATGACTGCCGTTTCGACTGGAGCGACGGCGCCCACAACGTGCGGCGCTCGACCGAGATTTTCGCCCAAGTGATGGAGTGGATGTGGCACGACTGGCCACAGCCCATCCCGGTCGGCACCACACACAACGACCTGCTCTCAACGCTGCTCATCCCCGGCGAACAGTGGCACAAAACCCCAGCAGATAGTACGGTTGTGTACCATAACGAGGTTATCTACAGTCCTGACAGTTCGATATGTGTCTCCTGTGGCGTTGATGATGACCAATTTCTGGAACAGGCGGTGATGGTCGACGGCAAATGGACCGCCTATCAGCGATTCTATTGGTTGCACAATTATACGGGCAATATGGACTTGAATTTGTTCAACATGGGCATGGCCTTTGACCGAAATGGCAACCTGTGGGTGGTCACCAATGCCGGCCTGCAAGTGTGCGACCAGAACGGCCGTGTGCGTGGCATCATCGCCTGGCCCGAGACAGATGCCCTGCTGTCCAAGATTGTCATCGCCGACGGCTATGTGACAATATTCACCCGCAACGCCACCTACACCCGCCGCTTCAACGTCGAGGCCCCCATCCCCGGCCAGCGCCCCAAGAGCCAAGGACAGGGCTGACAGTTGTGAGTTGCGGGCACAGGGGGAACAATGTGAGGCCCCCAAGTCCCTCTCCCCTGATAGGGGAGAGGCTAGGTGAGGGGCCATCCCCACTCGCGTATATTCCTAATGCATGGACGCAAGGTGGCTCAACCCCACAAGGGGAACAATGTGAGGTCCCTAAGTCCCTCTCCCCTGATAGGGGAGAGGCTAGGTGAGGGGTCATCCCCACTCGCATACATTCCTAATGCATGGACGCATGGTGGCTCAACCCCACAAGGGGAACAATGTGAGGTCCCCCAGTCCCTCTGAAACTGTATCATAATTACGATTCTGAGATTTAGCCGCCCTTACGGGCGGGAAATCTTTCAAAATCCGAAACAAAATCAAACAGGTAATTTTTTCATTTATAGTAATTTAATAAATTGTGAGATTTTGAATAAGATTTTGATAGATTTCCGCACGCAACGCGTGCGCTAATTATGATACAGTTTCAGAGGCTAGGTGAGGGGTCATTCCCACTCGCGTACATTCCTAATGCAGGGAGTCACCTGACGGCTCGCTCATCATAAAATAGGAATTATAAATCTAGAATTGTTGATTCATTATTCTTATTTTTGTTGTATCTTTGCAGATTCATTTCTAATTAATACTCTAATCAATAGGATAATTAACTGAAAATCATACAGATATGAATAACCAACTTTCTGATCGCATTCAGGCTCTTGCGCCCAGCGCAACACTGGCCATGTCACAAAAGAGCGCCGAGCTCAAGGCTCAGGGCATCGACGTGATTAACCTCTCGGTGGGCGAACCCGACTTCTTCACCCCCGACCACATCAAGCAGGCAGCCAAGCAGGCCGTCGACGACAACTTCTCGTTCTACTCGCCAGTGCCCGGCTATCTGTCATTGCGCAAGGCCATCAGCGCCAAACTCAAACGCGAGAATGGCCTGGACTACAGCCCCGAACAGATTGTCGTGGGCAACGGTGCCAAGCACTCGCTGTGCAACACCGTCATGGCTCTGGTCAACCCCGGCGACGAGGTCATCATTCCCACTCCGGCATGGGTGAGCTATGTGCAGATGGTCAACCTGGCCGGCGGCAAGAGCGTGCTCGTGCCTGCCACACTCGACCAGAACTTCAAGATCACTGCCGACCAACTCGAGGCCGCTATCACCCCCAAGACCCGTCTCATCATCCTGTGCTCGCCCAGCAACCCGACGGGCAGCATCTACAGCCGCAACGAACTGCGCGCACTGGCCGACGTGCTGGCACGCCACGAGCAGGTGATGATCATTGCCGACGAGATCTATGAGCACATCAACTATGTGGGCGGACACGAGTCGCTGGCACAGTTCGACGACATCCGCGACCGTGTGGCCATCATCAATGGTGTGAGCAAGGCATACGCCATGACGGGCTACCGCATCGGATATGTCGCTGCCCCGCTATGGCTCGCCAAGGCCGTCAACAAGCTGCAGGGACAGTACACCAGCGGCGCGTCGAGCATCGCCCAGAAGGCAGCCGAGGCAGCCTACAACGGATCGCAGCAGTGCGTCGAGGACATGCGTGTGGCCTTTGAACGCCGCCGCGACCTCATCGTCAGCCTGTTCCGCGAGATTCCGGGTGTCAACATCAATGTTCCTGATGGTGCGTTCTACCTCTTCCCCGAGGTTAGCGCGTTCTTCGGCAAGAAGGCCGGCGATATTGTCATCAACGATGCCAACGACCTGGCTCTGTATCTGCTCAACGAGGCACATGTGGCCACCGTCAGTGGCGACGCCTTCTGCTGCCCGGGCTACATACGCCTGAGCTATGCCACCAGCGACGACAACATCCGCGAGGCTGCCGCACGCGTCAAGGCCGCCCTGGCCCGTCTGGCCTGACCCGCCCCCGACAATGCGGCGACACGTTTAGTCGAGCCCAAACTACAGCGAGTCCCTCTCCCTGACTGGGGAGAGGGACTCGCGTCCCAAATCCCCCACCCAAGAACTTCTACTTATCAAGTCCCTCTGAGGGTGTGTCATAATAAAGATATGGCATGCCCTCTTTGATAATAAACCGTCTGAGAGTGCGATATATCTCAGGCGGCTTGTCTTTCTGTTTTTTGCCTTAATATCCGATTTTCAGGGAGATGAATCTGAACTGTGAGGCAGAATATGCAAAAATGGGTCGGATTTCCGCCGTTTTGAGCGGATTTCGCTGCTTTTGCGGCCCATTTCTTGATGTTGAAGGCTATGGCGAAGAAGGCGAAGTCCATTGTGACCTTGTCTTTGTTTTCCGAAATATCTTTGTCGATTCTTTGCGGAAAAAGCACCGTTTGGTTATTTATGTGCTAACGAAAGTATATCTTTGTAGACATTTTTTATTTATTTGATTGTCACAAAGTTACTAAAACTTTTTGACATAACAAAGCCTCCGCTTGAGAAAGTAGAGGTTTATATGTTTTACAACATGTTACGCAAGAAATGAAAAGACACAAAAAGGGTGTGCCAGAATTTTGACACACCCTCATCTCCCAACCACTTTTAATTATGACACACCCTCTTGGTTTTCGTTTACTACTTGTCCAGAATGATGTTGATGATGATGTTCAGGTCGGCCACGTCAATCTTGTTGTCGCCGTTGAGGTTGGCATTGCCCGGATACTCGCTGGCCTGTGCCTTGCCCAGAATGATGTTGACAACGATGTTCACGTCGCCCACATCCACCTTGCCGTCGCCGTTCACGTCACCGACATTTACAAAATCTAAAGTAGTGAAGGTGACAGGGTCACTCCACAGGCTCACGCTACTGTCGCAGATGCTGCGAACGTAGGCTGCATAAGTGGTGTTTTCATCAAGGCCGGTTATGGTGTAGGTGGGATTTCCTGTCACGTTGATGGGAGTAGTGGTATTCGGATCGAAGTAGCCAGTGCCGTAAACTACTTGCCATGCATCTTGCTCAGAATCACCTGGTGTCCAGGTCAATGTTGCCTCGTTAGGACCGACATTACTTACAGCCAGGTTGGTGGGTTTAGCATAGGGCTCAGGAATTATTTCGGTTATCACAAGATTATCGACAAGTAAATTCCATTTACCCTTATCAGAGATGGCATGTATACCAAAATAGTACACTCCTGTCGTTGTTACAGTTACTGAATTATTAGAAAGTGTTTGAATAGAGTCCCACGTGATATCGGTGGGAGCAATCACATCGGTTGTCATGCCAGCAACAGTGGGAGCAGATCCCATTTTCACCTCTAATCGCTCAATATGGTATATAGAAGGTTTCCATGCATCGATATCGAACTGATAGGTTTTACCTTCCTCAAGAGTGATGCCAGGAGTAATTAACCAATCATTTGCAGCATTGATTGCACTATAGGAGTACTGTGCATAGCCATTGCTGTTATAAGACCAAGTATGATAATCATAATTGACATCTATAACAGTCATTGTATTAAAGAGGTCTAAAGATGAAAAATCATTGGTATAAACTTGGGCTTGGACAGAGACCGGGAGCATGACACCAAGCGCCCCAATCAATAACAAAAGCACGTGCTGCGCCTTGGGCCATCGCATAAATAGTCGTAGATCTTTTTTCATAAGCTTCAAATATAAATTTATAGGTGGGTTTTATAAATTCATTAATTTGAGCCGCATTAGGGGGCAGAACTCTGTTTGACCCTCCAATGAGACCCGTCTGTTCGCTTGCAAAGTTAAAATTATTTGTTCAATCGTCCATTACCTTTCCCATTTTTAACATTCACTAACGTGTCTTGTCGCAGTTGTAACTCTTACCTTTGCCCCGGATTATGGAAAATGTTCCAAAAGTACGATGCTAGCATCGTACTTTTGGAACAAGCGGCCAAAATTTTGTAGCTTTGCTAGAGATTGTGGCCGCTGGGGGTGAGATGAAACGTAACTAGGTAGGCGCATGCCATATCGTTGAACAGAATCGCATCCGCTCCCTTTTAAATCTTTAGAGTCTGGACAAGGAATCTTAGCACGCCAAAGCGCGATGCTGTGTTGATTAAGAGTGAAGTCGATGGAGATTTTGGCTATAATCCGATTGTAACTAATGTATAACCCCATTAAACAAGAGTCAGGATGAAGCTGAATTCACAGATGAAATTAGGGGTGTTCTTCCGTCAATGCGTCGGTGTGGACATCTCAAAGGACAAATTTACGGCATGTCTTTACATGTTTGACCGTGCGGCCGATGTCGGCTGCCACACGGCCAGCGTGGACTTTGCCAACACTAGACAGGGTTTCAACCAACTGGTCAGATGGAGCCGCAAAGAGGCTCAAAGAGGCTATCCCCTCACCTACTTGATGGAGCCAACGGGCGTGTACTACGAGAGCCTGGCTCATCACCTGCACAAGATTGGACAGACAGTCTATGTCGTGCTGCCCAACAAGGCCCGCAAGTTCTGCGAGGCAGAGGGCATCAAGACCAAGACCGATGCCATGGACGCACGCTGCTTGGCCCTGATGGGCTGCGTCAGCAGGAAGCTGTGCCCATGGTCGCCACCGGAGCCCATCTACCGCGAGCTGCGCCAGCTGACGCGCTTTCGTGCTGATTTGTGCAAGGTACGGACCTCGATGGAGAACCGTAAAGAGGCGTTGCAGCACATGGTCGGCGTCTGCTCGGATGTGCTGGGAGGATGCGAAAAGTTGACGCGAGAGATAGATAAGCTACTGAATCAGAACGAGAAGACGATTGCTCTCAAGCTGGCAGAGAACAAGGATTTGATGACCAAGGTCAATCGTGTGGCCACTATCAAGGGGGTCGGATGGACAACTGTCGTCTCCATAGTGGCCGAGACGGAAGGGTTCCATCTGATCAAAAACCGCAAACAGCTCGCCAGCTTCGCCGGCCTGGATGTCATCGCCAGACAGTCAGGAAAAGAGGACCCGAAACATGGCATCTCCAAGAAAGGGAATGTCAACATTCGTGCCGCACTGTATATGCCCGCGTTGAGCGCGACACGTTGCAACAGGCAGATGAAGGACACATACAATAGAATATGCCAGAAGTATCCCAAAGAGAAAATGATTGGGCTCATCGCAATCATGCGCAAATTACTCCTGCTGATATACACGCTATGGAATAATGGCGAGCAATATGACCCCACAAAAGGACAGACGGATATCACATCGGAAGCTGAGAGTGGGGAATACAGCCAGCAGATGACGCAGGAACCTGACTGGAATGCAGTCAATCAAGACGGAGAACCGGTTTTCTGACAATAATGGCTGCGCCATAAAACGCAGCCACACGAGATAGTGCAGAACTGGTGAAAGACACCAGCGACTTCCCTAATTGACTGCAAATGTACAAAAAAAATACGGAATGACAAAGGGATAAGCAAAAAACATAACAAAATGGTGAACTGAACTTGGACTCAAGGGCAGACAGCATGTATTATCTTGAAATATAGACTGTTTATAAATGTTAAATTGTTCCATTTTTTCTTCACCTTTGCTTGGTAGATTACACAGAATCTGTTCTCTTCTTTTTCATAATAAACATGTTAGTCAAGAATGAATCAAAATCTTTTTTGGGGATGATCGATATTCCATAATACAAGTTTAATTCTATCTTCTATTGAGACACCATTGCAACTTTCCATAATGCTATCAGATTTTTTTTCGCAAAAATCAGATGATAGATCGTACTCGAAGATTTTAGATATTTTTATAAATTCTTTATAACCACGAGAAAAGACGCAAGGATAAACTAGTTTTTTTCTGCTTTCAAAAATAGATTCTATTTCTTCTAAATGACTGTCTATTCTTTTCATCCATGCAAGCATTACAAAATAATAATCTTGCAGCCAAGCATAATTGTTATTCTCAAACGAATAAGATTGAAATGCTTCGTATTGAAACAATTCACTTAAGAGCACATCTTCTGTTTTACTTAGGTTAAACCACCCTTTTCTATTTAAACTTAACTCTAGGTCACAAAGTAGACGTTCTATTACAGAATCATTAAACTGCTTTTTGTCATCAAGAGTTGATAATAGACATGTATTCTTAAAGCAAAGTCTGACCAATTTGCTGCCAATGATTTGTTCAATTTCTTTTGGCTTAGCACTGTATTGTAAACAAGAAGAAATTGTATCATTTCCATACTTGTTTCGCAACTTTTCCCTTATGATTTTATCATGATGTGTGGTATACTCTGATAATAATGCTGTTTCTTTGGACATCACCAAGTTGCCAGACTTGTCATAAGAATAAAGCTTCTGCCAATCTGTATATAAATCATGAAGTATATTCGGTGCTTGTCTGCGGAACGTATTTTTCCAAGCATAATAATATCCATCTATGGTGCAATTATAAAAATCTTCGTCCAAATCTATATATCCAATAGAGTCGCTATCTCGCCATTCTGGTCTCATTTCCCAAGACCAAAAATAGCGCTTCATTATATCCCAAATATGCTTGATAAGTTTTTGTTTATATTTTATTTGCCATTTAAAATATGTTGGGTTGTTATTTGCCCAACTCTGAAATGCTTTCACGCGAGGAATATTCTTCCTACTCTCAATCCGGTCATGCATTATGATATCATACTCATCATCAGGATCATAATTGTCAAGATTAAAAGTCTCTGCGACTCGCGACATTATTCTTTCTCCCTCATCCATTAGGTAATCTAGATAGCTCATCTCGTCAGAGAAGCCTGCGTCTATCATATCATCTTCAAATGCCATATTAATATATTTTAAGTTCTACAACTCAATAATTGATATTTTGTCTCTCATATAGTCAAATGAGTTTTCAATTAGTGCCTTCTGCAATACAGCAGCTTCTTTGCGAATGAATGGTGAGAAATACACTCTATGAATCATTGTCTCTGGACAAACATCCATTATAATTCCTTTTTTGCATTCATACTGCATATCATTATCTTTAGGCCTAAAATAGAACCGAAATTCTTTCTCATTCTCATAAGCACTTGATTTAGAAAAGATGCACTCTTCAAAACTACAAAGATTCATGACATAACGTATCTCTGATGCAATGATATCATATCCCTCGGTGCCTAATGACAACATAACATCAGCAGGAGAAGACTCTATGCAGACACCTAAATTTGATTGAGTATATGTTTTCCACATAAGGTAGTCATTGGCGGAATTCAAAGTCCAACATGAGGTTGGCACAATTTTAAAACAATCAACCTCTTTACACATCTCAGAGTATTGCTCGTATTCTGCTTGTGAAACCTGCGTTACAACAGGAACGGCTTTGAACCACATCTTAGCGGGTATTCCTTTTTCCCATTTATCGAAAAATTCGCCCCGAAAAGAGGCATAAAACTTTCCATCTAATATTTGGAGGAATGAATCCATCCCCACAAATCTGCGGATTGGCATATCAATGTCAAACTCATTAAGAAACATGTATTCTATTCCTGTAGACATAACTTATTGGCCTTAAGTTCAATATATTCCTAAAATGAGCCTTAATTGGTCTTTGTGACAATTAAAGCCTGTTATACTCCTGAAATCATCGAAACTGCCTCTGTATATCTGGCTTGTGGACTGAGCCGCAAACGGATATAGCAGCGCAAGAGCGTGTCTGCTTATCCTTTGCAAAATGTTGAAAATTGGCGATTTTCGTCGAAAGGATAAAGCTTTACGCTTTTGTCAG
>Ga0256404_1012160_pt1 | contig 11271 bp, 6 predicted proteins | sample RumenRJG_01DNA_FD_185990 | JGI IMG/M metagenome (GOLD analysis project Ga0256404, IMG submission 185990) | Bovine rumen microbial communities from Lethbridge, Alberta, Canada - RJG_01 | ecosystem: Host-associated > Mammals > Digestive system > Stomach > Rumen | place: Canada: Alberta | collected... | reverse complement strand
TCATTCCGGGCAGCGTGTTGACCTCCAGGAACCAGACCTTCCCCTCCCGGTCGAGGATAAAATCCGACCTGGAATAGACGCTCAGGCCCAGTCCTCTCTGGACCTTTTCCGCCGCTTCTCTCAGGAGCCTGTCCTCCTCCGCCGTGATCGACGCCGGGCAGATTTCCCTCGCGCCGAGGGCGCCGCTCTGATACTTGGCCACATAGTCAAACCCGGCCCCCTCCGGCGGCACAACCTCAATCGGGCTCAGGGCACACCCGTCCAGGACCGGAACGGTCAGCTCCCGCCCGTAGATCTTCTCCTCCACGATAACATGGTTTCCGTACTCCAGGATTCTCTCCAGCGCAAGCTTCAGTTCTTCCTTGGTTTCGGGAAGTTCAACGCCCAGGGAACTTCCGCCGTTGATGATCTTCACCGCGCACGGGACGGAAAGCGTTTCGACGAGCTTTGGAATATCCTCTTCTTCAAAGAAGAGTTCCTGCCAGGCCGGGGTACGCAAACCCTGGGGTTCGAGGACGCGCTTCGCCATCGCCTTGTCCATGGCCAGCGCGCTGGCCAGCGGCCCGGATCCCGTATACGGCACGCCGATCATCTCCAGGATCGCCTGGATCTTGCCGTCTTCTCCGTCTCTGCCGTGAAGCCCAAGAAACACACAGTCGGCCAGCGCGCAGATTTCGATCACATTCTTCCCGAGCCTGCTCGGGCTCTGATCCTTCCGGCTTTCCCAGACCGCTCGAAGGTCGGGGGCTTCCGTGCGGATTTCGACAGCTCCGCAGAGCCCGTCCGGTTCCAAAAATGCCTCTTCCAGCGGTTTGTCATAGTTCTCCATACCGAGGAACATATCCACATAGACCGCCTGATGACCGCGGCGGCGCAGTGCCTGGCAGACCGAGGTCGCCGTGACCTGCGCGACATTCCGTTCCGTACTCACGCCGCCGCCTAAAACAACAATTTTCATAAAACGATGCTTTCCTCCATTTAACGCCAATCAGGGTGTTTCTATAAAATACCACGAAACCCCTAAACTCACAAGGGGGATAATGGGACTTTTTCCTTCAAAGCTGTAAAAAAGATGAAAACCGCAGCGTTCTCCCTAAAGGAGGCCGCGTTCTCTTGTTGTTTTCATACTTGACACTGAAGGGAAATCCTGTTAGTATGAATCGAATGGATCGGATCGCGTTGATCCGAAGCGGGATATGGCCGCCGCCTTCTGAAGCGGAGGCCGCACGGACAGCCGGATGACTGTATGCTTTCGCATACAGTTTTTTATTACACGGGAGGGTGCCATGGAGATCCTGTACCCGAACCTCGACGACTTCGCCGAGAAGTATAACCGCTTCGCCTACCGCAACCTCGACCCCGAGACCCTCAGCCTCGTCAACACCCTCTGGGAGGAGCTCAAGATCAACTGAAATAAAAGATATAGGAGAGTAAGCACGATGAATATGATTTGTTTTGACCTCGAAGGTGTTCTGGTGCCGGAAATCTGGATCGCGTTTTCGGAAGTCAGCGGGATTCCCGAGCTTCGGCGTACCACCCGGGACGAGCCGGACTATACAAAGCTGATGAACTGGCGCCTGGGCATCCTGCGGGAGCACGGACTCGGCCTGAAGGAGATTCAGGAGACCATCTCGAAGATTGACCCGCTGCCGGGTGCGAAGGAGTTTCTCGACGAGCTCAGAAGCACACAGCAGGCGGTGATCATCAGCGATACCTTTTCACAGTTTGCGGGACCGCTGATGAAGAAGCTCGGCTGGCCGACGCTCTTCTGCAACGAGCTGACCGTCGGGAGCGACGGCATGATCGACGGCTTCCGCCTGAGAATCAAGGACACCAAGCTCTCCACCGTGCGGGCCTTTCAGTCCATCGGCTATGAGACCATCGCCGTCGGCGACAGTTTCAACGATCTCGACATGCTGCTGGCAAGCAAAAAGGGCATTCTCTTCCGTACCACCGAGGAGATCAGAAAGGCCCATCCGGAACTTCCCTGCTGCGATACCTATGATGAGCTGATGAAAGAGATCATGGCCGCCTGCTGAGCGGCGAAATAAGAAATCGGACCCCTCTCCGTTTCGGAGAAGCGGCCCGATTTCTGCTTTATGACGATTGAATTCACAGCTGCCGTGAGGTAAGCGTTCATTGGCTTTTCAGGAAGTCCAGGACCTGCTCCCGGCTCTTCAGTGCGGTCGCGGCGCCGACCCGGGTTGCGCAGATCGCCCCGCAGGCATTGGCAAAACGCAGCGCGGCCTCCGTGCCGCTGTCGCGCAGGAGCTCGCAGGCAAAGCCCGCGACAAAGTTGTCCCCCGCCCCGGTGGCATCCACCGCGTGAATCTCACAGGGCGGCAGGGAGAAGTGACCCTCCTCGCCCTGATAATAACAGCCCTTCGCGCCGAGCTTCACAATCACGTTCTTCACGCCGTAATCCAGGAAGACCCGCGCCATCTCTTCCGGCGCCTCACGGCAGCTGTAATAGCGGGCTTCATCCTCGTTGGGGGTGATATAATCGATCATCGGCAGGAGATCTGCCAGATCCCCCAGCGTCAGAAAGCGGAAGTTCGGCAGTTTGGTATCCGCGATCACGAGGAGCCCCTGCTCCTTCGCGGAAGTCAGCACCGCACGGATCACGTCCACATCGTCAAACGGCGCCCGGAAGAGTGAGCCGAGGATCAGCGCACGTGCCTTCTCAAGGCCGGCGCAGCTGCGCTCAGGATGAAAATTGTAGGTATGCGAGGCATTGGTAATTGACTGGCGGCTTCCGTCGTCACGCACAAACATCGTCGTCACCGGCGTCGGATGCTCCGCAGAGCGCACAACCAGGGAGGTGTCCACGCCGCAGCGGCGCAGCGCGTCCAGCACCATGTCCCCCGCTCCGTCCTCGCCGAGGCCGCAGAGAATCGCGGTCTTAAGGCCGAGCTTGACCGCGGCCATGGCCTCGTTCACCGCCTCGCCGCCCACGTTCAGGCTTCCCGAGGCCGCGCGGTATCCCGAGGCCGAAACCGGCTTCGGATCAAAGCCCTTGATGATCGAATCCACCAGCGCCATGCCGACGCAGATCAGGTCATATTCTTTCTTCATTCCAGCAATCCGCCTTCTGATCTGAGATCTGAATTTCAGGTAGTCAACGCACAAGACTTGTGCTATACTGATTGTATAACAAACCGACCGGGAATACAAGACACAGAGAGGAGCCAACATGGGACTTTTTGATAAGAAATACTGCGATTTCTGCGGCGAGAAGATCGGCCTGCTGGGGAACAAGAAGCTCGAAGACGGAAACATGTGCAAAACCTGTGCCGCCAGACTCTCGCCCTGGTTCAGCGATCGCCGGCACAGCACCAAAGCCGAAATCCAGGCCCAGCTGGATTATCGCGAAGAGAACAAAACCGCCGTCGCCGCCTTCCACCCCACCCGTAAACTCGGGAAATATACCAGACTCCTGCTGGATGAGGAGGCAAAACAATTCGCCGTTACCGGCGCTTCGGATCTTGTGAAGGCCAATCCGGACATTCTGGACTATTCCCAGGCAAGGGACTGCCGCCTGGACATCGATGAGAGCCGTCATGAGCTCAAACAGAAGGACGCCGAGGGCAAGCTTGTCAGTTATGATCCGCCGCAGTACGAGTATTCCTATGACTTCCACGTGGAGATCGATGTGGAGCACACGTATATCGACACGATCCGCTTCAGCCTGTCCAACGGCTATATCAAGACCGGCGACCGCCCGTCGCTTCCGACCGCAGGCGCCTGGCAGGTCAACACCGCCGACGGCATGAATACCCGCATGCAGGACTATTATGCCATGCTGAACCTGGGGAATGAGATCAAGGCCGCGGTGGAAGAGATGCGCTTCGGCCCCGACCCGGCGCCCGAACAGGTCCCGGGCATGGACACGATGCCGGACGGAATTCCGCAGCCGGATTCGGAGCCGTCTGCTATACCGGCCGCCCCTCCGAAAGAAGCCGTGGTCTGCCCCTGGTGCGGCCTGACGACGATCCCGGACGATAACGGCTGCTGTGAATTCTGCACCGGAACGCTCTTCTCCTGAACTCTGTCCGGCACCGGTTATACCGAGGATTGCCACCATGTGCTGTCTGCGAACACAAGGAAATATCTTGAGCTTCACGGAGACGACAATGCCAGAAATGCTGTTTTCTATCTCGGCGATATCTCCATGACAATCAACAGCACGTCTTATGTCTCATGGAAAGACTGGGGCAATTTCCTCTCCTGAAAACATCCTTCGGTGATGCGCCGGAGGATTTCTTTAACTGCTCCCTGGGAAGGCCTTCCTTCCCGAAGTGGCCGTAGGCACTGACTTTGTTGTAGTCCACGTCCAGCAATCCGAGCCCGTCAACGAATCCCCTCGGTGTGAGGTCGTAGCTGTCCCGGATGTACTGTTCCAGGAATTCCCTGTCCTGGTACTCCTTGCCGAAGCTCTCCACATACTCTATGAACACCTGACGGATGTCGTCGTTCGGCATCCGCCTTTCTTTTTCTAGCAGTCAGATCCATCTAACCCATCATCAACACATAAGGAGCAGGTTTCCCCGCTCCTCATGTCATTTTGGTTTTATGCTGTTTTTCTCTTCCGTTTGATCGTCAGAATCGCCCCTGCCGTGGCTGTCATGAGGCCGCCGAGTGCTGTGAAGAGCGTGGTGCCGATGCCACCGGTCTGGGGAAGTTCATAGCCGCCTTCCTTCTTGTTGATAATGGAACCATTATCATACGCTTCAGTCTGAAGAGTTGGCGCGCTGGGATTTGAATAGCTTGGGTCAAGATAACCGCTTAACTTAGCATTGGTCTCTTTCACATAATATGTATATTTACCGTCTGTTTCACTGGAATAGGCAAGCTTCTCAATCATAAATTTATACTTCTTTGTATCTCCTGAGGTTGTGATTGTCAGCTTGAGTTTAGGAGTTGTGTCAGTACCATCCTTTGCTGTAAATTCAACCGTTCCACTTGTTGCTCCATCTACAGCAGTCTTCGTAATGTCATAGACAAGAGAGAAGCTGTTATCCTTTGTTCCGTCACCTTTGTTTCTGCTTACAGTGACCTGAATATCCTGATCCCATGCAATCTCTTTCTGGCCAATATCGATCCACTGCTTGCCGAACTCAAAGTCAGTGTTCTTTTTGGTATTGGTAATGGTGCCGCCACCTTCGCCACCGGCTTGTGTGTATGTATACGGAATAGTGCCATACGCAAAGTCAGACCAGGCATTCGGGTTGAGGAACTTCATCCAGACTTCTCCGTTCTGCATATAAACGGATACCGCATACTTCTTTCCGACATCAACTGTTCCGGGGACACCGGATACAATCTTCATGCTGCTGCCTGTAGCAGACGATATGCCATTAAACTGGTCACTAAGCCCGACAACCTTTGTCTTTATCGCGCTTATCTCGTCATCTGTAGCCGGTCTTTGCGTCCAAATAATGAAATCATTACCGTGCCTGATGACAATATATCCCAAGTTGAATCCTTCTGTAATTTTGAAGGTTTGAGACCCTTGTCCGCTATTAACAATCGTCCCTGTTGCATCTCCGGCGATGTAGGTTGCCTGTTCGAACTCAATCTTGATGCCATACTCATCCGTATATCCCGCCGGCAATACCTCCTCTACCGTGTATTGTACCACTGACCCATCACTGTTAAAGACAGGCAGGTTGGTGAATTCAAACGGCCACTCATCCTGATTTGCTTCTTCACCTGTCGGAGCTTGAACAGTGATTGTACGATATGGCGTCGTCCCTCCGTCTTTGTATAGATTCACCGTGATAGAAGCCGGACGTCCCTCACCACCATCATCCCATACCTTCTTGCCGGTGATGGTTGTTGTAGGATTGTAATGATCCGTGTAGGAGTTAGTCAGCGTCGTAGTAATCTCACCAGTTGCTGTATCCGTCGTCTCCTGAATATTCGATAGATAGTACCCCGCAGGTAATTCTGCCTCCGTCCAGCTGTATTCTATCCGATTTCCAGTCGTACGATCATACTTAGGCAGATCAGTGACTTCCGCTGTCCAATTGTTACCTGCGTTGAGTTCCTTATTCTCACCGTTTGACAATGTCACAGTTAAGGAAGTTGGCGTTGTTCCGGTATTTCCACTGTGATCCCAGACTTTAACAACCTTTGCCGTCACTGTTTCAATGTTATTGGTAAAGGTTGCAGCCGCTGCAGAAGTGTCTGCAGGTTCATTCTGCCCGGCGGTCACATGGACTGTAACAGCTTTTTCCGACGATACGGCACCTGTATCTCCATCTCCACGTACAGCTTCCTTAAGTGTCATCCCGTTCTTCTCGATCTCGGTGATCACATAATCGCCCTCAGCAAGGCCGGATACAAGCGCAGATGTCCCCGTCTGAGAAGATGCCGATTCGAGCGCTGCCTGTGTATCAGCAATCTTGTACGATGCCGGTACACCATTTGAAACAGTAATCTGAACATACTTAACAATGCTATTACCGCTGGAAACAGTAAAAACATAATCTCCGTTGACAAGCGCTATTTCTGCAGGTGTTAGAGGAGCTTGATCATCTACTTTTACGACCTTGGTCAGCTTGAGAGAGCCGGTCTTCTTCTCATTATGAATATTAATTATGACAGGATCTTGTGTGGTGTCTATCTTAACAACAGGCTTGTTGTCGTTTCCATTTACAGACCAATCCAGCAGAATAGTATCGCCTTGCTTATATGTTCCGGTATAGCCTTCTGTCTGCTCATCTGATTCACGGATGAAATAATCATACTTGTCGGTATCAATAAATGTGCTGTCCTTCCAGCCACCGGTCCAGTTATTGTCCTTTGAGAGTACAACACTGGAATTCAACAATTCAGCATTTCCATTCTTTCCTTTTTCACGGCGGTACAGGTTGATTGTCAGCTGTATATTTTCCGTTGGATCTGGATCCCAGGTCTTCTGAACCATGATAGATTCTTTCGGAATGATATCATTGTTGATAGTCACCTTCTCATCAGCATTATCTATGATATGACCAGTGGCACCATCATTGGAAACTTTGCCATTGTATGTAGTTGTATAGTTACCGGTACTCGTTTCCTCCACACGATAGTATTTACCATCCGGTATATTGTCGATTGTGACCGTATTACCATGCTGAATCATGAAAGTACCTACGCCATTAACAACATCTACATCACCATAGGAACCAGTCATATCGAGTGCAATTTCTGTCATTGCGTCATCATTGAAGAAGGTCACTTTCGCATCAAAGGTTTTGCTCTGGTCGGAGGTGTTGCCATTAGTCACGGTCTTGGACACACTCAGCTTGCCCTGCTTTGGTGTGTTCTTAATCTGCATCACATACCCGTTGTAGTATTGATGTTTCGTCCAGTCAACGTTCCCTTTGTCATTAATCCTAAACTTATATACCGTCCCATTGGTTCTATAGCCCTCCGGTGTAGAGCTTTGAACCTCTGTTAACTGGTAATCCGTATCAAAATAAAGTGTCCAATTACTTCCACCTGTAATCTCAGCGATACCATTTTCATTGGTGGTAAAGGTACGCTGTTCCTCAGGAATCTCCGAAGAGTTATTAGTATCCTTGATATGACCATGATTTTCACTTGATTCTTGATCATAGTCCAGCAGGAATTGCACACCAGAAAGACGAATCAGAGCATTATTTTCGTCAACCTTCAACACATTTAGTTTTGCGGATGAACCGCCTGACTCTGAATTAGCGTTAAATGTTTTGTTAGTGGTATATTCTTTTGTAGAGTAATCGGTCTTTGCCGTATTCTTGATGTTCAAGTTACCATCGCCAACAACTTTGCCTTCATAGGTAAGAGTTGCCGCCACCGCATCCTGAAGCCAGCAGGTTATTGTATTGCCACTGACGGTATAGCTGATTAATGCGCTTTCCGGGTTACACTTGATGCTGTCATAATCAAGTGACAGGTTATCAGAAAAGGTATCTGTCAGTTTATACGGGCTTCCATTGTTTATTCTAAGACCCTCAGGATTAGACTTAATCTCAAACTGAGCAACTCGGTTGTTGCCACCAATTTCGTTCTCATTGATCATCCGTTTATCCAGATGTTCATATGGAACTTTGTAATCCGTGCTAGACGAATGGTCTCCCCAGGTTGCGGTATTCTTAACATCCACATATCCTTGACCACTGTTTTTGGCTATGTTCTGCAAAGTCTCTACAGGCACAACCACATAGTAGTCAAAATGATAGTACCTGTAGTATTCATTATTGTCACCCTTGGCCATTGCATCGGAGAGATCAAATAATGCTGTGCTGCCGTTGACCGTTGCAGTAACTTTGTTGTTGTAATTAAAGTCTGTTACTCTATTACTATCCCAAGAATTATCGCCTCCTCTGACATCATAGATATTGTTATACTGACGGTAAGTATTTTTGTTATCCTCTGTAACAAATATAGCACCATCGATGTTCAATTGGTCTGTAAAGATTATACCCTCTGTTGGATTTTGGAAAGTGACTGTATAATGCAACGTACGATATTTGACACCATCTACATAAAAATCATTCCAGGTCTCTACTTGTCCCAAGGTCTTTTGCATACTGCTCTTTTTGTGAGTGGCAGTTGCTTCATCCTGGATATTGTTGAAGTTTGATTTGTTTGTATGTCCGGTGCTTACAGATGAATCATCAAGCCAGTCCTGATTAACTTTTGTCTTAACCCTTACTTTAATCTGACGGCTCTGGCCAGTTCCTTGCAGCCCATTCTGAGTGCAATCTACATCCTTGTAGAAATTCAGAGTGAACCCCCAGTCTCCAGAATTTGTAACTTTCCAGTAGTCACCATTCTCAGCACCAATAACTTCATAAGAGATCAGACTATCTCTATATTCCTTTCCATTGTAATTAACAGAAGGTAAAGTATCAGTAAGCCAGGCACTACTCAAGCCACTAGCCGGAATATCCAGAACGATCTCCCAGGTATCCTCTGTGTCAGATGTTTCAATTAGAGTCTTCGTAGCATTGACCTCTGCAGAACCCGGAACCTTGCCTTGAGAGCCACTCTCGCCATAAGTACCTTGTGCTTTGTTATTAATATATGTTTCGTTTTCAAGCGCAGTCACTTTCACCTTGGTTGTGTAAGTGATTTCATAGGCTTTCTTTCCCGCATCGTTAGGGAAGGTATAAGTCCAAGTGGGCTCCCCGTTGCTGTTTGTACTCTTTGTAATCGAACTGTCTGTCCAATCAACTTGAGATGTCGTTTCTTTTCCATTGCTGTCTATAGCCTTGATGGTGAGTCCCTGGCCGGAATACTCCATCGACACATTGTTGTTTTTCTCGATCCAGTCGGTCAGGGTGGTGCCGCTCATGTCGGCAAGTTTGCTGTCGTTCAGTTTGATCGTCCAAGTTACATCGCGATATTTCTCGTCATTTTCTTCATAAACCGTACCAACCTCTCCTGTGCCCTTTGTGACGTTTGAATACGAGATGGTGTTGGTAAAATTGTCAGTTGTTGTGTCGCCGCCGTCATCGGAAACTGTGTTATTCACATTGAGCGTTACTTTACCATCCTTATCGGTGTCAAGCAATGCATAGTCAATATCTGCATAGTAAACAAACCAAGTCTTATCATTTTTAGAGGTGGTCTGACCTTCCGGCATCTTCAGTGATGCAGTAAGTTTGCCGTTTTGATCAAAATTGGTTGTCCAATAATTTACATTACTGCCTGTCACGTTAAGGCTGTTCGAATCGATCGTGATTCCGTTCTGAGCAGTCATAATATCTGTCAGCGAAGCTTCAGATACCGGGAAATTAGACTCCGCTATAATAGTATATTTAATACGATTGTTTTCCAGTGCGGAAGATTTTGACAGAGTAAACTCACCCGTCTTATCACTCGATGCGTGAACGTCCTTAATAACATTGTTGCCAAAATTGATTTCATTTGTCGTGCCATCCCAGCTACCAGTAAAATCTATATTAATTTTTGCATTGGGAACTTTGTTATAAATGTCATAGGCTGTCCAGGTTGTACCATCAGTGTCTGTGTAAAGGACTGTCTGATTATCAATAACAAAGGACATATTACCATTGGCATCCATCGTCCAAGGTAAATTGAATGATTTCCCTGTCTCACTATCCGTAAACACAGTACTGCCACTCTGCGCGTCTGCTGTCAATCCATTAGGAAGCGTGTATGTGAGAACCAGAGAATTGTCACCGGGAGTAATGGTTGGGAACTGCTTCGCGAATCCGGATTCGGCAAAGTTCAGTGAGATCTTATAATTCCCATCAGGATCATCTAATCTCCAACTGTCACCATCTACAGTAACATCGGATCCACTGCTATTGCCGGAAATTGAAGCACCGATAATATAACTCGTTATGTCACTATTCTGATCCGTCACCTTGACTGTCACCACATCCCCATTCTTCATGGTGATGATTAGACTCTCGTCCGTGTCGAACGCCTGCAGGCTCTCCAGCATCCAGTCATTTACGGTTCTGGTAATCCGGACAAGCGAAGGATCGGAGAATTCCACATCCTCAATTTCAGCAAGAAAAACATCCATGCTGTCAAAAGTCGTTCCCTCCAGTACTCCCAGGAAATCCAGAAGGACAGAAAGCTCAATCTTCCCTCCACCAGGAATGCTGAACTGATAAACCCTTCCGTCGACTTCGTACTCAAAGTCCACCGTATAGGATAAGACAAACTCCGAGAAAGAAGGCGTGACAAAGCTGACGGATTCCAGAAGTACTGTCTCTCCGTCCGGGGCTACGTTATCCAGTTCCAGTTCGTCCACTTTCCCGTCGTGGACATGATACAGGCGGAAGTTCTTACCGACGACACCTTCCGGAAGCTTAACTTCAACCTGGAAGCCGTCGTACTGGTCCGCGGGAACATTCTCCAGGCTGATGTCAAAGACCTGATAGGCCGTTTCCGCTGCAGCTGCATTGCTGGCAAGAGTACTCTCCTGCGCTTCAACAGCCGCGATGGCATTTTCGCTCTTGACTTCATCCAGAACTTCGGCCTTCAACTCGGCATCCGCGGGAAGATATAAGTCCCCCTTGGTGCTGACGGTTGCGGTCTCGTTGCTGGCCGAGGTTTCACCCTCCGCTCTGACGTCGATGTGGAACTTCGCGCCGTCCTGCATGGTGATGACGATCTTGGCCTCGCCGTCCTTCAGGACGCGGATCTCGTTGTTCTCGTTCACGACGGCGACTTCTTCATTGCTGCTGGCGATCGACGCGATCTTGGAGACGAAGGTTTCGATCTCGGTCTCATCGACGATGCCGAGGCCCTCGACGATCT
>Ga0256404_1012159_pt1 | contig 11271 bp, 6 predicted proteins | sample RumenRJG_01DNA_FD_185990 | JGI IMG/M metagenome (GOLD analysis project Ga0256404, IMG submission 185990) | Bovine rumen microbial communities from Lethbridge, Alberta, Canada - RJG_01 | ecosystem: Host-associated > Mammals > Digestive system > Stomach > Rumen | place: Canada: Alberta | collected... | reverse complement strand
GTAAAACTAATACCTAAAAAAACACCGAGGGGGGTGGGGGCGAGAAGCCCCCATAAGAAGCACGATATAGCATTAATTGCTAAATATCGTTAACCATATTCATTTTTCTTATTACAGTTCATAATTATTCAAACAAGAAACTCAAGCAAGTTGGTTAGCCCAAGGAAGATTTAAATATTGAAAGAATGAAAAATGCAACCGAAGGTCACTGACCGAGTGGATGCTGTCAGCGAAGCTGGTGCATCCGGATAAACGAGGAAAGTAAATATTTAAAGCGCTTTTGCGCTTCTTTATCATTTATCATTTATCGTTTATCATTTAGCGAAGCTCCGCTTCGCGCTGATCAACCCCTATACCTAAAAGTGAGGATGCAGAGCGAGGGCAATCTCACTATTTTTAAGTATTGCAGTTTTTAACATTTTGTAATACTTTTGCAGCCGAAAAAAATAACCAGATAATAGATTGAATATTTAATATGAAGAAGCTATCACTTTTATTGGCTATGGCTGTATGTACTCTGCATGTTTCTGCAAAAACAGCCCTCGTAGTAATTGCTCATGGTTCTCCATCACAACAATGGAACAAACCTGTTCTTGACTTGGAGCGCAAACTAAATGAAATCTCAATAAAAGGTATCGACTACAAGCGTGTGGCACTCATGGAGTTTTCGCAACCTAACATACCATCTGTTGTGAGAGATTGCGAAAAAGAAGGTGTTGACACTATCTTTGCTCTTCCCTTGTTTATGGCTCCATCAAGTCACTCAGAGGATGATATTCCTAATCTGTTGGGTGTGAAATACGACCCGGATGTACGTGAGGATTTGAAAAACGAAGAGGCTGAGTTTGTAAAGAGTAATATAAAGTTTGTTGTTGGGCCTACTCTCTATGGTTCTAACCTAATAGAGAAAACCATGTGCGAACGCATAAAGGAAATGTCGGTAAATGCTGCCGAAGAAGGTGTTGTAATTCTTGCACATGGCGATCCTGAGCGCATAGGCTATTGGAGAATCCTTTTGGACAGAACAGGCGAATATATTAAGCAGAACACAAAGATAAACTATATTGATACCGAACTTATCGCTATGGGACAGAACTTTGCTGCTGATGTTACTCCACTTCTTGACAAAGCAAAGAAAAACAAGAAGCGTGTCTTGGTTCAAGGTATATACCTTATGTCTAGTGTTGCCGATATGGCAAAGCGCACAGGACTGATGAAGGCTGGTGATAAGAATGTTGTTTTCGGTAACTTCGGTATTCTGCCAAAGTCGGAGAACGAGGTTGTAAACTGGATTGTTGAAACAACAGAAAAGTGGAGCAGTTGCCGATAGGATATTGCGAATTACAAATTTGGATTTTGGAATTAATTTAATTACGAATTACGAATTTTGAATGTGAAATTAGTTGCGCAAGCGCAATTATGAGTTACGATTTTTAAATTGTTATAAAAGCGCTTTGCGCTTCATTATTCAATTTTCAATATTCAATAGCGTAGCGCATATTGTCACTATAAAAACTATAGTTCTATTTTTTTTGATAGAACTATAGTGTTTTTTTTATATCATTATAAGAACTTTTCGAAAAGATGCCGTAATTTTGCACTAACTTATTAAAATGGCACTATATGCGCGAAAATGTAAATGATTGATTATGCTATGAGAGAGAATTTTAATAGCTTTAAAAGATTTTTAATGCTGATGCTTTTGTGTGTATTTTTCGTTGATATTTATGCACAAAGCAATAGTACTTCACTTTATGGATATGTATATGACGACAGCGGAGAACCTGTTGCGGGTGCTGTGGTAAGAGTGGAGGGAACCAAGATGGTTGCCATTACCAATAGCGAGGGACGCTTTTGTTTTGAAGGGAAATGGAACAAAGGTACACGAATTAATGTTACCAGTATTGGCTTTGAAAAACAATCTGCCACTTTCGATAATAAGCGTATTGACATACATCTTAAAGATATGTGTACGCAGATGCAAGAGGTGGTGTGCAAGGCACGAACCAACGTTAATGCCATTGATGTGCGTGGGCTTACAGGACAGGTGGGTACAGTTGATGTACAACGCTTAGAATCAAAGCCTATGATTGATTTCGGACTTGCTTTGCAGGGACAGGTTGCTGGTCTTGTTGTTACCAACTCTGGTGATTTAGGTTCCGACCCCAAGATACGTATTCGTGGCAACTCGTCTCTTCGTGGCGGCAACTCAATAAACGAACCTCTCTATGTACTCGATGGACAAGTTATCACATCAGAAGCTTTCTATAACCTAAATCCTCAGGATATAAAAGATATCAAGGTGCTAAAAGATGCTGCTGCCTGTGCTCTCTATGGCGTGAAGGCTGCCAATGGCGTTATTGAGGTTACATCACAGCGAGGTTATCAGGGCACTACAACGGTTTGCTACAGCATGAATGTGGGTGTTACCACACGTGGACGCCGAGGTATCAAGATGATGGATTCGGCAGAGAAACTGGAACTTGAACGATTGTTGGGCAATCCTGAAACTCCAGGTTATAAATATAGCGAAGACTATCTAAGAAAGTATTTCTCAAACGATGAGAACTTTGAGCAGATGATTGCTGATGGGCAGCAAAAACTTGAGGAGTTGAGAGGCACAAATACCGATTGGTTCAGGGAGTTGCTCAGAAACAATATTTATCAAAGACATAATCTTAGCATACGTGGCGGTAACGACCAAACTACATATTACATTTCAGGAAACTATTCTTACCAAGGTGGACGAATTGAGGGAAACAACAAACAGCGCATGGGGGTGCGACTGAATCTTGACCAGCGCATAGGCAACATTGGTTATCTCATGATAAGTGCCAACGGAAGCTATTCAAAGACTAACACACCCAATGGTTCTAAGAACGACCCTACATCGCTTATTTATCAGCTTAATCCATACGAGACAAAGACGGGTGAACTGTGGTCGTATCCAGGACAAACCTTTGATGACCTGATGCATGAATACCAGGCTCAATCAACCGACAAAGGGGCTGGAGCTACAGCTTCGCTCACTCTCACTCCTGTAAAAGGACTTGATATTGCTGCCGTTGTAGGCGTTGACTTCTCGCTTAACGAGGGAAATAACTTCACACCTTCTACGGCTTATTCTGAAAGAAACGGTGGTGTTCCAGAGATAGAACGAGGCATTTACTCTAAATATAAGAACACCAGTAGCAACATCACCAGTAACCTGCGTGTTACATACACTCGCACCTTTGCTGAAAAACATGATATTACCATTGGTGCAAACATGGATTATTATCTCAACAATACCGATAACGAACTGATACGTGGTTATGGAGTAGGCGAACTTAATTCGGCTTCTGCCATAAATCAGTCTATTGAAGGAAACAGAAAGCCTTACGTGAGTGCTCCACGCGACAAGGCGGCTCAGATGGGTTATGGCTTGGTTGCTGGCTACACTTTCAACAACCTCTATGATGCCTATGCCACTTACAAGCGTGATGGCTCGTCGGTTCTCCCAGCTCAGAAACGCTGGAATAGTGCATGGGCTGTGGGTTTGGGGTGGTCACCAAGTAACTATGCCTTCTTGAAGGAAAATAAGGTGCTTACTGATCTAAAGTTCAAGACATCGTATGGTGTTACTGCCAATTTGAATGGTGTATCTGTTTCTTCTACCGTAGCCAGTTTTAAGTATTCAACTTTGAGCTACGAGAATCAGCGTCCTCTTGAGTTTGTGTCGCTATACAATATCGATCTTGTGCCTGAGCAGAACAAGAACTTCGATTTGGGTGTTGACCTCACCTTGTGGCGCAAGGTGAACTTCTCGCTATCGTGGTATAATCGCCAAACCGATCACGCCCTTCTCGATGTTCCTATTCCAACTTCAACAGGCTATCGCTCGCTTATGCGTAATATTGGTGTGCTGCGTAACCGAGGTGTAGAGATGAGTCTTAATGTGCACATTCTCGACAGTTACGACTGGCGTCTCAGCGTGGGAGGTAATCTGGCTTACAACGAGAACAAAGTGCTTGACCTTTATTACACCGATAGAATATACGGTTCTGATGATGCCCTTGTGCCTGATTACGAGGTGGGCAAGAGCTATGATGTGCTTTACGGCCCTAAGTCGTTAGGTATAAACCCTCTCACAGGCTACCCTGTGTTCAGCACACCAAGTGGCGAAAAACAGGCTACCGAGGCTGTTACCAAGGATGATGTAGTGGCTCTTGGACATCTTACTCCTCCTTATACGGGGAGTGTGAACATAAACCTGGGCTACAAGTCGTTTGAGTTTGATGCCGATTTCTACTATGTGCATGGTGGCGTTCAGCGTTTCAACTACAGCTATGTGAGAAGCAAAGATAACGCTAACAAAAACGCTATACACGGGCAAACAGAGAAGATGTGGTTTCATCAGGGTGATGAGAACAAAACCTATTGGACACCTTTCTACACCTCTTCTACAGCCGAAACAAACCTTGTTATGCTTCCTAACTCACGCACCGTGGGAAAGAGCGACTATATCAAGCTATCGATGGTGTCTCTGCGTTACAGAGTTTCGTCGTCATGGTTGCAAAAGCATGTTCCTTTCGTGAAATATGCTACCTTCGGTTTGCAGGGCAGTAACCTTTTCACATGGACAAACTACAAGGAGAGTGACCCAGAGAGCGGACAGCTTAGCGGTACCACTCAGCCTGTTTACACATTCAATATGAACCTCACATTTTAATTGTTGCATGATGTTAAGTAGAAAGATTATACATTCGATATTACTCATTTTGTCTATAGTACATTTCACGTCGTGTTCGCTTAATGTGCCACCTCCTGATTTGTATTCCGATCCCGATGCCATAACCAACGGCAAGGCTGCCCGCTCGTTGCTTGCTTCGTGCTATCTGCTCTATCCTCATTTAGAATATGAACTGTCAACACTCGGTAATGATTTCTGTCTCACAAACTATTCTGGAAAGGATGTAGCTCAGCAGAACCTCTATCTGTGGCAAGATAATTCAATAAGCAGTTTCTCGTCAGATGCGTGGGCTTCATACTATAATTGTATTGCCAACTGCGATGTACTATTGGACAGAATCTCTAAGGCAAAGAGTGCATCGCCTGCCGACTCTGTTAGTTTGCAACAAACAGAGGCTGAGGCTAAAACTCTCAAGGCAATGGCTTATTTCGACTTGTTGCGCCTTTTTTCATCGCCCTATGATACAAAGGACGACAATTTGGGTGTTGTCATAAAGAGCCGCACGGGAGTGGAGACTGTTGCACGAAGTTCCAAGACGGCATGTGTAGAATATATCGGCAATCTGCTCAAGGATGCTATGGGGGTGAAGAATTCCCCCACGGCAAATGGATGGCTATCTACTCGTGCTGCAACATATCTGATGGCAGAACTGAGCTTGTATAGCGGAAACGACAAGGATGCTGCTCATTATGCCCAAATGCTTATAGATGATTGCAAACCAGAATATATCAGCAAGCAGAACTACAGTCGCATTTGGGGAACAACATCGTGCGAAGGTCGTATCTTTGCCATGAATATCAACACGTCGTTTTATTCTGGCATACAATATAGTACTGATGGCGACTATTTTGCTCTTAATCCAAAACTGCAATTTGATGAAGCTGATGCAAGAAAAGCATGGACTGTTTACAACAAAAACATTCTTGGAACAGAACGTGAACTCGTTGGCAAGTATAACAAGCTAAACAAGGAAAATGCCAATATTAACTACGTTAATCGCATGCGTTGGGCTGGTGCATATTTTATAGCTGCTGAGGCTTATGCACGTATGCAACAGGACGATGTAGCCATAGCGACAATAAACGTGTATCTGTTGGCTATTGGTGCACAGCCTTTGGATAATAGTTTGCGTGGCGATGCCCTTGTAAAGGCTATATTGCACGAGAAATATAAGGAGTTTGCTGGCGAAGGACAAAACTATTTTGACCTAAAACGAGTGCACACAGACAAGCTAAATCGTCTTGGCACATGGGGTGCATCAAACCGCAGTTTTATCAACAAGGATGATTATCGTTGGACCTTCCCTATTCCTGCATCCGAATATCGTTATAACGAAGCGGCAACTCAGAACGAAGGATGGCCTATCAATAGAGATTGAAAATAATAACCATAAAATAAAAAGCAATTATGAAGTTGTGTAAAATCTTATTGGCTCTTGCCATTGCCGTTGTTTCTTTGGCGTCATGTAGCGAGAGTGCAGACAGTAACGAGCAGATGACAAATTATGTAACCCTATCTGTTGAGGGCGAGAGTGCCATGACAGAAGACAATGAAGACGGACTTGTTGTCAATGTTTCTATGGCATACAGTCTGGATCACGATGTTTCTGTTCAACTTGCTCTTACTGGCGATGAAAAAGGGGCTGTAAAGCTCGATAAAAACACAGTTACTTTGCCTGCAGGTAAGAAAACTGCCTCAGTAAAGGTTGTCTCTAATAAGGCTAATGTGTTGCTCACTCAGGAAGTTGTAAACGTTGTTGTTAGCAGTTGCTCTGATGCAAATATGAAACCTATGGATACTAAGGGTATTGCTCTTACCATTAAGCCTAATGCTGCTGTTCCTGAACTCACAGCCGAGCAGTTAGCTCTTATAAAGGGATATAAGGATAATCTCGGTATTGACTTGACTAAGGTTCTCGGTATCGTAGATGTAACAACCACAGTAACCTACGGAAACGATGACAAAGACGCTGAGAACAATGGTAACGACACACGTGTATTCAACGGAAAGTCAGTAATCACCCTTAGCGATAAGGCTACAACCGACAAACCTGTTCTTAAGATGATTTCTAACCCTATGGGAATGGAGTCATATATGTATGACCGTTTGCTGCGCTGTACTACAGAAGAGCCAGATGGCTATTTCGATGCCGACCCTATCAACACTGCATTACTGAGCGTTGTAAACTACAACAAGAGCACAGAGAGCTTCTCTGCTGTTCTCGACAATATCACTCTCAATACCGATGGCACACTCAACTTCACAGCCGTTGAAGATGATAAGACTATTGTTCCTTTCGAATACAATTATTCAGTATGGACACGCATCAATGAGATGGCTAATGCTGGCAACACAGTTAATGTTAACGAAGGCTCTACATATGTAGAATACAGCATTAAAGACCTTTTGGAGCAGTATAGCACATTCTGCCCAGCCAAATATCTTGGCAATACCGACATCTCTATAGATGCCTATGGTGCAACACCATCTAACTTTGTGCTTCCATCAGCAAAATACGATTTCAACAACAATACAATAAACTTTGAGTTTGCATGGGATTATGGCAATGGTTCTTACCTCAATGACTATGTGAGAATCAAGGCTAACTACACTATGCATAAGTAAGATAGAATGAAATTAAAGTATTCTTTACTCTCGGGATTTTTGATTTTGGCTTCTGTAATTGCAGGAGCCAAAAATTCTGTCCCTTTGTCTTTGCCTTCGGGCACTATAGAAGGTTTTCTACCTAACGGACTTCATTACATCATCAAACAGAACGACCTTCCACGTCACAATGTGGAATGTAGATTGGTGATGAATGTTGGTTCTATCAACGAGACAATACAGCAACGTGGAGTAGCCCATTTCCTTGAACACATGGCTTTCAAGGGGAGTGAACACTTTCCAAATAGAAGTGTTATTGACTATTTTGAGCGCCAAGGTATGAAATATGGTAGGGATATTAATGCGTTCACAGGGTTCGACCGAACAATATATTGGTTCACCTTGCCTATTGACAAGTATTCAACTGATATTATTGATTCTGCTCTTCTTGCTGTTGGCGATGTTCTTAGTAGTTTGCATTTGGAAGAGAGTAGGGCAAAGCGTGAACGTGGAATAATCCTTGAGGAATTGCGTGATTATGATGCCGGCGACCCTTTCTATTCTTTAAAAATGGGTAATAGCCTGTATTCTCTTCACATGCCTTTAGGCAGAAAAGAGGATATTGAGGCAATCAACCGTTCCACTCTTTGCGATTTCTATAATAAGTGGTATTCGCCTATGAATGCTACCGTTATCATCGTGGGCGATGTTGATGCTGTTAGCGTAGAAAAGAAAATAAAAGCTATGCTTTCGCCTGTGGGCAATCGTGAAACAACAATTAAGTTGCCTGTAATACCTATGGATTATGAGAATGGCATTCATGTTATGCAGCTATGTGATTCCTTGCGCCATGATATAAAGCTCGACTTGATGATTCCTCATGTAACAGATAAGATGGAATCGGCAGACGATATGAGCCAAAAGGCTATTATAGATATGATTGTTGACATGATGAACAATCGTATGACTGCTCATGGGGTGAAGGCTATGGTAGCCGACCATTGGTATCTGGGGGATAAGAATCATTTTTCTTTCACCATCGATGGAGCCTCAAAAGGTAATATTCTTGCTGCCGTTGAGGCTTTCTCTTCTGAGTTGAAGGCATTGGCTAAAAAAGGTCCTTCGGCAGAGGAGTTGCAATGGGCTGTGAATATTAGAAAGAGCAAAACAAAGGTTGTTCCTTCAAAGATGTTATCTACAGAATGGATAGACAATTTCATAGATTATGCCATTTTGGGCGATAGAAAGATATATACCGATGCCGACCTTCAGCAGGTAAAGAACTTGTTGGATGGAACTACCGTTGCGCAGGTTAAGGCAAAAGCTAAGGAGTTGCTTGGCTGTGCTGAAAAGGTTATGCTTGCTGGCATAGATAACGATGGTAGTGATGGAGGTAAGATAACAAGTTCTGACATAAAGAAGGCTTGGAATAGCGGTAAGTCTTCACAGGCGAAGCTTTTCATTCTTCAAAAGGAGGAACCTGTTGTGAATGAAAGTAGCGTTGAAATTCCTCAGCTTCTGCTGGCAACACATCCTTACAACGATAATATGATTATCAAGGAAACTCATTATAAGGAGGTTGGTATTGATGAGATAGTGTTAGCAAACGGCTTGCGACTCCTGCTCAAACCAACTGTTGATGATGACGAGAGCATGAGTATCATGGCTGTGGGACGTGGTGGCATAGCTGATGTTCCTGATAGCTTATACAACCATTTTAAGGATGCTGTGGCATACGTTGATATGGGGGGGATAGCTACAATAGATCACGACACGTTGTCTTCGGTAATGGTTGAGCGTGGAATAATGATGAATGTGGGCATAGAAAACTACTGGCACCAGGCTATGGCTACATCAGCACCAAAAGATGCCCAGGTAATGATGAATATTCTTTATGAGAAATTCCATCATCCAGATAAGGACAAGGAGTCGTTTGACATTTCTGTTCAGGATGAACTTGATAGCTATGGCAAGGAAACCACTCTGGGACAGATGATGAAACGTGATCAGGCTCGTGTGATAAACAACACAGTTGACTCGCTTTTTGGTAATGCTGTAAAGGCGCAGTTCATTCCTTACACCAAGGACGATATTCGACGATTGAACCTTGATGATATGACTGTTTTTTACAAGCGTTTATTCACCAACCCTTCTGGTCTCACACTTATAGTTACTGGTAATTATCCTGTTGACAGTATTCGCCGTATGGCTGTTGCCACATTCTCTCGTATGAAGGCACCTGAAAAGCCTTTGCCTTTGTGTAATGAGGAGTTCTCTCTTCCAAAGAAGGGGGCAACTCTCACTTTCCCAAGTGACGATAGTACAAAGGCTGCCTGCAATCTTGTGTTTGCCAACAACTATGAGCCTTCGCTCAAAAACACGCTTATGTTCAAACTTATGCGTGATATTATGCAGAAACGTGTGCTGGCTGTGCTTCGTGAACATTTGAATATTGTTTATTCGCCTTTTGTTGATGCTCAATATCATGGCACCCCACAGGATGTGTGTATGTTCCGTCTCTTTATTGATGTTGCAAATAGCAACTATCCTGTAATGCTTAACGAGATGAAGAAGATAGTTGAGGAGTTGCGAACTCAGCCTGTTGACAATAGCGAGCTTGAGAAGATAAAGCGCTCTTTCATAGTAACAAAGCGTCAGGCGCTTACCGATGTGGCTCCTGCCGAATGGAAACGTTGCTTGACAGAGTTGATAAAGAATGGCGAGACTGTAGCCGACTACAATAATTATGATGATATTCTTCATGGTATCACGCCTCAGGATGTGCTTGAAGGATTCAAGAAATATGTTGATTTCAATAAGTTAGTTGTATTAGTACAGAAAGATGAGAAAGTTAATTAGTTTTTGTTTGATGATATTCGTTGCCCTTGCATCATGGGCACAACAGCCCGAGGCTTATCGTTTATTCGACAGCAAGGGTAAGCCTATTGCCTACGACAAGATTATTGCCGACCTTGCAAAGCAGGATGTGGTTTTCTTTGGCGAGATGCACAACGACCCCATCACCCATTGGCTCGAATACAAAGTGTTGAATTCGCTTTGCCAGAGCCTTAAAGGTGATTTGAGTGTGGGCATGGAGATGTTTGAAAGCGATAACCAACTTATCATAGATGAGTATATGAAGGGCTTGGTATCTATCGACCGCTTTGAGGATGAATGTCGCCTATGGCCTAATTATTCAACTGACTATAAGCCTATCTTTGAGTTTGCCGAAGAGCATCATCTGCCTTTTGTTGCCACCAATGTGCCTCGCCGCTATGCAAGTATGGTGAAAGAGCATGGTTTGCAGATACTTGACTCTCTAAACTGCGAAGCTAAGAGCTTTCTGCCCAAGTTGCCTATTGACTACGAGACTAACGAACAGGCAACAGCAGGCTTTGCACTCATGAGTATGATGGGCAAGGGAAAGAAGTCTAATCCTGAGTTTATGGGACAGGCTCAGGGCTTGAAGGATGCCACTATGGCGTGGTTCATAGTCAAGAACCTAAAGCATCATTTCATCCATTTCAACGGTAACTATCATAGCGATAGTAACGATGGTATTGTGAAATATCTGCTAAAATATCGTCCAGGAACAAAGGTAAAGACAATCTATAGCGTTAAGCAGGATGATATATCTTCTCTCGACGAAACTTATCTTGGACATGGCGATTACTATATCTGCGTGCCAAGCGATATGGTTACGTCATATTAAGAATTTTGAATTTGGAATGTGGAATTTTGAATTAGTCGCCCTATGGGCGATTAAGAATGAAGAATTACGATTTTTTTTTTAAAAAATAATAGTTTAAAAATTAAATAATTCGTAATTAAATTAATTCCAAATTTCACATTCGTAATTCCACATTAACAATCACTCTCCCATTATCGTGGCTACGAGTTTTCTTGCACCTCCGTAGTCACGATATTCGCATAGA
>Ga0256404_1012157_pt1 | contig 11273 bp, 6 predicted proteins | sample RumenRJG_01DNA_FD_185990 | JGI IMG/M metagenome (GOLD analysis project Ga0256404, IMG submission 185990) | Bovine rumen microbial communities from Lethbridge, Alberta, Canada - RJG_01 | ecosystem: Host-associated > Mammals > Digestive system > Stomach > Rumen | place: Canada: Alberta | collected... | reverse complement strand
CCTTAGGTAATCTGGCATCTTCGTAACATGATGCCAGGGGATTATAGCCATATGTATTGGAATCACCGTATAGATAAAGGATCTGCTTATCTTCCATTTCATGCCTCCCTTCGCAAACTTTCAGTGCTTGCACTGTGTGCGACTTTCTATAGTCTTGGTTACATGCATGGAAAGCATGATTCCAAGACACAAAAATAACCGCCCAGGCCTAGGAAACTTGTGAGCGGTTATCTTTTTTATCGTTTATAACTTGGGCTAACCGTCTACCGGTAGCACTCTTTTCAATAACTATATTACCATCACCACTAGTTATCGTCAAACAAATATTCAGTTGTTTTATCATTTTTTCCAGAGTGCCTCATTCGCATTTCGAAGTGGTGCATCTTCTACAAAGAAAAGCTCATCTATATTTTGAGGAAGGCTCCGCCTTTTTCTTCCACAACATACCTTTTCGAAAGAGTTATGGAAATTTTATCTGGTGTGATCGTAGCACCAATGGAAGCGAAGCTTCTTCTGGTCATTCTTTATATAGTTTAAGTTAGATACAATTAACACCCCTTAGAGTTTTACTAATGTCCGGCCTTATAAGATGCAATACGTTTTGCTACGTTGTCCTTGATGTTGTTGTAATAGATTGTGTAGTCGTCTTCATGGAAGCTTTGAGGCCCGAAGAATTCGGCTGCAGCATACTGGTCATATCTGGTGTTCGTTACGACCACGCCGCGGTCGAGAACTATCTGTGCGTCAGCGCCTATGTCGGTGATCTCATATTCTCCTGTTTCTTCGTTCAGCATTAATGAGCCCAGGTTCTCGCTGGCCGGGGCATAGGTTTCATCCAGCTTCCAGTTCAAAGGGTTGATGCTGATGGCACCCGGAAGAACTACTACATTGTGGGCGTTCTCCTCCACGTTCTTCGGTCCCTCGGTATTCCAGCTCACGATGACACCCGTGTCGGTTTCGCCGGTGGCAAACTTCAGGTGAGGGTAGGTATCGAGGTCCTCCTGTGTGACAGAGAATCCGATGACGTAGGCTGTGACCATGCGCTCGTAGTACTCGGGATGCTCTGTGAAGTAGTGCGTCAGTACATACTTGACCATTGATGAACCCTGGCTATGTCCTGCGATAATGAAGGGACGACCTGCATTATAATTCTCAAAGTAGTAATCGAGAGCTGCCTTTATATCATCGTAGGATATACCGGAGAGTGCTGCGTCAATGTTTCCGGTCTTCCTGGAGACTTCCCATGCGTAGCGCATACCGGCCTGACGATAAAATGGCACAAAAACGTTTGTGGAATCTTCGTACACACTTGCATTTGTCACGTATTCTCCTAATGCACCAGCGATCATCTCGGGGGTGTCGAGGGAAGCATAATCAGATGCACCATCTTCAAAACTCGAATCAACGTATACTGTCGAGTAAATGTAGAACGTATCGACATCCTTGGTGATCTCCGGAATCTGTAACCAGCAATCCTCCTGAGAATAGTCCGGCGAATCAGCATTGCTCTCGCCGGAATCAGTTTCAGTTTCCGCTGCCGGTATCGTAAATTCGGGCACTGATAATTGAGAGTTACAGCCCGCCAGACATAAAGCTATAAGACCAGAGCTTATCAATGCTGTAATTATTTTTTTCATCTATAGTCTCCTTTCATACTTTAGCTGCCCTTATAACGATCGATTGCCAACTCCGGATTGTAGTAGAGCTTGTCATCCGCAATAAGTGTTGCTGCTCCATCCTTAACATCCAGGATATTCACACAGCAATTAAACGGTACATGTCCATGCCAGAAATCACATGGATCCTCATACAGGAAATTCAGCATGGCTCTCAGAGCGCATCCATGTGTGGATACCAGATAAGTCTTATCATCATCTTTAGCTATAAGGTCTTTTAGAAACGCCTGTGTTCTTTCCATTACATCTTTGATGCTTTCGCCATCAGGAAACCTGTAGTCAAGAACCGGTTTCTTCAGAAAGCTGACCACATTTTCTTTTCTGATGCTCATTCCCTCAAAGCTGCCAAAGTTCATTTCTTTAATACGGTCATCAAACGAAACAGAAACTCTGTTTTCGGATTCTCTGAGTATGATCTCCGCAGTTTCCCTTGCTCTTTGTAAGGGACTTGATATGCAAAAATCAAAATGGATGCCTTTCATACCATGCCCTGTGATTTCCGCAAGAATATGCCCGTTTTCATTTAACGGGTCATCAGTCCATCCCTGGGCATAACCTTTTTTATTTGCATCTGTTTCTCCATGACGAACAATATAAATACGCATTTTTTCACATCCTTGGATAATTAATTCTGGTTCTGTTATTCAGGTACGCTGTGACACGTTTTGCCGCATTGTCCTTTATGTTGTTATAGTAGTACATGTAGTCATAGGCGTGGCGGCCATCCGGTCCGAAGAACTCTTCACATGCTTTAGCGATCTGCGCGGACGTAGGTGTTAGCTGAGCATTTATCACGACTACACCCCGGGTCATATTTATCTGTGCATCCGCACCGATATCCATGATCTCTGACTCGCCTGTTTCCTCATTCTCCATCATAGAACCCAGGTTCATGATGGCAGGGGCATAGGTTTCATCAAGCTTCCAGTTAAGTGGGTTAATGCTTCTCGTATTGGGCAGTACGACGATGTTATGGGCGTTGGTCTCAACGTGAACCCACATAGACGAATTTTCCATCCTTCACAACAAGGGCGGTTGCCTTAGGATTATCCTTGTCAGATGTGAAGATTTTCGCGTTCCTGATGATCTTATCTGCTTTCATGTTTTTCTCCTTTTATAAAATGATAATTGTTTATTTGTTCTGCGTTGCACCATCGTGCCTTGTATAACGCGTAAATCACATATATTAGTATTTATATTTCTTTCGCAGCTTAGCCATAAATATGCTTCCGACTAAAGCAGCCATCATTTCCGCGAAAACAATGGAATACCATATTCCGTTTACTCCGAACAATATGGGTAACAGGAGCACAGCCCCCAGCTCAAAAACAAAGGTACGCAAAAAGGAAATCAGCGCCGATACCAATCCGTTGTTGAGGGCAGTAAAAAAGGCTGAGCCAAAAATCGCCATTCCCGTGAACAGGTAAGATACTGATACGATTCGAAAAGCATGTATGGCTTCCGGCAACAGCTTCTCTGAGCCGTTTAGAAACAATGCAGAAAACGGAGTGGCAAGTATTTCTGAAAGAATAAACATGCCTATTGAAGTAAGGCCTATGAGCCGGAGGCTCTTTTTTCTAAGATTTTTTAGTTCTGGGCGATTCCTGGCGCCGTAATGATATCCAAACACCGGGCCTATTCCATTAGAATACCCTACAAACATGGCGGAAAAAATCAGACTGACATACATGATCAATCCATGAATGATAACTCCATTTTCTCCCGCATACTTTAACAGCTGAACATTGTATATGATTCCGACTAAAGATGTGGCGGCCTCTGCCATGAATTCTGAGGACCCGTTTGAAAGACATTTAACAAGTGCCTTCCCATTCCACACAGGTTTAACCAGCTGTAAGAGACTGTTGTTCTTTCGGAGGAAATAAATGAGAGGGAATACTCCTCCCACAACCTGTGTAAGTGCCGAAGCTGCCGCTGCGCCGGCAAGTCCCCATCGAAATCCTATGATAAAAACCGCATCGAGAACCATATTGCAAAGTCCGGTACACAATGTGACAGCCAGTCCCAACCCCGGTTTTTCAGCAGTGACAAAGAAGAGTTGGAACTCATAAACCCAGATCCATGCGGGAAGAGCCAGAATAAAGATCCGTCCGTACAGAACGCTGTCTTCAAGGAGAGTACCTTCTGCACCCAGCATGGTTGCGATCTGTCGCATAGAAATGAAACCCGCTACCATCATGAAAAAGCCTAAACATGAAGATACCAGTACGATCATGGAAAACAGACGATTCGCCTGTTCCTGCTTCTTTTCCCCCATTGTTTTTGCGATCAGCGCACTGCCTCCTACACCGAACATATACCCGATAGTTCCCAGGATATTCAGTACAGGCATGATCAGGTTTATAGCTGCAAATTCTGTCTTCCCTGCAAAATTTGCCACAAAATATCCATCTACGACGATGTACAGGGATGCGAATATGTTCATCACGATGGAAGGCAGTGTAAACCGCAGTAATTTACTGTATGAAAAATGCTCTGATAAATGAATACGAGATCTCATTTTATTTTATTAATTACTGTTTTATTCACTTCTTTTTCAATCTCGGAATACAGCGTATGGACATCGCTTTCAGTATATTCAGGGTCTCATATTTTTTCACGCTGAATGTACTGATTACATCATTAACTGACTATAAAGAAACGTCGACAACAAGATAAGTACATATAAGAATTTTAGAATTATACCGGCATATTATATGATATAAGTGTCATAAGTCTTCCTCCACTTGTGCTTGCACAAAAGTGGAGGATAGACTTCATGACACACCCCACATGGAGCACGAAAGGACGATTTATCGGCCTGAGAGTGCGGAATGTGGGAGGAACGCGGGAGCGCATAGCGCGAAGCGGTCCGATATCGACTTTTGACACTCACATCATTATATGCTTTGGCATGGCGTTTAATTTTGTGAATTTATCCTTTGTAATAAAAAAAAGAGGGCTTCAATCGAAGCCCCCTTAACCCGTGTTTTCTTTTCGGGTAAATACCCTAAATGTTTTTCGGATTCCTCAGGTATAGGTCCCAAATTTACATCTGCCACAATCACATCTAGGTTAAGTTTGTTTTCAGTATTATTTTATCTCTATGTATTTAGGAGTTTCGATCTGCTTTACTTCCTTCTTAGGCAGATCGATCTTCAGTATGCCATCCTCGAATCTGGCTGCGATATCCTGTGGTGTAAAATCATCGCCTACATAGAAGCTTCTCTGAAGTGAGCCGCTGTAACGCTCACGGCGGATTATCTTGCCCTCTTTATCCTTCTCTTCCTTGCTGTCGTTATGTGCTGCGCTTATCTTCAGATATCCATCATTAAGCTCCAGCTTTACATCCTCTTTCCTGTATCCCGGAAGCTCGACAGCCATCTCATAGGCATGATCAGTTTCCTTGATGTCGGTTCTCATAAGACTTACTGACTGTTTGTTCTGTGAAGGCTTTGAATAAAAGTCGCTATCAAAATCACCAAAAAAGTCATCCATTAAGTTCTCACCAAAAATACTAGGCATGTACAACATATCAAAATCCTCCTTTATATTCAGGTTCTTCAATACAGCTGTTTTTTCAACTTCGAATCTGTCGAAAGTCAGATGATCAAACATTCCGTATCTTTTGAACCCCTCTTTTTGTTTACAACTATGTTATAGTCCGATTATTAGCACTTGTCAACAGTGAGTGCTAACAAAAATATAAAATTTTTTTGAATTCAAATTAAGTGCCACCTCCTGTAATACATTGCATTACAGGAGGTGGCACTTATGACCTTTGCATCATATCATTATTCCGTATATTTCAGTATCCGCCCGTCAGATCTTCTTACATCGTAGCCTCTTGTAGGCTGAATCTGTTCATTATCGGATTCAACGATGAAGCGTCCGGAAGAGACATTGTCACTGAAAGCAGATTCGGAAACATCTGTGATCTCCGGAGGAAGCAGGACTTCTCTCAGTCTGTTTCCTCTGAAGGCATCTGCTGGAATCGCTGTCAGTCCCTCATCATAGCCTTCCATCCAGCCAGGGATATGTAGCTCTGAAATCAGGTTGTTCTCAAAGGCTGAAACTCCGATTTCCTCCTGACGGGGCGAGGTTTCAAGCTTTTCGATAAAGTTATCCTTGAAGGCCCTGTTTCCGATATGGGAGGTATAGGTTCCGAGCTTGAGGTCCTTTATGGAATTGTTCTCAAAGGCTCCGATTCTTACATGATGTGTGAGCTCAGGCAGCGAAACACTTGTGAGATCGTTGTTCCGGAAGGCGTATTCGTTTATGTAAACAAGCTTTGATCCATTTATGTCCTGAAGATCCCATCCGAATTCGGAGAGTCCGCAGTTCATGAAGGCTCCGGTTCCGATGGACTCCACTGAAGGACTCATGATAACTGAGTACAAAGGAACATCATAAAAGGCAAAGTCTCCTATCCCGGTTATCTTTCCTGCGCCGTCAACAGAGTTTGGAATAGTCACAAGACCTGATAAGCCTGTATATCGCTTTATGACACCATCCTCGGCAAGATAGTCACTTTCCGGATCAGACTGAACTGTACCGCTGTAGCTTTCTTCACCGTTTACCTTTACAGAGATTGCAGCTCCTGCTTCTCCCGGTTCTATCGGTATTTCAAAGAAACCGTCTTCATTGGCAGTGCCTTTATATTCATTTCCGCCGAGGCTTATCAGGATCTGGCTCTTCGGCACTGCAAAGCCGACCATCACATCATCGGACTCCAGTACCGGAGCACGAAGTCTTGCCTCGTAGGCATGATAGTAGAACTCCACTACATTAACCTTCTTAAGCTTAATCTCCTTCGCAGCATCATCGCTTGTATAGGACTTGCTCTTTGATGTGATATCCGGAGCCTTGACCGTTATACTTTCTCCGATTCTGTAGAACCTGTCTGCAGGAACAGTACGGTTTATCTCTGTGTTTCCTTCTCCGTAGAAATGAAGCTCTCTCAGCACATCCTCATGGTCTCTTGAATTAAGGGCTTTTACTGTTACAACCGCAGGGTTTATAAGGTACTGATGATCCTTATTTTCAAGCTTAGTATCTTCTTCTGTGTAAACTCTCGGATAATTGAAATCTCTTTTGTTTATCTCGCCGAAAGCCCCGTCCTCGATTTCTGAGAGCTTCGGCGCTGAAATCTCCACATCATACATGGAAGTAAAGGCATCCTTTTTGATGGTTTTTACTCCCGGGAACTTTCCGAGGAAAGGACTTCCTGCTGCTGCAAATGTCTCTGCCTCGATTTCCTCTATACAATCAGGATATATGACCGTAAAGGACTTATCCACGAGATTTATCTTCCACTGCTGTGAAAAGGCTCCGCTTCCGATTCTTGTCACCTTCTCAGGGATTTCAACCTTCGTAAGCATATTGTTCTTGAAGGCATCAGCTCCGATCTCAGTGAGAGTATCCGGGAGTGTAAGCTTTCTTATCTTTTCTTCATCCTCCTTGCGCCTTCCGTCAAAGGCTCCGTCTCCGATTTTAAGTACAGCTATACCGTTTATCCTTGAAGGAACATTGACGCTGGAGCTCTTTCCGTTGTATTTGGTTATGGTCTGTGTCTCTTCATCGAATTCATACTCTTCCATATCAGGATCGGGGACGATCTCCTCTTCCATATATCCTTCCGATTCAGGATTCTTTTCGGAACCCTCTTCATACAGCCATCCGGCCTTTATGCCGTAGGCTCCCGGAGTCTGAAGAGTTGAGGTTTCCGTGAAATCACCGTCATATACAAAGCTGTGCTTTATGGCTGATTCCTGAGCTTTCTCATCGTAGAGAACACCCATGCTGTCGGAAACGGATATATCATTTTCATAAGTTACTGTTATGAAAACGGGGTTATCGGTCCTCAGATTATACTCACTGAAATCTATGGTATTCCATTCATTCGGTGTGAGGTTCTTATACTCTCTGAAGGGTACAAGCTCCACGAGACGGCCTGTGCTGTTATAGGAAAGCACACCGATCTCTATATGGTCTCCGTTGAAGTACTGATTATGTACCGCGAAGATATCTGCGCTTTTTAGCATGGCTCCCTTAAATGGAGTCTGAACCTTAACTGCAGCACCTCTTACACCACTTGTGAAGAAGATGGACTTGTAGTATCCGTCGGCAGCTTTTTCAGGCTTTACGCCGTAATCTGTGGTGGCAGTAAGCATTGAGCCAAGGGGGATGAGCTTTACGGCATCAAGGGTGTTGTCCCCTTCATTTAGAGTGATTTCCCTTTCTGCCGGGATATAGCCCTCCTTGTGATACCTGATGGTATGCTTTCCTGCATAGGCATCCTTAAGTTCATAGCTGCCTTCCCCGTCTGTTTCCGGAAGTTCGAAGTTATCATCCTCATCCATGCGGAGACTTACCCCTGAGAGAGGGGATCCGTTTTCATCGGTTACGATTCCCTTTAATGAGGCTTTCTTTGCTTCAGTAAGAACAAGAGGTTCTTTTATCACAGTGTCACCGGATTTAACGCTTATCTTCTTTTCCACAGTTTCAAAGCCGTAGGCTGAGATAACCAGTGTATAGGTCTTTTCTTTACCGCCCTGTCCTGATGTGAGCTTTAGGGCGAAGGAGCCGTCTATCTCCGAAGCCTTTGTATAGGCGCCTGTTTCCTTTACGGTTATGGTTGCGGTAAGAGGTATATGTCCCTCTGTGTAAAGGCCTACTCCAAGCTCGTTAAGCTCCTTTGTGGAGAACTGCTTTATGGTAGTGTCTTCCTCATCGGGAAGCTCGTTTGCCTCATCAAACTCCCTGTCGAAGCCCTTCTTCTTTGAAGAAGATGACATATCCTCTCTTGTGGTTTCCTTTGCTTCCTTAAGCTCCTCCTTTGAGAGCTCCCCGTCGTGGTCAGAATCGATGAGCTCGTAGAAAAGATCCTCAAAGGAACCCCTTACGGTTTTGGTTTTTCTTTCCTTTCGTTCCGAATCATCCTCATCATCTGCATCCTCCGAAGTAACGACAGAATCCTCGTCCGCCCGGCTTTCTGAAACATCTGCCTTTCTTCCTGATGACTCATGACCATCACTTAACCTCTCTGCAGTATCCTTCCCGGAATCATGTGAAACAAGGGAAGACACATCAAAAGTCAGGGTTGAAGCTGAGGCTATCTCATGTACATTCTTTGGCTTGTTTTTACTGCTGTCAGAGGCTGTACCGGTTGCAATCCTGTCAGTCGCTGCTTCTGTTTCTTCAGTTTCTGATTCCTTTACTTCTTCTTTATTCTGGTCCTTTTCACTAAGTTCTTCACTTCTTTCCAGTTCGGAGGCTGTTGCCTTCTTTACACTGCCGTATCTTTCGGCGGCAAGCTTTTCGAACTCTGTGTTTCTCTTTCCGACGTAGACATTGTCCAGATACCATCCGAGGTTATAGCTGTCGATCCAGACTGTGGGAGTGGTCTCTGCATGGAATCTTACAGAAACCTTCTGCCCCTGATAATCGTCAAGAGACTTTCTTATCTGGTGCCAGGTGAAAATCTGGTCGTTATCCATGACTCTTTCTGCGGGGATAAGCTCTGTCCAGCCGGAAGCACCCTCCGGTCGTATCTCCACATAGAAATCCGCACCGGCACCGGAGGTTCCCATGCCGCAGTAGGAGTCGAAATAGAGATAGTCATCCTTTTTAACTGTGAATTCAGGCATCAGTAGGCAGCTGTCCAGACCTTTTGAAACCTTATCCGAAAGGCGTGTACCGAAAACACGGGATTTGTTCTTTTCAAGTCCCTGCCAGGCCATTCTGTAAAGAAGAGGCTTCTTATCAAGCTCCTCCGCCGGTATGAAATCCGGGGTTCCCCACTCCCAGTCATCAACAGCTCCATCAGTTACGGTGCCGTGTGTGAATCCCGACTCATCGTTTTCAAAATCATAGCTTACCGAGTCCTCATAGGCGCTGAAAGCTATCTTGAGCTCCCTGGAGTATTCACCCCTGTTTCCGCTCTTGTCTACGGCGCAAACACGATATACATAAGTCCTTCCATCCTCTGCCGTATCGTCATAGTAGTTCACACGGTAGTGGGAATTCGGACGGTTTTTGTCCTCTCCCTTATTGATGAACTGGAAGGAATCGAGATCCTGAGTTATTTCAGTTATCTTCTTATAGCTGCTCTCCTGACCTTCCGGTTTTCTTTCTATTACATAGTGGTCAAGGTCAGACTCTTCATTGGCAACAAAATGAAGCTTCAAACCCTTGTTGTCAATGGTGCCTTTTAAATCCTGCACCTGTCCGGGAGCCACATCTTCACCCTTTGTTATCTCCAGGTTATCGAGATACCAGCCGACTCCGTCATCGGAATCATGACCGAAGAAATAGAATCTTATCTGAAGAGGACGTCCTTCCTTATTCAGCTTATCTTCTTCTGCCGCATTTTTGTCGTCCACAAACCTGTCAAGAGGGATGGTTACATGCTCCCATTTACGCTCCTTTATATCAGGACGCAGGATAACATCATAGATATCCTCCCAGTCATCTTCTCTTCCGGTGAAGGATGCCTGGACCTTTGTGGTGGATATGCCGGTGAAGCCGGCGTACATGTCAAAGGACAGCGTCGGGATGGTTTTAGGGTCTGCTTTGTCGAGAACTACATCGGTGAGATCCACAGGAGGCAGATAAAGGCCTGAGTCTATACGGCGCTCAAAATACGGATATCCTCCGTTGATTCCTATGTAGGTGGTGTTCTCGGAGCCGTCTTTTGTTTTCGGAAGCTCGGGCTCCGAAACGGATTCTCTGTGGGATACAGACCAGCATCCATCGAGAATGAAGCCCTTGAGCCCCGTATCGGCCTTTTCAAAGTTTTCAGACCATGGGAAGCTTACGCCTTTTTGTATGGTTACGGCTTTATCTTCCTTAACCTCATGATTTGCGTAGTCCAGTACCTTGACTCTTACATGAAGCTCGCCGACACTTAGCTCCTCTGATGGTATGGTATAGGAATACACACCGTCCTTCTGGGTTCCTTTCTTAACGGCCATGAGCTTAGTCACAGCCTTAGCCTCATCGGAAAACCAGTAGCTGAGCTCTGCGGAACGGATGGAAACATCGTCGGAGATTTCAGCATCAACCATGACATCACGGCCGATGTAGGCTTCGTCATTAAGGTCAAGCCTAAGCTTTGGCTCCTCCTTGTCCTCTCCCTGCTGCAGCACGGTACCGAGAACTCTCGCCTGTTCATCACCTGCGATCTTTGACACCGCATCGTAGACATTGATAAGACCGGCACCATAGGCGAAGTTGGGAGACTCAGGGAACCTGGCATCAGTAAGAGGCTCTGCAGTTTCCATAAGGAGGTCTCTTATTTCATCGAGCTCGTCGTAGTCCTTTTCTTTTCCGTATTTTTTTGCTGCTGCACGTATGAGGGCAACCGCGCCGGTGACGTGTGGAGCCGCCATGGAGGTTCCGTTCCAGGATACATATCTTCCCTTTGAGTTTACGGAACGTACCTGTACCCCGGGTGCCGCCACCTCGGGCTTAGTAAGGGAGCTGTCGAAGGCGGAAGGTCCCTTGTTTGAAAAATTACCTATCTGTTTGTTCTGATCAACCGCAGCCACGGCGATAACATCGGGATAGTTTGCGGGATTTGAAATGGTTCCCTCT
>Ga0256404_1012155_pt1 | contig 11274 bp, 11 predicted proteins | sample RumenRJG_01DNA_FD_185990 | JGI IMG/M metagenome (GOLD analysis project Ga0256404, IMG submission 185990) | Bovine rumen microbial communities from Lethbridge, Alberta, Canada - RJG_01 | ecosystem: Host-associated > Mammals > Digestive system > Stomach > Rumen | place: Canada: Alberta | collected... | reverse complement strand
GGAACGGAAACTCCCGAACCGAACTCCTCTTGGCTCACGCCTGTGAACCACAACTTAAGATACCGAGACCATGCTGATGCAGATGTCGGCAATTGACTCCGCCGTATGCCTGCTGGCATCGCCGGAATTGAAAGAAAACTCAGCTTCTGCTGAACTTTCTTTTGAATCACTACTACTGTATAGTATCAGTTTTTATCTCATCAATCAATAGAAATTTATTAAATAATGTGTATATTTTTATGATTATGCTCTCAAATTTTGAAATTGCGTAAAGGCATCCTTTAAATCATGTTTTAGCATTGCTGCCACCTGCAAATTCAGGATCACCTCTCCTTTACTTAACCCTGGCATCCAAATGTTCAGGAAGCAGCCTACGGTCATCTTCCTGCATGGCGGGCTATGCCCGCCTGAATTGCCGCTAAATACAGTCAGGCAAAAGGACAGATAACATTGCCTATGTCACACATGAGGAAATTCTCAAATTCCATTGCACCCTAATAGCCGGAGTCGTAGCCGAAGCAAGCGAAGTTGTCACACATGAGGAAATTCTCAAATTCCATTGCACCATCGAACGCCTCCGCCGCGCCTCCTGCTGAAAAGCCCGCGCAAAAGCGAATGAGCGCATCCCTTGATTCCTGCCTGTTTGAATTGTTCACAGTCATGTTCTGCCTCTCTTTTGTTAAGTTAACCGATTACTGCAGTATGCTTTTCTTACTGAAACCTAGCCGGAAACTCTCCTCGTCAGGAAACCTCAACAAGGCGGGGCGGCCCCGCCAGAATCGATGAGCTCGCTGATCAGCCAAAAGGACAGATGATGTTGCCGATATCGCAGCCGAGGAAATTATCAAACGCCAAACCTCCTCCGAGCTCTGCAGGCTGCCGGTCTCCTGCTGAAAGACACGCGCAAAAGCGGATGAGTGCATCCCTTGATTCCTGCCTGTTTGAATTGTTCACTGTCATGTTCCGCCTCTCGTGGTTGCTGATAATTCTTTTGCTTGACTTATAGTAAACGACATTAAGAATTTCCTATGAGATTTCGTAAGGGCTCTCCATGTGATGAACCTGGTTAAGTCATAGGCAAATAATTCTGTCGTTCACTATAAAAACCGGCCTTCAGTAAGGCGGGCACGGCCCGCCAGGATCTCAGGCATCTCCCGCTAAAAGCCCGGACAGAAAATATTGCCGATGTCGCAGAAGAAATCGTCAAAATCCGTTGCGCCGTCTAGTGCATCCGCCGCGTCTCCCGCTGAAAAGCCCGCGCAAAAGCGAATGAGTGCGTCCCTTGATTCCTGCCTGTTTGAATTGTTCACTGTCATGTTCTGCCTCTCTTTTGTTAAGTTAAACGATTACTGCAGTATGCTTTTCTTACTGAAACCTAGCCGGAAACTCTCCTCGTCAGGAAACCTCAACAAGGCGGGGCGGCCCCGCCAGAATCGATGAGCTCGCTGATCAGCCAAAAGGACAGATGATGTTGCCGATATCGCAGCCGAGGAAATTATCAAACGCCAAACCTTCTCCAAGCTCTGCCGGCTGCCGGTCTCCTGCTGAAAGGCCCGTGCAAAAGCGAATGAGCGCATCCCTTGATTCCTGCCTGTTTGAATTGTTCACTGTCATGTTCCGCCTCTGGTGGTTGCTGATAATTCTTTTACTTAGCTTAATATTGCTTTCAGTAAGGCGGGCACGGCCCGCCAGGATCTCCGATGCCTCCCGCTAAAAAGAGCCCGGACAGAACATGTTGCCAATGCTGCAGAAGCAATCGCCAAATTCCGTTGCGCCGTCGAACACTGCTGCCGCGTCTCCTGCTGAAAAGCCCGCGCAAAAGCGAATGAGCGCATCCCTTGATTCCTGCCTGTTTGAATTGTTCACTGTCATGTTTCACCTCTCAGCCGATAGTTACATTGCCATTGATTGCGGTTATTGACACCAGACCCTTGCCGCCGCCGGCGGGCCTGACGCAGCCGGTTCCGCCGCGGACACTGCTCCTGATTTCCCCGTCAAACCCGTTGGCGTTCAGCCTGATGCTTGAATTGCAGGCCTTTATCTGCCAGCTCGAGACCGTCCTGCCCAGGTTCAGCTCCATTGCGCCGTTGCTGGCCTTCAGATCAAGATTCCTGATCAGGCCCTCGTTCCTCAGACTGAGGTTCGAGCTCTTCAGCCTGAGCTGATCCAGGTCCTTCCTGACAAGAACCGAGCTGTTGAGGGCTTTGATGTTCAGCGTCCCAGCGTCAGTGAAAATCCTGATACTGACACTGGCCCTTTCCTGTCCGAATTTCTTCAGCCCTGAGGCGTCGCGGTTTCTGACAAAGCCAATGACGGCGCTGATGAAATCTCCAAGGTCAGGCTGGTCGATTCTCCCGATGCTGAAATGCCTTCCGTCGGCAGTGATCCTGAAAAGCTCGGGCCTGTCGGTCTCAACCTCGACATGGCTGCCGCCGGCTGATTCCAGAATTTCAACAGTGCTGTCGGCGCCGATTCTGAACTCAAAGGTGTTTTCGTCAGAAGGAATAATGTTGTAGTTCATGGTTTTGCCCCCCATTTCCGGATTGAACTTATGGATTCTGTCGGTGTCTGTTTTCTTCCGGAGCCGCAGGCATAAAAGTTATGTCTGCGGCTCTTTGCGCAAAGCCCGGCGCGAAGGCGCGGGATTTTGGCGAAAACAATACTTTATGGGGCTGTCCGAGAGAGCAGGGAAAAACACAGCTGCGATTTTCTGTGCTGACTCTGATTAAGTGGCTGCCGGGCGTTACGCAATGCTTCGAACCCTAAAGGAGAGGAACGGAAACTCCCGAACCGAACTCCTCTTGGCTCACGCCTGTGAACCACAACTTAAGATACCGAGACCATGCTGATGCAGATGTCGGCAATTGACTCCGCCGTATGCCTGCTGGCATCGCCGGAAATGAAAGCAGTCTCAGCAATAGCTGAAACACGCCTCGTGACTATTAGGCAGAATATCAGACTCAATCCAATTAGTCTACATGTTTTTTCTAAAAAATATGAATTTTTGCAACTATGCTCACAAAAATACTCAAGTCTTACCGAGCAAGTGCTAATGATCCTGCAAGTTTTCAGCTCTTGATACCCTTTTCAGGCGATGGCGATAATCCCACATAGCCTCTGCATAAGCGCCACAGCAGAAGTTTCCAGTAGCCCCCAACAATATTCGAAAATATTCGCCCACATTCAGAAAGTCGTCACTGGAGTCTCGGACAACAACCATTGTATCCATATTTTTGGCCGCAAAATCAAATGATTAACTGTTGCATCCAGAGAATGTCGTTTTAAAATTTTTAGGTGGATAACTACTTGCTTTTGGTGGATTTACCAAACATTGTCTGTAAGATATAATGACCGCGGGCACTATCTAATCCCCGCCTTAGGGGACGGAAACAGAGCGATGAAAGCGGTAGAATCATTTACATGAGACGTAGAACTATCTAATCCCCGCCTTAGGGGACGGAAACAGCATAAGCTTGGCTTAACAACTGAGGTGCTTGGATGTAGAACTATCTAATCCCCGCCTTAGGGGACGGAAACCTCATCAGAGCGATAAAAGCTGTGACGTCGTTTAGTAGAACTATCTAATCCCCGCCTTAGGGGACGGAAACCTCGAAGAGGTCAATAGAAAGACTCAGCGGCACGGTAGAACTATCTAATCCCCGCCTTAGGGGACGGAAACCATGAGTCCTTGCAACCGATTGCCTTGTTGCACGTAGAACTATCTAATCCCCGCCTTAGGGGACGGAAACGGATAAACTTGAGAAGAGACAGGAAGAGATACTTAAGTAGAACTATCTAATCCCCGCCTTAGGGGACGGAAACCTAGTAACCTCCTTAATGTCCTTGTCGATTAATGCAGTAGAACTATCTAATCCCCGCCTTAGGGGACGAAAACGTCAGATTTCTTTTCAAAATTCCAGTTGCAGTTCACTTTTGGACAGCAAATTCTCAAGCTGCAGGGCTATAGTGGTTTGACAGTTAAAAGTGATGAAGACTTAAGCAGATGTTTTATGCCGTTTAATGTTGTTAGTGGCCTAAAATTCGAAAACTCGTAATAAGACATAAATGACAAGGAATAAATTTAAGCAAAACAAAAAATTATTTGATTTTCTAAAATTCTGAGGGACGGTTTTTTCGAATACATTCCTTCTGCGCAAAAAAGCTCCTAATCTTCGAAAAATTGCAGGACCGTCTGCCTAAAAATAACCGGTAGATTAATGCTGAGGCACTGGGCATGATGGACCTCTACGCCACACGTGATGTTCAGGAAAAGTACTTTGAGGAAATGAAGGACCAGCTCGGCTTCAGCATGCAGAGAAACTCCATCTAGGACGGGAAAATCGGACGTCTGTTTATCATTTTCATCGGTTCGATCCTGCACACATGGATCCGGCATATATGGAGCACGATGCTGAGAGGCGAGTACGCCTGCTCAAGTAAAGGACGTACTTTTCTCCAGCTTGACCAGTCATTGGAGCACGATGCAGAGGCGAGTGCGCCTGCTCAAGAGACGTGATCGATGAAATGACCTCCATCCGCCATATCGAATATCCTGGCAGGAATGAACGTGTGACTGCCTTTACTACCCCTCAGGCTGAAATGTGTGAGGCGTTTTCGCTGACGCCGCCGGAAGGGACCTTGTCAAATCACCGGAAGGAGGTCGTTGCAAGGAAAAATGCGGGGCGCAAACCGGTAAGGCCGAAGGGATCGATCAGCAAGAAGACTAAGGACTGGCTGTTTTGCATATAACCGGCTGCAAAAATCGGAATAACAGGCAGGATGTATTCACAGAGCGTGAGCAACCCTACAAATCTGCCTGCATGATATGTATGGAGCTGACAGGACGTTCTATAATGACATCTTAGTTGCGGGAGTCCCGAGCTGGGCAAGCCAGTCCCTGCGGCCACATCAGATGAGGAATTGACAGGAGCGAGAGGATTATTTTGGATACAAAAGATAAGCAGATCATTGTTGGGGCTCTGCTCCACGACATGGGCAAGCTCCTGTTACGCTGCGGCTATTACAAAAACCTGAGCCATCCGGAAAGCGGATACCGGTTCCTCAAAGAGGAAGCCGGCATCACTGACGGCGGGATCCTGGACTGTGTGCGATACCACCATTCATTCGCAGTCTCCAGGGCTGAGCTCCCCACGGACAGCCCAGCCTATGTCGTTTATGCCGCAGACCATATAGCCTCCGCAGCGGACAGGCATGATCCTGAAAATGAAGAAAACAAGCCGGGAATAAGACTGGATCAGCCTCTTGCAAGCGTCTTCAACCTGCTGAACAAGAGCAATGCAAACGAAAACGGTGACAGAGGATGTTACGATGCCTGCTTCCTTAACCAAAAGGAAGAAGAGAACAACGTCCTTCTGAAAATAAACTACCCTCTGCAGGGAAACGAGGCAAATGGCGTAAGGCTGTCGCCTGAGTTCTACCGTGAATGCGCGGGGCGCATAAGAACGGATATCATCGCAATCTGCAAAGACGGCTCGGTTGAAGACCGCTTCCTCGACTCGCTCCTCTGCTCTATTGAGACCGCCTGCACCTTCGTTCCCTCATCGACGTACAGGAATGAAATTCCGGATATCTCGCTGTACGACCATTCCAAAATTACGGCGGCAACAGCCTCATGCATATGGCAGTATCTAAAGTCGGAGAACTGTACTGATTTTAAGGAGAGGCTGTTTGACGGTGAAAAGGAGTTTGACGAGGAGAAGGCATTCCTCCTCTATTCCATGGACATCTCGGGCATACAGAAATTCATCTACACCATATCATCTGAGGGTGCGCTCAGAAGTCTCCGATCGCGCAGCTTCTATCTTGACGCGCTTATGGAGCACTCTGTCGACGAGCTGCTCTCCGCACTCAATCTGACCCGCGCGAACCTTATCTATTCCGGGGGCGGCCACTGCTACATGCTGCTTCCCAACACTAAGGAGGCTAAAGAAAAAGCCGCAAAGCATGAGCATGATCTCAACGCATGGTTCATCAGTAATTTTGGCACCGCGCTCTATATTGCCGGCGGATACGCTGAGTGCGCGGCCAATGACCTCTCAAACGCATGCGGAAAGGAGCTCGGCCGCTTCTCATCGCTCTTCCGCAGAGTTTCGGAAACCCTCTCAGGGAAAAAGGCGCACAGGTATACTAAGGATGAGATCCTTGAGCTCAACAGCCTCAAAACAAAAGGCGAGCGTGAGTGCCGCATGTGCAGACGTGTTGACAATGTCAACACTGAAGGCCTCTGCCCGATCTGCCGAGCGCTCCTTGACTCGTCGAAGCATATCCTCCGCGACCGCTTCTTTGCCGTTATGAACGGCGACAGCGCCAGCGAGAGGCTTAAGACAAGGAACGCGCTTCCCCTGCCGTTCGGCTGCGCGCTGATCGGAGTCGCAGACGAGGATGCCGCAAGAAAGCTTCTCGATGACGAGCCGGACGCCTGCCGCAGGCTCTATTCCAAGAATGCAGCCTACACCGGAAAGCTCATGTCAACGCACCTTTGGGTAAGCGACTACTGCTACACGCAGGATCTCGGAAAATACGCAGGAATCGCCGATGGGATAAAGCGTATCGGCATAATGCGCTGCGATATCGACAATCTAGGCGCCGCGTTCGTAGGCGGCTTTGACAAACAGCACAATACGCTCTCACGCATGTCGACATTCTCCAGACAGCTGTCAATCTTCTTCAAGGTTTGCATCAACCGAATATTCAGTGACAACACGCTCAGGAACTTCTCGAAAAACTCTCAGTGCCGTGTGAGCACCGTCTATTCTGGCGGCGATGATGTTTTCATACTCGGCTCATGGGGAGATGTCATCGATGCGGCGACAATGCTGAGGGAGGACTTCAGGAAATTCTGCGAAGGAAAACTTACCATCTCATGCGGAATAGGCGTTTATCCGGAGAAATTCCCGGTAAGCGTCATGGCGGCTGAAACCGAGGAGCTTGTCGATGACGCCAAAAATCTCCCTGACAAGGACGGCATCACGCTGTTTGAGTCATCGTCATGCTTCAAGTGGGATGAGTTTACTCAAAAAGTCATAGCGGAGAAGTACCGCCTGCTCCAGAACTTCTTTGACGCAAAGATCATGGAAGGCGATGGAAACGGCTCCAGGTTCGGTAGCGCCTTCCTCTACCGACTGCTGTCATTTCTGCGCGCTGCAGACGGAAAGGACGCAAAGCTGAACCGTGCGAGGCTCGCCTACATGCTCTCAAGGCTTGAACCGGGCAGGAAAGCGAGCGATGAGGAGAAAGAGGTTTACAAAAACTTCAAAGACTCGGTTTACGGCTGGTACGATAGAGAAGAAGAACGGCGCGAGCTGGAGGCTGCTATCGGCCTGTACGCCTACAGTATCAGGGAACGCAAAAATTAAAAGGAGAAAGCCAAAATGTACAACAGCTACAACAGGCCGTCCGGCGGATACAACCGCAATGGCGGCAGCAATTCCCGCGGTGGATACGGCCGCAACCAGAACCAGAGGCCGTCCGCTCCTGCTGAGCCGTACAAGCCGCTTGAGGAAGGTTCCTATATCGATGAGGCGGAGAAGGTCATAAAGAACATGAAAGGGGAAGACGGCAGGCTCAGGCTCACAACGTCCAAGATCCGCAACCTTCTCGCCATGTCGGCGGAGATCCTCAACAAGGTCAACAGCAGTCTTGGCCTCAATGAGCCGACATCGCCCATCGGAGCCGAGATCAGGAAGGAGATCGGCTACCTCCGTGTACGCACGGTCTACGAATGCGGCCGTGAGCCGAATGTCAGGGATTTTGTGGAAAAAACCCACCTGATCGACTGCATCAAGGACGTTAAGACTCTGGAAGAGGCGGAGCGTTTCTGCCATTACATGGAGGCTCTGGTTGCCTTCCACCGCTATTACGGCGGCAAAGACTGATCTAGGTTCTCATAACAACAGAATTCGGAAGAAAGAAATATGTACGCAAAAATCAGGATTTCAGGAAAAATCGAACTTCTCTCCGGAACGCACATTGGCGGAAGCGGCGCTTTCTCCGCTATCGGCTCAGTTGACGCACCGGTCGTCAAGGATCGCCTGACCGGGCTCCCGCTGCTGCCCGGCTCCAGTCTCAAGGGCAAGATGCGCACGCTGCTTGCCCGCATGATCAACACCAAGTTTGCAAGGCTGCCGGACAATGATGATCCGAAACTTCTCCGGCTTTTCGGATCGGCCGGGCAGGGCAATAATGACAAAAAAGAGGCCCGCGTGTCACGCGTTCTGTTCACGGACGCCCTGATGAGCAACTGGGAATCGCTTCAGAAACGGGGCCTGACCTCAATGACCGAGGTTAAGTTCGAGAACAGCATCGACCGTGCGACGTCAGTGGCCAATCCTCGCCAGATTGAGCGGGCGGTCCGCGGCTCCGAGTTTCCGCTCGATCTAATCTACGAGATCGCCCCAAGCAGTGATAAGTCCGAGGGCCCATCGGACGATGAGATAGCGGAGGATTTGGAGCTTCTGTCACAGGGCATGAGACTGCTTGAGGCCGACTATATCGGAGGCAGCGGCTCCCGCGGATACGGCAGGATTAAGTTCCATGAAATCACCCTGGCGAAGGTCATCGGCAATACTGACGATGCACTCATCAGCAGGTGCCAGGAATATTTCAAAGACCTCTGAAAATCATCTGAACGGAACCCGGACGCATGATTGCAAAGATATACAGACTTCACTTCACGGGAGAGGTGCATTTCGGGGAGGGAACTCTTGACTCCTCCGCCAGAATCTTCCGCGCCGACACCCTTTTCTCAGCGCTCTGCATCGAGGCAGTCAAGTCCGGCAGGCTTGACGAGCTCGTGAGGAGTGCAGGAGACGGCCGGCTTCTTTTCTCCGATGCCTTCCCGTATGACAAAGATAACCTGTACGTGCCCAAGCCGCTCGACAGGCCGGAGCTTCCCAAAGGCCAGGAACAGGATGTAAAGGAGCGAAAGAAGTTCAAGAAACTTGAGTATGTTGCCGCCGGAATGCTTGGCGACTACATGAGGGGCATGCTGGACTTTGACAAGAACAGAACCTGCTTCGGAAACAGCTCAACGCATGAGAAAGTCAGCATACGATCCGGAGAGAACGATCCGGCCCCGTACCGGGTCGGTTCGTTCAGGTTCGGAGTGAAGGAAGATAGCGCCTGCGGACTGTACGTCCTGGCGCTCGCGGAGGCGGATGAGGCCATGAGACTCTCTGACGAGCTGTTTGACTCACTCTCGTATTCCGGGATTGGAGGCAAGAGGAGTGCCGGATTCGGAAGGTTCACCGTGGAGTCATGTGATCCTGCCGATACATGCCATGAGCTTGCAGACCACGTAAAATCTCCCGGTGAATGCGATCCCGGCAGGCGCTGCATGCTCCTGAGCACCGCCCTCCCCGATGACGACACCTTGGGTGACGCGCTCGACGGGGCAAATTATCTCCTGGAGAAGCGATCCGGCTTTGTTGCGCAGGAGGACGGAACGGAGAGTCTCAGGAAGAAGGACCTCTATGTGTTCAAGTCTGGCTCCTGTTTTGCGCACGCCTTTAACGGAACGATACGCGACGTAAGCAAAGGCACGCCCCATCCTGTTTACCGCTACGCCAAGGCAATGTTTTGGGAGATGTGAGATGACGCCAGATTTCCTTGAAAAATACGACTGCACTCTGACAGTCAAAAGTCCTGTATTCATCGGATCAGGCAAGAAGCTCTCAAAAGCCGAGTACATTTATGAGCCCAGTACAAAGACTCTTCGTGTAATCGATGTACGAAGGCTTTATGAGTTCATGGAAGCCAAAGGCAAAACGAAGGATCTCGAGGACTATTTCAGAAATCCTAACAGCTACAACGGAACGCTGATGTTCCTCATCAGCAAGCAGATAAAGCGTGCCGATTTCGAAAATTTCATTGACTACAGCCTTGACGACTGCGAGCTTCCGAAGGGCTCGGGCGGCCGCGGGAAACCTGTCAAGTATGACATACTTGAGTTCATGTCCGATCCCTATGGAAATCCATATGTGCCTGGGAGCACCATCAAGGGCATGCTGAGAACGGCGATCGCCGCAAGCAGAATCAGGAGCGACAAAGTCCTTTGGGACAAAACCGCATCTATTCTGGGACAGTCCTCAGGCTCGGGTAGGAAATACCTTGCAAAAGAAATAGTGCGCGCCGAAGCAGATATTTTCAATACACTGAAATATGAAAACCAGAAACATGAAGACGCAGTCAACTGCGATATGAGGCTCATCAAAGTAGGCGACAGCGAGCCTCTAAGCAAAGAAAACCTGATAATATGCCAGAAATACGATGAAAGGCCGGACGGATCGGCAAATGTACTCCCTATCTTCAAGATCTGCCTGAAGCCTGATACACAGATAAAATTCACTGTGACGATCGAAAGATCGGGCTGCGAAAATTCGATCGGAAAGCAGATCTATCGCTTTGAGGACATCGTACGCGCGCTGAAAGATTTCGACCGCATTTATGTCGACTCATTTCTGAACAAGTTTAAGTCTCAGGTTAAAGCTACTGATGAAACAAGATGCTGGCTGGGATCCGCCGGCTTCCACACCAAAACAATTCTGGCTGCGGTATACAGCGATGAGGAGACGCTGCTGAATGAGACGAAAGAGGTTTTCAGGAATATCCTCGATGAAGACACTTTCAAAAAACATGAGCATAATTTGGAAGGCATGGGATCACAGTATAAATACCATGTATCACCGCACATGCGTAAGAAAACGCTTTGCGGAGCATATGATTTTGGAGAAACGATACTGACATTTTCCAAAAAGGCAATCTGATATTTTCAAAATTCTCTGAAAGAAAATCCCTACAGCCGCCGGATGAGCAAACATTCATCCGGTTTGTGCTGTTTTGTTCAGAATTTATTCAACTATATCCTAAGCTCTGCTAATACGACACTTTTCGGAGCAGTATGAGGAGCGTTTACGGCGATGTGCCGGCATCATCCTGGCAGTAGCGCGCTCACCGCCCATGCCCTTGACTCAACAAACCACAATACCAGTTGCAGGAACAACGACCTGGTCGAGTTCGTCGCGGCAAAGAGAAAGGGAAGCCTGCCTGATATCAACTTTGCCGCTTTTGTTGATGAAAAGACCGGGGTTCCGGTCTATTACGAGCTCCTCCTGGGCTCACTGCTCGACAAGTCGCAGACTCCCTTTACGATTGAATGCAGAGCGTTGCGGCTTCCAGAAGCTCTTCCTGGTGATGGACCGAGGCTATTACAGCAAGGAGGTCTTCGAGGCATTCGGGAACATGAGCTTCGCCTGC
>Ga0256404_1012153_pt1 | contig 11274 bp, 5 predicted proteins | sample RumenRJG_01DNA_FD_185990 | JGI IMG/M metagenome (GOLD analysis project Ga0256404, IMG submission 185990) | Bovine rumen microbial communities from Lethbridge, Alberta, Canada - RJG_01 | ecosystem: Host-associated > Mammals > Digestive system > Stomach > Rumen | place: Canada: Alberta | collected... | reverse complement strand
AGGCGGAGCATCTCGTCAGGATGGAGCGGGGTCAGGTTCTCGAAGAGGACCTTGTTGCGGGCGCTCTCCGGGGGATCATCGTTGATGGTGTCAATCTTCAGGAGGGCGAAATAGCGCTCGGACTCGCTCTTCGGGGGACGGATCTTGCCCTGGATGGTGTCGCCGGTCTGCAGGTGGAACTTTCTGATCTGGGCAGGAGACACGTAGATGTCGTCAGGTCCTGAGAGGTAGAAGCAGTCAGCGCTCCGGAGGAAGCCGTAGCCGTCCGGCAGGATCTCGAGGACGCCGTCACCGAAGATGTCCTCGCCGTTACGGGCATGGACCTTGAGGATCGAGAAGATGAGGTCCTTGCGGGGCTTTCTCTCGATGTCGGTAACGCCCATGGTCTGGGCAAGATCAGTCAGTGAATTGACGTCAAGTTTCTTTAAATCACTTAAGTTCATGTAAACATCCGGCCGGACTGGAAGCGCCTGGCCGCTTACTCCTGTAGCACCCCGGAAGGGGTTAAAGTGAAATGCCTGTTAATGGATTGAAAGCAGGCATACAGCCTAAAGATATTTGGTGGAAAAGTGTCGGACAGACCAGATTAGGAAACAGGCTCACTGACACCCTCATCTCCAGGATCGATGCCGCAGGGCGGGAGTTTTCCTGGGAGAACGACAGACGGCGAGCGCCTGCGTGAGCGCATTATATCCTATTTGGGTAATTTGCCAAATGTTTTTTCAATGAGCCGGTTAAAGCCTGCCGCATTTCTTATTGACGATTCATTACCATATCTGCCGGGAGCATCTCAAACGCTGACGTTGGAAATGTCATATACCGAAAGAGGTCTGGGGCACTCTTTCATATCTCCGATCAGGCTGCTTACATACTCTTCAGACCAGAGAGGGTGAACAATACAGACATTCTCAGAATCTGAACAGCCTACTAACGTTCCGGCTGCATTGCTTACCTTGAAACCGTTTGAGATCAGGACATTTCTGACATCCTTGTTTATGAATTCACTCCAGTAGTCAATGGAGAAATCAACCTTTGCATTGCAGTCATCTGCAAGGCGTGCCAGATCGAGGCCCAGCCTCCAGTCCAGCAGCCCATGTACTTCCTGATTCGAGAAATCCCTGATGCAGTCATAACAGGATGACGTGCAGCCATGAAGATGAGACGGGCGCAAAAGCATCTCGTACAGTTCACCCCCTTTTTTCAGAGGATCAAGAATAGCCTTCTCCGGGACATCTGAATATTTGCGGCCGCTAAGGAAATTGCAGTAACCTGCGCCGTTTTCCAAGCGTTCAACAAAGAACACCTCAGCCTTTTTTGAATCCGGCGTTATGTAATAACCGACATTAAGTTCCGATGCATCGATGTCAAGATAGCTCGCTATGGCCTTACGGACAAGGTATCCCCACGAAAGGAAGGCTGCGCGCACTGCAAAACTGTTCTTGTTCTCTTTTTGCAGAGGAGAAAGATTCAGCTCCTCAGGTACCTGATCAATCGACAGTGTCAGCACACCGGTCGTCTTGGATGATACAAAGGCGTACCTTTTTTCTTTGTACAGTTTCAGATTTTTTCTTAAGTTCTCAGGATATGCGCTGCGCGCAATGTAAATATTATCGCTATTTCTGCCAAGTTCATACAAAGCGCCATTGTTGTCGTTGATGAGATGAACCAGCCCCTGGGACGGAACTTGGTTGTTCATAATCCTCATGTTCCGCACCTGGGGACATTCCGTCAAGGATTCCTCACAGTCCAGTTTGATTTCGCTGTTTGGTGAATACCAGTCAAAATTGCCGTTGAAATCCTGCGCAGGCGCAGTATAGTCAACGCAAAACCCCAATGGAGAGCAGATGCTGATCCTATTCATTCTGGCGCCGCATACCGGACACTCATCCGACTCGTCCTGCTTATTGATTGTTGAGTAGCCGCAGGCAGGGCATCTCATCATCGGGTTCTGATATTCATTCAGTGAGTTGAATTTTGGTCCGACAGAATGTCCGGGCTTATACTCGTAGTCAACTATGCCGACAGATCTGTAGACCTTTTTGTCAACAACGATCTCGTGGCCCGGAGCGAAGCTGTTCATCGCCATGTCAACGTCGCGCATTACAACGTCTTCCTCGGCAGGCAGCTTCGCCGGGGCCTTAAGGTAGAGATTCCTGACCCTGGTCGGGAAACCGAACATAGGAAGCAGGCCGGCGTTAGCCAGGCGCTCACTGAGGAATTCCTGATTGTAGTCAGCGCTTTTCGCAATATCTGAGATCTGCTGTGTCAGGCCGTATCTGATAAATTTTTTGATTTCATCCTGCTGCGCGTGGTATATGCTTGTAGCCCTTGTGACAGTTTGTACAATCTGGTCAATCCTTTCACCAGATTCTTTAATCCAGCTTTCAACTACAGGCCTGTATTTGCTGTCCCACTCGCGCGCCTTGCCAAAGTTTCCGTGAACACTTTCGTTGCTCACAGGAACCTCACCTCTCAGTGATTCGTAAAGGAGTTCCTTGTATATGATTCTCTCTGCAATTTCAGGAGTACGCACTTCCAGATATGGATCTTTCGGCGGTTCGGACACCATGCGCTCATACTCAAAGAAATGCGCCAGGTCGTGGCTCGTACCCTTTGCCACTGTCAGTGCTATGGACAGGGGATTTCCGCGGCGGCCTGCGCGTCCGACACGCTGCTGGTAGTTGAAACGCTGGGGTGGAACATTGCCCATCATCACAGCGGAGAGCGAGCCGATATCAACGCCGGCCTCCATTGTGGTTGTGACGCTGAGGAGGTCAATGCCCTGCACAGCCGGATTTTCATCTTTCAGGAAAATATCCTGAAACAGCCTCTGTCTGTCCTGAGAGTCTTTTTTGGATGTCTGGCCTGTCAGCTCCTCGCAATGGAGTCTGTAGGCATTTTCCATACTTTTCAGCAGGGAGAGATAGTAATCATCAGGGTGCTCTACGTCTTCCTTTGTGAGGACTGAAGGTTCACCGAGTTTGCTGAAGCAGTTTATGCACACTCCGTTGGAGTGCTGCATATGTACCGTCTTGCAGCGCGGGCAGATCCAGTATTTGGCTCCTGCTTCTGCTTTGACGAATGTGAGCCCCTTACCTGTCAGTGTTACCGTATTTTTATCAATAATCTCATTGTCACGCATGAAGGATTTAAGCTTATCTATGACTTTATTAACGCCTGCCAGCGATGTTGTCTGATAGACTTCCTTTATGAGGTTCCTGACATTCTTCGGAAAGCTGTCGGTATACGGATAGCGTGAAGGAATGCCTCTTATCCGACGCTTCTCGCCCAGTATGCGGATTGCAGAGCACACCAGTTCCCTGAATGTATGATCCTGAACTGATGCAGAAGGGGCAAGATATCCGAGCTTAAGCTCCTCAAATGATCTTTTCTTGTTGCTGAAGATGCTCCTGAGCTGCTCAATGCGGTTTGACTCATGAATATGCTGATCAAAATTTATCTCTGCATCTGTCAGGTGCTCTTTTTCCTTGAATTGCTTGAAATCATAGATATCGCTCCATGTCACGTTGGCATACTGGTTGTGATTTACAGACGGTTTGGGGCCAGCAGGATTGGTGCCAGTCTTCAATAGTGCTGTGAAGACTTTTGACTCAACGGAGCTTAGCTGCTGCCCGTCACCTGACGCCAGAAAGGATTTCAGTTTAGCCTGGTCCTCTTCCGTACTGCCTTCATCCTTTCCCCAGAAAACAGTTTCGGCGTCATCATGATATGCAGGATTCTTCATCAGCGACCTGACTTTTTGCCTTTCATCTATAGTCAGCGGCCCCTGTTTCCTGCCCAGCTGCTTCAGATATGAAACAGTAGTTTCGTTATCACCGAGCGACTTGAGTATTGCCCATCTCAGCACATCAAGATAATGGTCAAGCTCAATGCCGGCGGAGAGCTTCGCAGCGGCTTGCCGGCTGTCTGAGAATAGCACCAGCTTGGTGTTCTTTTCGCCCGCATTCCTCATCGAACGTATCAGCGCGTCAGCAAGAATCTGGTTAACCTTCTGCAGGCCGGTAGAGTGATGGCGGATAGGCGTAAAACTGCTGCTGCATGATGTCTGGTATGACACCTCACACTTCGGGCACTGGGCGGGCAGCTCCGGATCATCACTGCTCTGACGTTCATAGAGAAGATATTCTCCGTTTATATCATTGGTGCACTCGCCTGTTGCAGGATCGTAGCTGACACGCTCCCAGTCCTTCGACTCGGTCTTTCCCTGCCACAGGACGCAATACTTCAGTCCTGTTTTCCCGACAGGGCGTTCCGAAGACAGAAAATAACGGCCGTCTCTCTCTTCCATATACCCGCCAAGATAGAGCTCTCCGCAATTCTCGCAGACAAGCACCTCCAGAACTTTCTTTCCGCAGGAGCATACCGTTCTTGGGCGTTTGTACAGTCTGCCGGCAAGCCTTCCCGGAAAGAGCTCATCATCATGGCATTCAGTGCAGTTCGGATCTGAGCATGCCCACAGCCCGCTGAGGTTTCGGAAAAAGAAATGAGCCCTGAGAGGCGCAACACAGCTGCCCTGTGAATCCCTGCTCCGGCAGATTATCTGGATAATTGCGCTGGCAGCCTTAAGCCCATCCTCACCAGTAAGGTGCATGGCAAAAGCTATCTTTCTGATATCCCTGGCAATGAGGCCATGGTCTGATGAAAGGCTGTGTTTAAGCCAGTCAACAAGCCGGTATTTTGAGCAGACCTCAGAGATGCTGCCGCACTGGCACGATGCCAGCAGCTTCTGCTCATCATGGCTGATGCAGTATTCTGCAAGCTCCTTTTGCGGAAGAACCGCCTCGGGCTCTCCAGTTTCAGGCTGTCTGGGATTGGAAAGAACAGCAAATGAGGACCTGAAGTTCTCCTTCTCTATGCCGAAAAACTCGCACAGGTAGTCAGCAGACTGCTGATCCTCCTCCATTGAAGCACTGGTTGCGAGAAACTGTATCTGCGGCGAATCAGGTGTTAGTCCCAGACGCTCCAGGAGCACGCGGATAAGATATGCGACCTCGGTGCCTGACGTCCCTCTGTAGGTATGCAGCTCATCTATAACCAGGTGAAATACATGCTTATTGTCCTCGGCAAGCCATTTGCGAGTATCCTCAAACATCTGGCTTTCTGCCTCACGCATCAGCATAATGTTGAGCATGCTGTAGTTAGTGATGAGTATGTCCGGTGCCGCATCCTGCATGTCGAAGCGGTTCCACATCTCGGCACTGTCCCCCTCCATGCAGGGCACGTGAAAAAGAAGGTCCTGCCTGCCGTCTTCTGCTGCCGCCTCCTTTGCGGCATTCCATCCTTTCTGAAGACCTAGCTTCTCTTCGCGCAACCTTGAAGCCGACTTTTCACGCGTTCCGCTCACAGGGGTCGAGCCTGTGTATCTGCCGAAATAGAACCTGTTTCCGCTGCGGTGCGAGTCCAGCCAGTCAAGCGCCCCGCTCCTGTCAGGTCTGCGGCTGTTCAGAGCCTTGCGAAGCCTTATCATCTGATCCTCAACAAGCGCGTTTAGCGGATAGAGGATCAGAGTGCGGATTGCACGCGTTCTTCCGGTTCGCCATTGCGCTGATTCCGTCACCAGATCTGCAATCACAGGCAGGAGGAAGCACTCGGTCTTTCCCGAGCCGGTTCCGGTTGTCACAATGACGTTCTTCCGGTTGATGAACGCTTCCCTGAGCGCTTCGTACTGGTGGTCATAGAGCCTGCGCTCAACGTGCGAACCGTTGGCAAAAAGTCCGGAATTTACAAAGTCATTGACATCCATGCTGACACTTTCGCGCTGGCAGAACTCGCGAAGAGAAGCCTTTTCGTGATACTTCTGTACGAGCTCAATAATCGGTGGCTGGCTGATTGTCCCGTCTTCCCGGAGAAGCTCATCACGGCTGTCGTTGTATTCTTTGTGAAAAAATGGCAGGCCGCTGTCAATATACTTCAGATATGCTTCCGTGATCTCGTTGTATATTCTGATTGGATCATTCATTTTGCCGCCCGTATTGTTTTGCAAAAGATTCTGTTCAGCTCCATGAAGCAGGATTCGGAGATATTCCTAAACGTCACATCATAGCCGCTTTCTTCCGGCAGGCTGTCTGCTTCCATTCCGGAAACAAGCAGAGCCTTGAATATTAGTGAAGGAAGGCCGTACTTTTTCATGGTCAGGCTGCGGGTTCTCCTGTCATATGTACCGCTGCATTCCCCTGTGACAGCCCGCTCCAGGCTGACCGCAATCTGGTAGGCATCCGGGTTCACGGACCTCGGAGGAATATCTTTAAGGTACACCTTCTCAGGTATTGAGAAATATCGGCTCTGTCCGTCAGTTAAACGGGCAACGCCTTTTCTCAGGCAGTTGCTGTACTCCAGCCTGCTCTCATCCTGCAGAGAGCTGTCCCAGCTGTCAACGACATCCCTGACACATGGGACCGACTTCAGTATGCCAGGCGCCGTCAGACGCACTGTCTTCGTGTTATTGGGCACAAGCTCCAAAGGACATCTGCACACCCCTGGAAAGTCCTCAAGGCCATACTCACCCTCCGCATCCAGGCAATTAACAAGATATGCGTGCGACTGGAACACGATTGCCAGCGGCTCTGTCAGCGAGTAATGATCATTTCCGCAGAAGTCAGCCACTCCCGTATTGACCAGAGATCCGAATATTGCGAGAGCCGGATGCCGGTCAATGCCAAGATGCATGGACTCATTCAGGAAGACACAGGCATCCCTGATGGACGTATAACTCCGGCTTTCAAAACGGCTCATCCATGCTCTCAGCAGCCGTCTGGCTTCAATGAGGTCATGACTGATCTGCTGCATAATCATCGTAGAAATTCTTAATGTCGATATTCCTGTTCTCCGGAGAATTGAGTTCCTCCGCTGTCAGGTAGCCTTTTAAACTTTCTATGAATGAACCGTCACTGAATGCTCCCGGTAAAACCTGATATGTAGTTTCTTTCTTTGCCGCACATCCCATATTGGCCAGCACAGCAGGAGACATTGGTATAACGCTGTCAGCCGCCGCCAGAGCCAGAATTCTCAGGTTGTCAGGGAAACGCTGATTGGTTCCTGGGAAACATGTACAGCATCCTGACTGCGAATCAAAAACCGGCTGCAGGTAGTTTGGTATATACGACAGGTTGATTCCCTGCAGCACTAGATAATGAATAACGTCAGGCGTTTCTGCACATCTTGCGCAGATAAAGCCGAGGCCGTGCTTCCAGAGGTCATCAAATGATTTCCAGGCCACCCCGACATAGGACATGATATAGCGGCACCGCCCTGTGGCATGAATAATGGCCATTACGGTACTGATGTTCGGCAGCAGCAGGATTTTATACGCGGCAAGCAGGCCTGCAATTGACAGTGCATCACCTTCACAGCTCAAACTTTTCAGACAGCTCTCAAGACTGCGCCTGAAGCCTTCAAAGATGGTCTCTTTTGAAGAGTATTCTGCTGTCTCAAGCTTGAATGACGCCTGTTCTGTCTGCAATGAGTCTTTGGAAGACGCCATTCCAAAAACATCCCTGACGACCTGAAAGTCCCTGATAATGGAATCCTTGCGTGAGGATATTTCATCAAGTGTTTTCTGCTGAGCTTCAATTTCACCCTGCTTCTTAGCAAGTTCGGCATTCTGGGAGGCAATGGACTTTTTCAGCTTTTCTAAATCTTCATTTGCTATTTCAACATCAAGGTTTATGCTCTCCAAGTCATCCTGACATTCCTTTTTTCTGCTTTCAATCTTCTTTTTATATTCATCGAGCTCAGCGTCACATGAAGCCCTGGCATCTTCCAGGTATTTGTCTTTGGATTTCTGAATGGCCGCAGCAATTGAGTCATGCAGCCATGGTGCCTTTGCAATTCGGCTGAGGTCTTCATCAGATATATTGTGTATCCCCTGCAGCCTGCCCAGGCGGCTGATTCTTGCATTCATCACCTCCTCGGTAAGGCCCCTACCCTTTAACAAGGAGTCTCGTACAGCAGCGGTAATCTTGCCCTTGTCGCCTGATTTGAAAGCATCGAAGTCAACTGTAACCACATTTTTCAGAAACCAGTCAACCAGCTGCTCATCGGTGGTTATATCAATGCACCCCCTGTCCACCGGCAGTCCGCTGCCGATGTAATAACCGTTTTCATATAATTCATGAATCAGATCAACATCACTAAGACTGCAGTAATGAATGAGACGCTGGTTCTTGCCTCCCTTGATTAAAAACAGCCTTGTTCCGTCTGAGAAGTAAACATCAATGCTTTTTTCCAAAAGACCTGCAGCAAGCAGTCTGTCATAGTTGTCCTGACCGTCATCGGAGAAGATCCGGTTGAGCATCTGGACTTTTTGTCCAATTCCTGTAATGTTTTCGGACTTATCCCAAATATAGGCATCCCGCTCATAGCCATCTTTTTGGTTTTCCATTACACGCAACTGGACATATTTGTCTTCAAGACGTCCATAGGCTCTAACGTTATGGGCGAATACACCTCCTCTTGGAGGAAACATTTCTCTAGTCTGCTCTTTGCTGAGGTAATGGAATTTTTGGGAGCTGTCAATATAGCCGCGGATATCAACGTATCCGTTGCCGTTTGGTTTTATTCTGAGCAGTCCTACAGCGTAATTGTTCTTAAAGTCAAATGTTTCCATATGAAGCCATATTATTCAGCATGGTTATGGCAATATTGCCGGATGACAGACGTTGTTTCTGCCGCCGGCCCTGGAATATCCTGGCCCATGACTCCAAAAGAGGCTCATCGGAGGGCAAGGAGTTCTCGATCTTCTGGCATATTGGCTCAAGATCGAGCCCTGTCACGCCGTCCGACCCCTGAGCCGGCTGCCAGGAGGCTTTTCTTCCTATCTGCCATCTGGTAAAACTCTCCTGCCACGAGCAGTAATAGAGAGCATCCGTCACAATATTTAGCTCTACTGCCTTGTATCCCCTGACTTTTATGCGGTGCCTTCCTTCAGGAAGAGACCTGAGCTCGAATACTCCATTGCAGCCTTTCTGCAACACGCCATCGACCCACACAGGCCTGCCATCACTGCATATTATGCGCGGCTCTCCGCCTTTCATGTATGATCTGAAACCTGTTTTCAGACCGCCGGCAATTTCATATGCTCTGGGCTCGCTGTAAAGCTCCTCGTAGCAGACATTGTCCCTGACACGGACCAAGACAGCATACCTGAATGTTTTGAATGCGCTGCTGCCGTACCTGTACCAGTATTCGCTGTTTTTGAACACCAACGCCAGGCCTTCTTCGCCTTTTTCCAGATAACGGGTCTCGGACCACATGTCGTTATAGGTCTCATCCTTTCTAAAAAGAACAAGACCGTCACGCCGCACAATGCTTTTTTTGCGGTAGGTGCCTTTGTCCAGCGTTTCAAGAGGCATTGTCTCGAGGAGATCAAGCTCACTGCTGCGAATCTCAAGCCCGTTATTGCCAAGGAATATGCAGATATCCCGATCGTGAAATTCACCCGATCTGCTGTTTTCCTTGTACTCTCCGTTCCATGAGAGAAAATAGTTATAGATCTGCCTTCGCGCGTCTTCCTGAAAGCTTTCCTCTTCGAGGATATGCCTGGCATGTCTTGTTCCTGCGTAACTGCCAAGAGCATCCCACTTGACTGTCCTCCAGAAAGTACTCTCAGTCAGGTCATCATCCGGGTGAAGGCTGGCATGTATGAATGAGCAGGCGATGTATTTCAGATCTTCTGCAGTGAATACTTTTTCTGCCTGCTGCATGGGGTACTGGACATACCTCCACGGGCCTTTTCTTGGGCTGCATTTCTCTATGTCAAAATAGTTGCGGTCGCACCAGTCATACAGATAATTCCAGTAATTCTCCTGGTTGTATTCAAACCATTCCTGAAGATCACTGATATCGATTGACAGAAGCTGTGCAAGCCTTTCTCTGTAGTTGCTCGCAGTAAGGCCATTACTTTTGGAACGCTGTGATGCGGCATAGAGCTGAATGGCGAGGATCCCCTTTACAGAAAGATCGCTACATGGATAACTGCCGTAGATCGAATTCTGAAGGAAACGTCTGACATCCTTCATCAAGGCCTGCTCTGTGATTTTCTGCTGGCTGCAGAACTCATTGACAAACGCACTGTCAATCACAAAAGCGACAGCTGATCCCATTTTGTCTTTGGAAAAAATGGTGTCATCGACATACTTGCAGAATTGAGAGAATATATCCATCTAACCACTCTCACAGCATTCACAGCGACGTGAATTTCATAAAAATTGGGAAGCAGATAGTCAGCAGAGTGCCACCTGATTTCATCAGCATGATCCTGCACCATCTGCTTATGGGCATAGACATCCAATGTGGGCATGATGACGTACTTACAGCCATAGCTCTGAATGGAATCGGACACTGCCGGTACTACAAAGTCCTTGCACAGTATCACTACTTCGATTTCAATGTGAAAGCTGTTCAGGAAGACTGAGATTTTCTGGAATGCCCGTGATAATAGTACTTCCCCACTATAAAATGCCAGTCTCCAGTGCTCATGTCAGGATAAAGTGGACTGTATCTGCTTACCACCATGGGGAGCAGCTGCATCAGCGTGATTTCCGGTGAGTTCTGAATAACCGAATCAATGAAGCTTCTGATTTCATCACTGCCAGAAACGTCAGCAACGGTATGCCCAACGGAACCGTGTCCGTTATCCGCAATCACTGCCTGCAGCTCACCGACCGTATAAGGAGGATTTCTGCGGTGAAGCATCGAATGACAGTTGGAGCATACCGGCACCATGTCCCGATCAACGTCAAAATGGTAATCAGGTCCCATCAGAGATACCGGCATGACATGGTGCACCTCGATGTAATTCTTTCCAATCTCCCCGTAAACCCTGCCAAAGTCAAAACCGCAGACAGAGCATACATATCCCTTGTGCAGGAGGCACAATGCCCTGTTGACAGGATTCCTCTCGTACCTCGCCGAAACCACGAGTCTTCTCTCACCCTCGTTGTCAGGCAGCTCATCCGGCAGGCCGGCACCTGTGTCTTCGACGTCCAGGAGTGTCAGCATCAGAGTAATGGCACCATTCATGCCATCCTCTATGACGTCAGTCTTCACCTGTACGGACTCAAGGTCAGGCAGAGGAATCTTTGTCATGCGAAGGCTGAATGGACGCCACTTTTCCGGCCATTCAGACGTCCCTGACATTTCCGTCCTGTTCACAAGGCACCGGATCCTGAAGCCCTGCTCTTTCAGGTAATTCCAGTACTCACGGAAACACCGTCTCTTGAAATCATCTGCTCCTGCCATTGCAAGGAGCATATT
>Ga0256404_1012151_pt1 | contig 11274 bp, 10 predicted proteins | sample RumenRJG_01DNA_FD_185990 | JGI IMG/M metagenome (GOLD analysis project Ga0256404, IMG submission 185990) | Bovine rumen microbial communities from Lethbridge, Alberta, Canada - RJG_01 | ecosystem: Host-associated > Mammals > Digestive system > Stomach > Rumen | place: Canada: Alberta | collected... | reverse complement strand
TGGTGTACTTACGGGAAAGCCTCTGAATCCTTGATAACGGTGAGTACACGAAGCGCCAACGGCCGGGACGGCCGTGTCCTGGACGCCCGGAAGGCTCTTTGAGGCCTGACGCCTTAGCGGCAGGACCAAAGTGCCTGGAGGAATAGCGGCCAGGTTAAACTCTACCGCGGAGTGGAGGGACGGGACTCTTCTTCCGGAGCTTGCGGAGGAAGAGGAGTCCCGGCCTGGAACGACCCAGCAGCGGAGCTGCGTAAGGCGGCAGGATGCTCGCGGACCTCTGAGGCTGTCGCGGGAGATACCGGCCGAATCTTGATGACGCTGATGCGGGACGGCACCGGAGCGGAGCAATTGGGGAAATTGGGGCCCCAATTGTGGAGCCCGGTGCGGGGCTGGCAAAGGGCCGGGACGGTCCCGGCCACTGCCGCCAGGCCCTCTCCTGCCGCCGCCTCGCCCGGGAGTTCGAAGGTAGGACCTTCGCACCTTGACTCGGGAGCCAACTTAACATAATCCGAATTGTGTAAACGCCTGCTGGTATTACGTTTGCGCGTGGTTACTTATCCTCACACTTTAACTGACATTTGAGCGGGGCACCGACGCTGCTGCGGGCGGTTACACAATTCCGATGGGATTATGTTATGATGGCGGATTCAGGGCACCGACGCTCGCGCTGGCACTGCGGTCTCCCGGGCGATTATCCCTCCCCTTGGGGAGCCGGAGGGGTTTAGACCTGCAAGAGTCTGTGGGAGGCGAAGCCGGACACAGTCTCTTGACCTTTTTTCCTTATAAGTGCGTGAGCCTGGTGCGTCGACCATCTGTGCGCGGGGGCGTTAGGGAGTCTCTGGCGGACTTGCTCCGACAGAGTCTCCCAGCGAAGGGTGGCAATAGAGGTTGCTGGTCTGGCTGTTATGGGCGAAGCGCAGCGGAGAACATAACTGACAGACGAGCAAGTACCGCTTCCCTTATCGACCTTGGCGCCGGAACTGCCGCTTGAACTGGGTAGCATCGGCCCGGAGCATATCGACATCGGCCCAGATTGCCCTACTTGGTTATCATTTGCTTATGCTTGACGAGCAGAACGCTCGGCTCCATCTGGTACACTTTGATCAACAGGCGAATGGTTTCAGCCTTGGACATCGTGATCTTATCGGCATTCTCCGCTTTCTTCCACCATTTATAGAAGCCGACCGGGTCATTGGAGTAAGGGATGGATGCAGGGACCTTTCCCGTGTAGCCTTTGAACTCTATCGGCATATTGAGGCCGATGGCATCCTTGTAGTATTCTCGATGATTGACACGAAGTTTGGACATCAGAACCTGGAAGATCTCCTTCGTTATTTTCAGATGATACTTGCGACGTACCATATCGAAACTTACAGGATCTGCGTTCACCCATTTCTCAACGGACATGGTTCGGTCCTCGATGGTCAGAAGATTCTCTTTGAAATACTGGTCTCCTTCCCTGGGCGGGAAATCCCCGAGCGAACCTTCCTTTTTGCCCTCACCCTTTTTGTGCTCAATGTGCTTTACATTGTCCACAATGTACTTAATGATGTCCGTGTGGTTACGGTCATCCTTTTCAGGGAATTGCTCAAACAGCTCCTCATTGGTCGCCCCCAGGAAGAATTCCTCTATATAGTTCCAACGCTCATCGCTGGTGAAGGTATTGGTGAAGAAATGGTCAAAAATCTCGTTGCTGATTTCGTGGCGCTTGGCGGTTCTTGTCAGCAGTTCATTCTTGAAGTTGGCATTCTCAGAATCTTTGCGGATTCGCTCCGGGTCGTTGAGACGGATGTAGATCATCGGATTGTCACCGCCCTTCATCTCATACGTGGCCATGTTGACCATTTCCATCAAGCTACCCAGTCTGGAGTACGTGATGGAATAATCGTTCTCATTGGAGAAAAACCGTGTGACAGACTTATAGTCAGTGCCCTCGAACATCTTGGTAAGGATGCGTTTCATGTTGGAGAACGCCGTCTTATAAGACTGGTTGAAGACCAGGTACGTGATATCGCCATACTCTCTCCTCTGGAGGAAAGCGTTTTCTTCAATCTTCCCCATGCCAAGCATTCGGCCGGAAAAGGCAGAAAGGACATATCGGGCCAGCTGCTTGCGGAACTGCTTTTCAGGGAAATAGGGCTCCAGGCTGGCAAGGAAATCATCCTCGCTGAAGGTGCGATAACCCATCAATGAGAAGATCCTCTCCAGCACATCCAGAAGGTAGAAGAATCGCTCCTTGACTATCTCATAGTCCTGCTTCAATGTCAAAGAGAATTTGGTCAGGGCAACGAGATTTGCGCCATCTTTCTTCAACAGCGTTCCATTGTAGAACTCCCTTTTGAGCAGGCTGAAGGTCATATCGTTGAAATCCTGCTGCCAAATCTCATCCAGGTCCAATTCGACAACTGTCTGGTTGCCGCCAAGGTCACGAAGCTTCTTGTAGAACTTGCGATATCGCTTCTCCAGTACTGATAGTCCAAAGGCGTCAGTACGGGCGTAGCACTTCACGAACATTTGCTTGGGACGGGCAATGATAGCGTTATAACGGATTCTCGTCAGATAGTCCTTTTCTATCATCATCAGGGCCGTCTTAACCTTGGTGCCATCCTCATCGCCATCGTTAAAGATATAGCTAAAATCCTCAGATGACACCAGAAGGTTGCGCTGGTTATTGCTCAGCTTGTAGATGCTGTAGATTTTCTTCAGGACCTCCCGGATCTGCCATTGACGGATTGAAGACATGCCGAACAGCTGCATGCTGTACTGCTTATCCTTCTCGTTGTAATTGAGAGCGGCGAAGCCAAGCATATCCGGATCACGGGCAACACGGCCGACTTCCTGGACATAGTCTGGGAGAAGCCCAGAAGGAGCGTGATGATAAATGACTTGGATGTCCGGAATATCCACGCCCATGCCAAAAGCCTTGGTGCAGACCATAATCAGCGAGTCATTTGACTTGAAGCGATTGTATGCAAAGTCTTTTTCCTCCGCGCTTAGGGTGCCATAATACGGGACAGCTATATCTTTTACTTGGTCCACGATGTCCCTGACATGCCTGGTATATGGGGCATATACAACCGTCTTCAGATGGTTCTCGTTGGCTGCCTTGATGAATTCTACAGTCTGCTCCGTCTTATTCTTCCTATACCCCTTCTCGAAGGATTTGTAATTGTTGATGACAAAGCGGATATTCTCACGTTTGACCTGCCCCAAGAACAGGTGCGGATTATGCATATAGAGGCTACCCATACTATCGATGACCATATCATTCGGCCCACCATAGATGCAGGTGGCAGTTAGGGCAACAATGGGGAAACGAAGTTCCCGATACTTCCGGATCTTGTTGATGTGATTCCCAAGATGCCAGTAATCGACACGGAAATCGCGGCCCCAGGTGGTGATGAGGTGCGCCTCATCGATAACCATCAAGCCCAGATGACGTTCTCCGATAAAATAGCTGATGTCGTAGGAAAGTAGCAGTTCCGGGGACATATAAAGAATGTCGATCTCGCCATCCTTGCACTGGTTGATTATTCGGTCTCTGTCGATGAGATTGAGTTCGCTGTTGAGGTATGCCACTTTCTCAAAGTTCCGGTCGCGCCTTATGGCAAAGACCTGGTCTTTCATCAAAGCTATCAAAGGAGATACGACGACTGTCACATCTCCTTGCTCTGAAACATAGAACGCAGGCAGTTGGAACAGAAGAGACTTTCCAGATCCGGTGGGTGCGGTGATGAACACATCATCGGCAACGTCCTCGGTCTCTTTGCATTTCCTATATTCGTCGATGATGAGGTCAACTACCTGCCCCTGAGAGATGGCTACAACCTTATTGTTCTCGCCAGGGTTCTGGTAAACCTTAATCTGTCTGAAATCGGCCTTCTCTCCCCAGTAGCGCTTCAACAGGCCGACCGTCTCACTTCTGGGAATATAATCGGATAGAATCTTTGTCTCCTGCTTCTGGATGATCTCGCCGGCGCCGAGGAGACTCAAGAGGCCATTTGCAAGCTCAAGTCGCTGGTTGAATTCATCGGCCCGGATGATATCCTTCACTCGCTTCACACCGAGAACTCTCTTTTTTCTGGAGTCCAGGAATGCTCGGTTCAGGAACACATCCAGTGTGTACATATGCTCGTCAATCTCTAGAATGTCATCACATTGTTTCCTTGATGACTCAACTGCCAATGCTTTTGTAAAGAAAGGCACCATTCGGCACTCTGTAGGAGCGGTGAACGAGCAATATGTATTTCCGTCTATGGACACCTGCTCGGCCTGATAAATCGGCATTGCATCCGGTCGGGTTTCTATGTTCTCTTCCCCTGCTTTCTCCAGATATGCGGATTTCTTGATAGGAAACAATGACCGGACGTTATCATAGACAATGACTACGCGGCTTTTAAATTTTGTGAGATTCGGAGCATACGCAGTATAATAGACAAACTGCTGATATGAAAGGAGGTAGAGTTCCCTTGGCTGTCGAAGGCCTAGGAACATCCGGCCAAACCAATCTTCCTCATCGAAAACACTTGCGTCTCCATCCACACTAAAAGACTCAGCATCAACAATGTTTGCAGAATACTCACTAACATCCAAAAAGTCATTAACGCCCAGTAGGACAATAATATCGTGTTTGGTATCAGGGCCTGTTTCGGTTGCTATTATTTCCCCGAAACGTGTAGCCACGTATTCCTTAAATGACTGCTTCATGTTGTAACTGTGTGGATTAGAATGACAAATTTACGAAAAATACCGAAAAACTTGAAATCCGGCTTGATTTGCATGTCCACGTCCACGGAAGTGTGGACGATTTGATAAGCGTGGACAGCCTCAACTCATCAGCTGCTTTGGCGCAGAGCTGTCCGGATCTTTCCTGAAGTAATCGACCTCGCAGTAGGTGTGGGCCACCAGGTGGGAGTTATCCTTGAAGCCGAAGTGGTTCTTCAGGATGGTGGTAATCAGGAAGGGCAGCTTGGGGTCTCCGGCATAGGTGGTGTATTCGAAGTTGTCCTGGCCATCGCCATAGGGGTCATCGAACAGGCCGCCTTCGGTTGAGTTGACGAAGCGGTTGGCCTTCTCCAGAGTCTCGAAATAGATGACCGTGACTTGCTGGAGCATCTGGCCGGTGCCGCCCATGAAACCACAGATGTTTATCGTCAGGAAGTCATCGCCCTCCTTCTCTCCGAGGTCCGTGGCGATGAAGCCGCCTTCGTTGGTGAACGGGATACGCTCGAAGTTGTCGGCCAGGGCCTGGCGGATGACATCGGTGATGGTGGTATCGGCACAGGTCTGCCGGCGGATGTGGTCGTGCTTGGTTATCATGGCTCCTGCAGCTTGGTGGGGACGTATCCTTCTATATCATTGATGATGTCCTGGGTAACATCGGCCAGATCCCATTTGACGGATTCTTCGGTGTCCTCGTCCTTCCAGTCGCAGTATTCCAGCTTTTGGTATGCCATGGACAGCGTCTTGCCATCGGCATAGCAGAGGTTGAGGTGGAACTTGGCGTCGTGGACATCGTAGCTCAGGGAGAAGACTTCGAATGTCTCCAGCATGGCCATTTTGGCGGTGTTTCCGTCGGCTTCAACGGCTCGGGCGACAAAGTCCTTGATATCGTCCCGAAGGTCGTCGTAGCGCTCGTAAACGGGCAGCTGAACCACGTTGGCCGCAGGCTTGGAAACCTGGTATACCTGGCCGTCGATGATGGCAACGCCGGTGGCTTTTTCCGGGCGCATGGTCAGGAGCTCGGAGACGGAGACCTGGAGGGCGTTGGCGATGTCCTGGATCTTGGAGATGGTGGGATTGCCCTTCACGCTGGAGAGCAGGTTGCTGGGGCTGGCGCCCATCCGGTTGGCAACGTCAGTCAGGGAGAGTCCCTTCTGGCGGCAGATTGCTTTGAGGTTAGTTTCTATCGAATCCATATCGGTCATATTTCTTGGTGGCAAAGATATGGATTTGTTGATAGATTAACAAATTTATTTTGTTTTTTGTTGGTAAAGTGGCAAAACAAGGGTTTGAAGCGGTGAGGTAATGTTGAGGTTAATAACGTTATGATTACCGTTAATTAACGTAATGTTACGTGACATTACCTTTGTTCCCCCCGTTCCGGAACGGAACAGATTGGCCGGATGAGGGAAATTTCGTAACTTTGTGGGCAGCAAGCATCAACATTATGGCAAGAATATATGTCGCCTCCAGTTGGAGGAACAAATACTACCCTGAGGTGGTGGGAGCACTGCGCACTGCAGGGCATGAAGTCTACGATTTCCGGAATCCGCCACATGGTGGCAATGGTTTCCACTGGACTGACATCGACGAAAACGCGCCCAATTGGACCTTTGAACAGTACGCCGAGGGATTGAATCATCCGCTTGCTGAAAATCAATTTCATGCAGATTTGTCTGCTCTTTATTGGGCGGATTTTTGTATTCTTGTTCTTCCTTGTGGTAGAAGTGCACATACAGAGGCTGGTTACATGGCAGGAAAAAATAAGCGAGTCTTAGTTTATATGCCTGAAATGCAAGAACCAGAGTTAATGTATAAACTTTTCAATGGCGTTACAAATAATCTAGAGGATCTTTGTGCTCAAATAAATATCCTGTGGAGAAAAGGGCGTGAACTTGTTCCTGTTAATCTAGGACTTTCAATCTGTTGGGCCAACCGAAATTATGGTGCGATATCAGAGGATGATCCAGGAGAACATATCGGATGGAGAAATCTTGGGAAAAAGATAAAATTAACCAATGCAAATGGAAGACTGATAAGGTTCGATAGCAACTGGAGACTTCCCAAAAAAGAGGAAATTCTTGAACTTGTGAACGGTTGTACACGAGAAGTTGCAACGGTTCATGGGCACAAGGGGGTCGTGTTCACTGGTCCTTCTGGAGAATCTGTTTTCTTCCCCTATGGAGGTTCTATTAATCCATCAGACAATTACAACCACTGCGGCTTAAATCAATACGGTTCTTATCTTTGTAGAACACGAACATATCATCATTCTAATTTAATGAGAATAGGTAATAATGAAATAGTTTTCGAGCCCTCAGGTGTTCTTGATTTACTTATGAGCGTTAGATTAGTTCTAGCCGATGACTCAAAGAAATATGGGCAGGAAGAGTAAAGGCGTGATAGCGATCAATAAAGACACGGGAGAACGCAGAAACTATGAAAGTGTTATAGAGTGCTCTCGTGACTTCTCGGTGAGCAATGCTGCGATACTAGTTGCAGTAGCTCGTGGGACGTCAGTAAAAGGATGGAAACTATTTGATACACCTGACAATATCCGCCTCAGAATAAAAGAACTTGAGGAACAGATCAAGATGCTAGAAGAGGAAGCCAGTTAGGCCTCCTCTTCTTCGTTATCGTCGATTTCTTCCCCTGTTTCAGGATCAAAGTCGGGGCCTAATTCACCGCCGGTAGGGTCTATTCCTGTACTCAGGTACTCTTCGTATGCTGGATCTGTAGCCATCAAGTCTTTATTTCATATCAATGGTAAAACTGAAATTCGGATACTTTGGACGAGGCCCAAAAATAAAGGCATATGAGTATAGGTTGTTTGCATGAAGGACATTCATATCGTATCCAGGCCTGCAGAACTGAACCGCATACTGACCTTTGTGGATATCGTATTGTTCGGGTAAAATCAAATCCATTCCAACTATTTTACCGACGACATCCCGATAATACTTCACCTTGTCAAGCAACTTGCCAGACGCATCAGTCACCGTCTTAAATGCGCCATCAATTCCATCACAGCCCAGAGCCTTGAAGAATGTTCCAATATCATCCTTGTACTGGCGTGCTTTGGCTATCTCGCAGATGCTGATGTAGTGCCGGAAATTGCTTATCGAATCAAACTCATTCTTTGGATCTAACCAAGCCCACCAATCTAGGGCATTGTCCCTATAAGGACTCAACGTTGAATATAGGGCATCATCTGCGCGAAGAATGATTTGACCGGCACAGGATCTAACTGTACCATACTTGGGGTCATAAGGTTTTACATCCCACTGTACGCCAAGATTGGGTAGCCCAACACTAATTCCCTCCCTTTCCATCAAAGTGATTAGATAGTGAATTGTCCCGAAAGGATACTTGTGGTAATAATCGCTCTGCATATCCCCCACGAAGGTACGCTCCCGGTCCAGGTTAGGATTGATCTTGGTGCCAAATGCCTTGATTTCTTCGTGGTGTTCACGGTCGTACGCGATTATATGCTGCTCGATGCAAATCACGTTAGGCCTAGCCACGTACAAATCAATGTAGATAGGGGCATCAATATCTTTAATATCCGGGGTTAACCAGACTGTTTCACGACTATTACTGAATCCAACGACCCTGCAGTCGAAGTATTTCTGCAGGACCATTCCGCAGAGGAAGCCATCTATATCGGTATTGATGACGATGTCTTTATTTTTCTCAAATAGTTCCCTTAGCATATTCTTGAGGTATTTATTTCTCTGTGCTAAAATTCCATGAAGAGAAAGGCTGGCCATACGCCATCTTGACGCCTTGGCATACTACGTCCGGATTGGCTTTCTTGCATTTCTCAATGAAGCCGTTATTGAATTTCACCTGCATATGGCCTACCCTTCTGCCATCCAGGTAGAATGCTACATATGATGTTTCCATTTTGCTTACGGTGACATCTTTAGCACGGCGCTTCTCTACGGTCTGGGGAGTAGTTTTCAAGGTATAACCCTTTTTGTCGTATGTCACTACCCAGAATTCAATCGGCGAGTCCGAATGGAATAGAGCGCTGAGAAGAGCACTTTTGTTCTGGACGTTGGGCCAATTAGAAATCACAGCATCCCGAATCTTGTCTATGAAAGCATCTGTGGTTCGACTTGGCTTTCTCATTCTGAACCAGTTGTTGACATTGCCATAAGTCTCTGTCATTTCCTGGATATACTTCTTTGTGTAATCCGGCAACTGTCTCTTTAACTCCGCTATCTGAGCGTCGGTAATGAAATTACGGCCTGTGACATTGAGGGTGCATGTATTTGCATACTTAACTGATAGACCGATCTTCTGCTCTTTTCCGGTATTGTCCTTGACATATAGTACCAGATCAGCCGGGCCGACCTCGTCATTTTGTGTTTCAAATGACACGTCAGACAGCGAGAGATTCTTTGATTTCAGGGCCTGTAGAACCGTAGAAGGATTGGTCATCCTTATAATCTCATCAATCTTCCCAGAATCGTAACGGGAAGCAATTGCAGCCTTCACCTTGGATGCCTCTTCAGGATGGTTTGCCAGCAACTTGTAGAATAGAGCGATCTCATACTCTACGCCGGGGTTCTCGTTTGTCTTTACCTCGTAGATAGTGTTATTATGTAGCATAATTCATTGATTTATACCTACAATAAGTATCATAAAAAAGGGCGCCGATGAAGGCGCCCTCGTCAACTCATATGTAGGTTGAGGTTCATGGTTTAATCATTTCATCAACGGTTAGCCCAAGTCCTTGGGCAATCTTCTGGAGTGAAAGATACGACGGGTTGCGTTCGCCGCGCTCGACCATACCTATGTAGTTCCGGTCAAGGCCTGATTTCTCGGCCAACTCAACCTGGGTCAACCCGCGCATCTCACGTTTTGCACGGATCACTTTTCCCAGTTCTTTTAATTCAACTTCGCTCATAAAATACCTACAATAAGTATCATAATGCAAAAAAGCACCGCCGTAGCGATGCTTTACGTAAACTCAAGGTATGACGGATGCTAATCATCTGCTAAACCTGAGAACAGATTAGGTTCCTCATCCTCCTTTCCGAATTGTACTTCGTAGGAGTATTTATGCTGGACATCCTTGTCCCCGAACATATACTGAGCAAACAGCCTTACCAATGCGACATTGATGCTATTGCCGAACTGTTTATATGCCTGAGGATTCTTGTCATCATAGATGAATGTGTCCGGGAAACTCTGGAGACGGGCACATTCACGAGGAGTCAGATAGCGTTTGCGCTTTCCAACGATAGAGGTTTGAGTAATAGCAACAAGAGCCGGGAAATAAGTGCCAGGCTTAACACGGAGTCCAGAAGGACGAATCTGCATGATATGCTGCCATACATCAGGGTGTTTGGTTTCACCGGCCTGCCACTCCAATTTTGCTTTAGCGCCAAAGAACAGAGGGTTCTTTTTAGCCTTCTCCATCCACTTTCCGATGAATTCCTTGTTCCCTTCCCATAGTTCACTGTTCTTTTTGATAAAAGTTTTCATCCAGCCGGGCATTTCATCCCACTGATCAATCATGGGGTTATCGTTGATGGCGCAGAGGGAGTCAGCCCACACCGGGAAACCAGGAAGTTTATCACACTTAATGCCCTGAAGGAATTCATTCCAGTTGTCAATCCACTCAATCATTTCCGGCTTCAACTGATAACGCTTCAGATCCGGAATGTCTTTGTCGTCAAGAAGGATATCCTCGATTTTGCAGGATGGGATTCTTTCTATATTGAAGTAGAATGGAGGCAGTTCGCCGATATCCTTACGCACGCACATTATGAATACGCGTTCGCGGTGCTGCGGAACGCCAATGTAATGAGGACTGAAAATAACTGGCTCATCAATGACATTATAACCAGCCTCAACAAGAGAGTCGTGGATAACCTTCCAAGTATTACCATGATCGTGGCTAGCCAGATTACGCACATTCTCAAGAAGAGCATATTCAGGCTTATGGTATTTCATTATTCGAAGGATGTCGAAGAATAGGGTACCTTTTGTCTCATCCGCAAATCCTAATCTTTTACCGGCCTTAGAGAATGCCTGACACGGGAAACCACCACACAACACATTGTGGGCAGGGATATCTTCTTCCTTTACCTTTGTGATGTCGCCATCAGGTTTAATGCCATAATTACGCTCGTATGTTTTTCTACAATCCGCGTCAATATCGCTTGCATAGACACATTTACCTCCTAAATCTTCCATTGCCTGGTGAAAACCACCAATTCCACAAAAGAGGTCAATGTAAGTAAACTCTTTCATTTCAATATGTTAATTATTTTGGGTTGCTTGTGAATGCAAATATAGCAAAAAATCCCTACAATAAGTATCATTTTCGAGATTAATGCACCGCATTTTGAAAGTAAATGTCCCGTACCTAAACTGGCGTGGGACATCTGGGACAGTTGAGGCCATAACAGTTCGATATCCCAAAACTCCACCAAAAGCGCCGCAAGTACAGACACTTACGGCGCTAATCGCATCATTTTATTCGGTTTTTTTCTTGGACTCCGTGTCCGTTGAGGCATCCTCCGGCGGCGGTTCAAA
>Ga0256404_1012150_pt1 | contig 11275 bp, 11 predicted proteins | sample RumenRJG_01DNA_FD_185990 | JGI IMG/M metagenome (GOLD analysis project Ga0256404, IMG submission 185990) | Bovine rumen microbial communities from Lethbridge, Alberta, Canada - RJG_01 | ecosystem: Host-associated > Mammals > Digestive system > Stomach > Rumen | place: Canada: Alberta | collected... | reverse complement strand
TTGTTCGTCACCACACTGCCCAGATGCTGGAACGCCTCGTTCTCGTATTCCACCGAGCCTTTCAGCCAGTTCTCGCTGTCGAGATACATCACGATGCCGCACTGGTCGAAGCGGTGATGGCTGCCCGTGAAGTCGGTCTTTACCACGAAACTGAAGAACTTCTCACGGGTCTTCATCTGCAGCACGGGCGCATTGTCGTTCTGGAAATGATAGTAGGTGCGCTGCCAGAGGTCGGTCTTCGGAGCGGTGGTGATGCGGATGGTGTCGTCTTTGATTTCACACGCGGCTGGCTCCCGCGTCCACTGGAGACTGCTCAAATCGATGTGGCCGCTGTCAGAGAGTGCCACCTTTACGTTATCTACGAAATCCATAGTTGTTTCCTGTTTGTTCTGCTGTCCGCATGCCGTCAGCATGAGACCGATGCTTAATAATGAGAATAGTTGCTTTTTCATATCTGTTTTTCTTAATCGTTAGCCGATCACGTATTTACTGCCGGGAATCAGCGAGAGAAGTTTTGTGGTGACTGCACAGCACAGGAAGGTGAGCAGTCCGATGGCAGGAATGGCCAGCCATACGGGCAGTAACGGATGGGGCACATCGCCGTCGATGATCCATTCGGCAATGAACATGAGGAAGAAGATGTGCATCAGATACATGCCGAAGGTGAGTTTGGCCAGGCTGTTGATCCAGCGGGGAGCCTTCTCGATGCAACTGAACAGCAGGAAGGCGCCGAAGGTGGCCAGCAGTACATTAGGTGTGCAGAACTCCCACGACCACTCCATCATCGGTGTCTCCATCTCGACGCCCGGTACGGCCTTCCACCAGAAGCTCCAGGCGGTGAACAGAGCGCCAATCACGAAACAGATAGTTCCTACGGTCATCCGTTTCTGCCTGTCCCATTTCAGATGAACCCGTATGTAGTGTGCCAGCACGAGATAGCCTAAGTAGCCCGAGCAGTACCACAGGGCGGAAAAGTGATTCCAGAAACATTCCCCCCAGAGTTCGGCCGACACGAAGCGGTGCAGCCAAGGGGTAAGCGTGGAGAAGGCGAAGAGGCCAAGGAATATCCGTTCGTCCCTGGCACTTGACCTTTCGAGCCAGGGCGACACCACGGGGATGATGAGGTAGAGGCTGATGAGCGGATACATGAACCACAGATGTCCGCCCCACAACGGGAAATTGAAGGGCACCATCTTCAGTTGCTCCACGGCCTCCTCCCACGTGAATCCGCCCCAAGTGGCCGGCAGCACCGCATAGAGCACCAGAAAGCAAACAAATGGCGGCAGGATACGCAGGAACCGGCGACGGTAGAACTGGCTCATCGTCATGCCGCTCTTCATCGGCACCAGCAGGAATGCCGAGACAATCATGAACAACGGCACGGAGATACGTCCGAAGAAACCATCATAGATGGATACCCACAGGCGGTTGTCCTCGTTGTCTACTTGGGATATCGGTCCCATGTTATAGAACTGCTCACTGGCGTGTACCACCATCACCAGCAGGCAGGCAACGACGCGGATGTAATCTACAAAAGCTATTCGTTCCTTTGTCATGGTTTTATTTGCTAAATTCCGATTTATCTGATTGCATTCATTTACTTACTATGTTGCAAAATTAGTCATTTCTGATAAATATCGGAGATAAATCCGTAACTTTAACTTTTGTTGAAGTTAGGCTGCACCTCAGAAATACTCAAATAGATTTGGTATTTCGTTCGGTTTGCACTAACTTTGTGCCTGAATTTAGGATGATTTATGAATAAATGATGGAATACAAGCATATAATGGAAGAAATAAGGATTGACATGCGCAAGCAGACTCCAGAGGAGAGGGCGCAAGGAGTAAGGGATGCACAGCTTTGTTTCAAACTGAACCACACCATGCCCTACACCGACGAATATAACAATTTGGTCTCACAGTTGTTCGGTGAGTTCGGCGAGTGAAGCCGTCTGATGACACCTACGACTGTTGTACGAGGGAAAGGCCGTGAAGCTCGAAGGCCTGGCTATCTTCTCAGCAGGCATCAAGACCAAGAAGAGCGGAGCGCTTACGTCGGCCGACTTCTCCACTACCAAGCATATCGACAGCGTGTACATGCGCGCCCGTGCCACTGGAGAGTTTACTCGCGCAGAGCTGACCAAGGCCGGCAACGTGACCGAGCTGCCCAAGAACTTCACCGACTACGAAGAGGGTGAGTCTGCTTCCACGCCACAGCCATCGAATGCCGGTCCTCTCGCTTCTAACTCATAATAACATATTTGATAAACACCAGTATCAGCATCATGAAGGAAAAGGCGAAAGCCCAATATTTACTGGTGCACTTTAGCAATGCGGTCGAAAAATGCATCTGCTCGTTGGATGTGGCATACTGAATTAAGACAACTGCCATAGTGAACAACAATGCTACATAGAATGCGCTGCCTACCATATAGCCCCACCCCATAAACTGGAGGTTACGAAGCATATTGAGGAATGGCACACTAAGGAATACGCATGCAATAATAATCGATTGTTTATCCGTTGCTTTCATCATTTTATATCTCTTATTTATTGATTGACGGTGCAAAGATAACTACTTTCGATGGCAAAAAGGGTTAACCGAACGTTATTTTTTTGTTAAATACAAAAAAGTCCCAACCTTGCGATTGGGACTTAAGCGCTTCAGGATGGGCTTGAACCAACGACCCCCTGATTAACAGCAACAAACAACTGATTATTGAGGCTAATTGTGACAAAACGTGAAATGCAATGAAAACGCAATTTAGTTGTTTTTCAGTATCTTACAAAAAGTCATACCAATTCTGACAAAATCTGAAAATTAGTGAAAAGCAATAAATACGAGATTTGTTGCCTCAAATTAGCCACAGATTTTGCCACGGAAATGCTTGTATAGAAGGACTTTCTTTGATATTATTAGCTGATTGCTTTCTTTGCCACGGTAATCATGGGGTTTAATTGGAAGTTACGTTGTTTAAAATCGCAACGCTGCGGTGAAAAATTACTAATTTTCTCCGCACTTCCATTGTTGTCTCAATAAAAATGCGTACCTTTGTCGGCAAATTCCATAGCCCATGAGTACAACTTATATATGGCAAGAAAAAGAGTGGCCGCAGTTCACTTGGAACAACGAGCAGATTGCCCGTCTGCTTGGTGAGGTGCATCAGGAGTTAGGTAGACTGAAGGGTATCGTCAGCATGTTCGGCCTTGAACAGAAAACGAACACCTATCTTGAAAACATGACCCAGGAAATTGTTAATTCAGCAGAGATTGAAGGAGAAGTGCTGAATCGTGACAGTGTGCGCTCGTCAGTCGCTCGACAGCTTGGACTTCCGTACGCCGGACTTCCACGCATTGACCACTATGTCGAGGGTGTTGTTCAGATTATGGTTGATGCAACCCAACATGCCAAGGAGCCATTAACTGACGAACGGCTCTTTGGCTGGCACGCCGCCCTGTTTTCTACAGGATATAGCGGAGCGTACAAAATAACCGTAGCCAACTGGCGACAGTCTCAGGATGCTATGCAGGTGGTATCTGGGGCAATGGGGCATTATCAAGTGCATTTTGAAGCTCCGCCAAGCCAACGTGTGCCTGGCATGATGCTACCGTTTCTGGAATGGCTTAACGCTCCTAATTCTGTAGATTCTCTGATCAAGGCTGCAATAGCCCATTTGTGGTTTGTCACTATCCATCCTTTCGATGATGGCAATGGACGGCTCTGCCGCACCATAACGGAAATGATGCTTGCAAGGGCTGACGGGATGACGCAGCGATACTACAGTCTTTCGTCTGCCATCTTGAATAACAGGAAAACCTATTATGAGCAGTTGGAGCAGACCCAGAAAGGAAGTCTTGACATAACAGGGTGGATTGCATGGTTTTTGGTGACGCTATATCAGGCCATTGCCACCTCGATAAGCAAGACGGATAGCGTGATAAAGAAAACCGATTTCTGGAATCGACACGCCGAAACAGCAGTCAACGAGCGTCAGAGAAAAGTCATCAACCGTCTTTGGGATGGCTTTGAAGGCAAGCTGAACACATCCAAATGGGCTAAGATTTGCCATTGTTCTCAGGACACAGCATTGAGAGACATCCACGATCTCATTGCAAAAGGAATACTACGCGATACTGGCGAAGGTGGCAGAAGCAAGAACTACGAACTGATAGACACTACAGTAGAAGCAGATGGAACAGAGAAATAGAGTACCTGTATTGGAAGCATCGACTATCGGGAACTGCACGATGGCCTTGACGCTTGACACAACCCATAAGTCAGTGTCAGGACAGTATCATTTGTGCTTGCGATTTGCCATGAACAGCAAGCGGTATTACTATCGGCTCGGAGAAAAATACACCTCTGCTGAGTTTGAAGTTATTTGCAAAGCGGATGGTCGCGGTAGAGGTGGCAATGTTAATCCATCATATACCAAACGTCAGGAATTGTCTGCCCTCTACACAAAATACGAGGGGCTGATAAAAGAAATGTCTGACCGTGGCAAGCTGAAATCTGTAGCAAACATTGAAGTTCTGCTGACAGGTCAGGCAGACAAGCGTCTGGTGGTTGACAATCCCATTACCGATACATTCCTCAGTGTGTGGCGTGATGTGATAGCATCTGCCAAAGCAAGTACAGCCGACTCCTATAAGAACGCTTATAACAGCTTCGTTGAGAGCAAGGTGTACGACGAGGCCGACGGGTTTGCTGTAGATACCCTGACAGTGCAGAAATGGATGAAACACATGGATGACAAAGGCTACAAGAGCAGCACCGTAGGCATCTATCTCCGTGCCATCCGTGTAGTGTTCAACACCTGCATACGCAAGGGTTATCTCCGAGAGGCTGACTATCCTTTCAGTGCAAAAGACCCAGAGAAAATTTCTATTCCTGTAGGTCAATCAAGGAAAACGTCTGTCCTGTCTGTACCAGAAATGACCAGACTCTATGAGTTCTTCCATGAAGGAGAACTGCCGTCTGGCTTCAAGAACAAAGAGATTTTTATGCGTACTTTAGGGCTGTTCCTATGCCAGTACCTTTGTAACGGCTGCAACCTCTATGACCTTGCATTGTTGCGCTACGATGACTACTATGAGATTTCTGAACATAAAGCGTTCCGATTCTTCCGTCATAAGACCTCTGAGCATTCCGAGGCGGGAGCAGAGGTTATAGTCCCTATCATTCCTCCGCTAAAGATGATCTTAGACAAGATTGCTGCCCCCGCAGATTTCGGGAAGTTGGTTTTTCCGTTTATCCTTGGTGAAAATATTGACCCCGACAGCAAACAGGCGGTCAACAAGATTCACCAGGAAAACAAGAATATAGCCGACCGTATGGAGAAGATGTCCCCATTGGTAGGCATCCAAGACAAACCGACCTCAACTTATGCACGTCACAGCTTCGCAACAAACCTCTCTCAACAGGGAGTACCTCTTGAATATGTGTCGTTTGCAATGGGACATAGTAATGGAAATCGTGGGCAGATAACGAAACGCTATATCTCCCCCTATCCCATCTACAAACAGATTGAGTACAATTCAAAGCTGTTGCTTGTCAGTTTCACCACATCAGAAGATAACAGTTGGGAACGGCTACTTTCTGCGCTGAAAGAGAAGTATAGCGTAGGAACGCTGAATGCAATGGTAGCACCTGAGACTGCTGCCAACGACCGAGAACTCTACCAGTTGTTGAGCAACAAATTTGGTATTGAAGGTTTAAATGTGCTAAAAGGATAATCAATGAGAAAAGAGGATATAACACATTTTTATGATATATACATTCCTGTCCTGAAATGTGCGACAAGACTTGCTAAGGGCATGGCTGTGGTGTCAACTGCCCAATGGTGGTCGTATGCGCTGTCCCGAAACGCTGAGTCCTTTGATAATATACTAAAATACATGTCTCAGATTGGATCTCACGACGATTTCATACAGAGGGTTCAGAACGAATATATGACTTGGAAATCGTCTCACTCTGGAAACAAGGTCGAAATTGAAGCCGACGAGAAAATCATATCCGACCACCTTTCCCCCAATTCCGCTCTTTTCAGACTTTTCAAGAAGAAGGGAAGTAGCAGATTCAGCAAAGAGGATTTCAGGCACCATGTATTCCTAAATTTTTGGATGGGAAGGAAACGCTTTCTTGAAATCATGCTAAACGGCATACAGTTAGAGGACTATGAATCTCCAAAAGATTTTTCGAAGGGAGTATTCTCAACGTTGAATAGGGTTGCCGACATTGACAGTCCTGCTGTTTCAAGGCTAAAGATGGATGTTGCCCATTTCTTTAACAACCCCGACAACAATGTCAAGGAGATAGTTCCCGCCATAAAAAATCTGCATGGAGAGAACATGGTAAAGCTTTCTGAGGCAAAATCAAACCTGATAGAGAGCTGTCCTGATATGGGAGAATACGCTGACGGCCAAGACGATATTCTTGACTTAGCTATCCGTAGATGGAATGGCAATGATGTTTCTGAGTTTTGGTCGGCACTGGGTATGTTTTTTGTGTATTTAAACACGGGACTCTTGGGTGTTGATAGTGAAGAGGTAGTTGACATGTTAAGCAAACAGCCGTTTAGCGAATTTTTGCAGAGTGCATACGAGGACTTTTTATATCAATTCCCATTTGCAGAAGAATATGAGTTCGCCAATACAATCCATCGGACAATTAAAGAAAGTGATTTCAAATGGTCGTTGTCTCGTTCCGCAGAATGTTTCAATCTTCCTTTGTCGAGATCACAAGTGCAGCAGCTGTACGACAATTTATTGGAGAAATACATTGATGAAGATACAGACGCAAGAGATTTCTTCCATGCGCTTACGGGCTTTCAATTTGAAAAGAAAAATGAGTTCAAAAGAATCAATTGGATTCACAAAGAAAAACGCAGCCTGGCCTTATTCATCGGCAAATTGATTGAGGAATACCAGAGGCCGGACAAATTAAAAATCCCTCAGATGGCTAATTTGTTTTTGCACAGAGGATTGGAGAGCAAATTCCATTCCACTACAGAATACTACGATGCTGATAGGTCTGGGAAATTTGAAGATTTAAAGATGTTTATAGATGATACCAAGAAGTGTAAAAATTAGAGTAGAAGAATTAATATAGGACTTTTTTTATGCCTTTAACGAATTTACAATGGGAAATATCAAGATAATACGTGGTGCATTCGGCACCAAACTCGAATTGAAGGATGCAAACGTAGTGGCGGGATTTCCTTCCCCAGCGGACGACTACACTCACGAGACCCTGGACTTCAACCGCGATTATATCCGTCATCCAGAGGCAACTTTCTATGCCAAGGTAGAGGGTGACAGTATGAGGGACGCTGGCATTTTCGATGGTGACAGGGTGATTATCGACCGTGCCGTTCAGCCTCACGACGGCAGTATTGTCGTTGCCTGGTGGGGAGGTGAGGGCTTCACGATGAAGTATCTCGACCTGACACATCGGAATGATGGCTACATAGAGTTGCGCCCTGCCAATCCCGATTATCCTGTATTCCGCATCGACGAGCCAGACTTGTTCGAGGTGTGGGGAGTAGTTGTTCACCTTATAAGAACATTTGAGAACGTATAAGAATGTACGGGATAGCTGACCTGGATAACTGCTACGTCTCTTGTGAGCGTGTCTTTCGGCCTGACCTGAATGGCAAGCCTGTCGTTGTTCTGTCGAATAATGACGGCTGTGTAGTGGCTCGTTCCAATGAGGCAAAGAAGATGGGTGTAAAGGAAGGTACGCCCTATTTCCAGTTAGCACAGCTATTCCCGAATAACAAAATCGTCGTTTTCTCCTCCAACTATGAGCTTTACGGAGAACTGACAGGCCGTGTGGTCAGCATCATCAGGCAAGAAACCCCAGCTTATTTCAGATACAGCATTGACGAGTGCTTCATGTATCTCGATGGCATGGAGCATCTGGACTTGAAAAAGTGGGGTGAGGATTTGCATAAGAAGATTAAGCAATATGTAGGTATGCCTGTCAGTATTGGTCTGGCTCCAAATAAGACTCTCGCTAAAATGGCCTCTCACTTTGCAAAAAAATTCCAGGGCTACCGTCATTGCTGCATGATTGATAGTGATGAGAAACGCATCAAGGCTCTTAAACTGTACCCCATCGATGAAGTTTGGGGCATCGGGAGAAGATATGCAGCCAAACTTGAAGCCTTGGGTGTAAAGACGGCTTATGACTTTGCGGCTCATCATGGCGATTGGGTTAAGCTGACATTCAACAACATTGTCATTCAAAGGACGTGGCGAGAGTTAAACGGTGAGGACTGCGTTCCGAATGAGGAAATGGCAAAGAAGAAAAGCATCTGTACCAGTAGGAGCTTTAACGGCATGATTAGTGATTATGATACGTTGCGAACTCAGGTTTCCAACTATGCTGCAAGGTGTGCTGAGAAACTTAGGCAGCAGAAAACAGTAGCCTCAATTGTAGGTGTGTTCGTCAATACCAATGCCTTCAGAGAGGATCTTGCACAGTATTGGAACTTCCAGGAGCAACGGTTGATAACACCTACCAGTTCATCAATTACCATCATTGAGACGGCTAATGAGGTACTAAAGAAAATCTACAGGCAGGGCTATCAGTATAAAAAGGCTGGTGTCATTGTGATGGGTATAGGTGCTGATAGTCCGATACAGCAAGACCTATTCGACATCAATGCTGAACAGTTCCAGAAGATGAAACGACTCGACGAGGTTATTGACCGAATTAACAGGCTCCACGGCACTGAGACTATCGTCTTGGGAGCGCAGCAGTACACTAAGAAAGACGGCAAAGGGAAAGCTGACGTTTTCGCCAATGCCATCAAACATGACCATCGAAGTCCCAATCCGACTACGAGGTGGTCTGACGTGATAAAATTAAAGTGAACATGAACATGCAAATGTCTACAAATACTATTCAGAGTGTCAATCTCTTCCGTACAAAGAAATATGGGAAATGGGGATTTGAGAATAAGCAAGGGAATGTTGTTATTCCATGCAGATGGAAATATGCTTATGAATTTAGTGACGGACTAGCATACGTCGAAGACTTTGATAATAATCATTTTTATATCAATACAAAAGGTATTGTGGTTGTTAAGTGTGTCTTTCCGTGGTCTGATTCTTTTGTAGAAGGTCTTGCCAGGGTGAGAAATGAAAACATGGAATACGGCTTTATAGATAAAACAGGATCTGTTGTGGTTCCTTGCCAGTGGATGTTTGCCCATCGATACAACAAAGGACTGGCACTGGTTCAAGATAAAAAGGGCAAGAAGGGCTTTATAAATAAAGCGGGAGAAGTTATCATACCTTGTAAATGGAGGAATGCCTCCGATTTTTCCGAAGGTCTTGCCAGAGTCGCTAACGAAAATTATAGATGGGGGTTTATTGATGAAACTGGTGAAGAAGTAATACCTTGTGAATGGATTGAAGCACTAGATTTTTCTGAAGGTTTAGCGGCGGTAAAAGATTTCCATAAAGTCATTGTTAACCCACATAAATGGGGCTATATTGATATGGGAGGTGTAATAGCCATTCGTTGCACCTGGGATTTTGCCGATAGCTTTCATAATGGAGTGGCAACGGTAAAAGACAACAAGGGTCTATTCCTGAAAATAGATAAAGATGGAAATATAATCACATAATTATCAAAAAACAAATGAAGAAAATACTGACATGCTTACTGGCCGTCTTGGGACTGACTACAGCCTGTGGCCAACAAAACTTTGAGAATACCGACGTTCAAGGTTTTTCTGAATTTGTTGCAGACTCCAGTGTAGTTATCCTCGACGTGAGAACTGCTTCTGAGTTTGCTGAAGGTCACATCAAGGGGGCTATTCTCATTGATCAGGGACAGAGTGACTTTGTAGAGAAAGCAAAGTCTACACTCCCCATCAACAAGAAGATAGCCGTATATTGCAGAAGTGGCCGCCGTTCTGCCAATGCTGCAGGGAAACTGGCCGATATAGGCTATAAATGTGTTAACCTCAAAGGCGGTATCATTGGTTGGGAAAAAACGGGGATGCCAGTAGCAAAAGACTGAGTATGCAACAGGGAAAGAGAGCAATAGTAGTAGGAGCTTCTTCTGGAATTGGACTGGAGGTGGCAAAACTCCTGATTAAGCAAGGCTGGACTGTTGGTGTTGCAGCAAGGCGTGTGGAACTACTGCAAGGCATTGGTGCTGCTGCCTGTGAGCGCATCGACGTAACAGCAAGTGAAGCAACCGAAGCATTACAGCGGCTTATCAGGAATACTGGGGGGATGGATTTGTTTTTCTATGTTTCGGGAATTGGCAAGCAGAACCGTGAATTAAAGGAGGACATTGAGTTGGCTACTCTGCAAACAAATGGTGTCGGATTTACAAGAATGATAGGTGAGGCATATAGGTACTTCGCCAGTCATGGTGGGGGACACATTGCAGCTATTACATCCATCGCCGGGACAAAGGGACTAGGCCCCGCACCTTCCTACTCTGCCACGAAAGCCATGCAGAACGTCTACCTACAGGCTCTCGAACAACAAGCACTGAGCCGTGGGCTGAATATTCGATTTACAGACATACGACCAGGCTTTGTTGATACAGCTCTACTCAATGATGACTTCCATTATCCCATGATGTTGAAACCTGGGGAGGTTGCAAAGGAAATTGTGTATGCCATCAATCACAAGAAACACATCCGTATTATCGACTGGAAATATCGTGTGCTGACGGCTTTTTGGCGTAGGATCCCAAGATGGTTGTGGCGCAGATTCAAATTATAGACCATTATGACAACGAAATAGATAACAGCGGTTAATGCTGATGAACAGAAAAAACAGCTCTACCAGACAGCATTCCCAGAGGAAGAACGAATCCCTTGGGATGACCTACTTCGACTGATTGGTGAAATGCACCTTGACTTCGCCGCATCCCCATTTGGCGGGGACTGCTCAAACCTTCTAAGGCGGTGCAAAGTTACGATTTTTCTGTCAGAATATAGTCGCTGAAGGGGAAAATCCTACAAACGTTTAGGAGTTTCACCCCTCCACTTTAGGATTTATCCTTTGCAAATGAATAGAAAAATGCCTTACTTCGCACTGTGATTAAGAAACAAATGTCTAACATTTAAAGGATAGGAGATTTGATTATGAAGAAGACAATAGTGAGCACTAATTGGCTGAATAAGGTGATAGCAGCCATGATGATGATGGCCATCACATCAGCAATGCCAGCAATGGCAGGAAATAAGAAGCATAACAATGGTAAAAACAACAAAGTTGTTGTAGTCGTTGACAAAAAGACT
>Ga0256404_1012147_pt1 | contig 11276 bp, 13 predicted proteins | sample RumenRJG_01DNA_FD_185990 | JGI IMG/M metagenome (GOLD analysis project Ga0256404, IMG submission 185990) | Bovine rumen microbial communities from Lethbridge, Alberta, Canada - RJG_01 | ecosystem: Host-associated > Mammals > Digestive system > Stomach > Rumen | place: Canada: Alberta | collected... | reverse complement strand
TATGGCAGAACTGACAGCCGCCGGCAGGGGCGGACACGCCTCAGAGCCGGAGAAAACCGAAAACGCCATCGGGATTCTGGTGAAGTATCTGTTGAAAAACAAGCTTCTTTCCGTGCGCGAAGAGAAATTTTTCAGCCTGCTGGGAAAAGTATTTGCTGACTGCCATGGCGCGGCCCTCGGCATCGCTGCGAAAGATGGAATTTTCGGGCCGCTGACCTGTGCCGGCGGGACGATCCGCATGGCAGACGGAAAGGTCACTCAGACAATTGATATCCGCTATCCGCTGACAGCACGGGGCGAAAACATTGATGCCGCTCTGCGCCGGCTGGCCGGCGAATCTGATGCAGTTCTGACTGTCGATAAATCGTCGGCGCCGTTTTATGTCAGCCCTGACAGCCTTCCTCTGCAGGCCTGTCTGAGAGCCTGCAACGAAGTGACCGGACGCAGCGAAAAGGCCGAGGTCATCGGCGGCACCACGTACGCCAGAATGTTTCAGCATGCCATCGGCTTCGGCATGGATGACATGTCTGAAAAAGCCCCTGAGTTTGTGGGCATGCTTCACGGCCCTGACGAGGGATTCAGCATCAGGCAGTTTAAAACAGCATTGAAAATCTACATCCGCGCGTTCCTGGAACTTGACCGGCTGACTTACCAGAGTTCCTGCCTGCATCAGGTGCAGTATTTTCATTAATGTGAGAAAACGGCAGTTTCCCCTTTGCCCCGTGGCGGAAACTGCCGTTCTGCATGGAAAGTTTTTTTCATGGCAGACACGGCTGCGCAGGGACAACTGCATCAGCTGCTGCCGTAATTTACTGCTAAAATTAATGGAAAATGACATGAAAGGCGGTATGATCCATGAAGAAATTTGCGGTCTGTTGTGCGATGGTCCTCGGTCTGGCACTGTCAGCCGGAGCGGCAGAAACAATTTCACTGCCTGAGCCCGTGAAAAACGGCGGCCCGGCGCTGCTTGACTGTCTTGCGGCGCGCCGGTCCACCCGCACTTTTGCAGACGGCCCCCTGTCGGTTCAGCAGCTTTCTGACCTTCTGTGGGCAGCAGGCGGGCAGAACCGGCCCGACGGAAAACTGGTATACCCGACGGCCCTGAATGTGCAGGATCTGCAGATCTACGCTGTGACGTCAAGCGGTGTTTTCCGTTATGATCCTCACAGGAACGTTCTGATTGAAATTGAAAAAGGGGATTACCGTGCCGAAACAGGCGTGCAGGCTTTTACGGCTGACGCAGCTGTGAATCTGGTATATGTTCAGGACAAAACGCAGTGGAAGAAGCTGAAACATGTCCCTCCGGAAGATGCTGTTTACGGCATGGGCTGCATTCACGCGGGAGAGGCCTGCCAGAACGCCTCGCTTTATGCTGCTTCAAGGAACTGGGCCTGCGTGGTTCGCGGATCGTTCGACCGCGGCAGGCTTGGAAAACGCCTCAGGTTGAGCAGAGAGCAGGTAATTCTGCTGACCCAGTCGCTCGGGCCGCGGGGCGGTGAATAAAATACAGCGCCGGCCGCTAGGCCGGCGCTGACAGAAAAAAAGTTCGGAATTCCGCAGATTGGGACGGAATTCCGAACTTTCTTTTTTCCGGAAACGCGCTTACTTGGGGCGGCGTTCTTTGATGCGGGCGCTCTTTCCGCTGAGGCTGCGCAGGTAGTACAGTTTCGCGCGGCGGACGCGGCCGAGGCGCTTGACTTCAATTTTGGCGATGCTGGGGCAGTGGAGAGGGAAAATTCTCTCGACGCCGACGCCGTTGCTGATCTTGCGGACGGTGAAGCTTTCGCCGATTCCGCCGTGTTTGCGGGCGATGACGATGCCCTCAAAGGCCTGAAGACGTTCATGGGCGCCTTCCTTAACCTTGACGGCGACGCGGACGGTGTCGCCGGGACGGAATTCGGGAATGTCGGTTTTCATATACTTCTGCTCAACGAGTTTCATTCTGGGATCCATGGTGTGAACCTCCCTGCTTTTACATATTTTATCTGGAACCGAAAAAACGGTCCAGCGTGGTGGAAACGAGAGCGGTGCGAGGCAGAACTCCACCGGTGGTTTCCTGCGGACGCATGTCTGTAACTCTGTCTCCTGCGGCTGCAGCGCCGAAGAGGATCAGAACAGGGCCGCTGTTTTCAACGATCCGCCGTTTTGCTTCCATCCAGGGGATGCCCCCTGGAGCCTGCGCTGCGACGGTGAGCAGTGGTCCGTGTTTTTTTCGCGAAGCCCACTCTGCCATGCGTCTGACAGAGGGAACAACTTTGACTTCCGGCAGCGGCCGGAGTTTTTCACGCAGCACGTCGAAATCCCCTGGATTTTCAGGTGCCGCAATGACGCGTGCAATCTGATAAGCTGCGGCTGTCCTGCTGATGACTGTGAGATCGTCCGTCAGATCGGGGTCGCTGTTTGATACACACATGCCAAGATAAACTTCGTCTTCAAGGTATTCCATCACATTGGTTCTGCTCAGCAGATCCGGACGGCGGGAAAGCGTTCTGAACGCTGCTGTGCGCCGGCGCCATTTTTCGATCTGCGCATCGTTGCCTGACGTGAGTTCTTTTGGCACCTCAATGCCCTGCCAGACGGCCGGACGTGTGAAGTGGGGCGTGTCAAGCATACCGCTGTAAAACGAATCGTCTGTGACGGAATGTTCCTTGCCGACGACGCCGGGGACTAGACGGGAAACTGCGTCAATCAGCGTCATGGCTGGAATTTCACCGCCGGTCAGAACGTAATCGCCGATGGAATATTCAAGGTCGACATATTTCTGCACAAAACGCTCATCAAGGCCCTCGTAATGACCGCAGAGTATGACAAGGTGCTTTTCGGCGGCGAGAGACTCCACAAGATCCTGCGTCAGCACGGCACCGACAGGGGTTGGAAACAGCACTTTCATACCGTCGGTTCTGACGGAACTGAGCGCGTCTTCCAGCACCTCGGGCATGATGGTCATGCCGCCGCTGCCTCCGAAGCTGTAGTCGTCGATCTGATGGTAATTTCCGCGTGAGAAATCGCGCAGGTTGACAACCCGAACGTCAATCAGACCGCGGCTGAAAGCGCGGCCGACGATGCTGGTGTGCAGAAAACTGTCAAGAAAATCGGGAAATGCGGTTATAACAGTGACTTTCACAGTTCCCACAGTCCTTCGATGAGATGAAGCGTGATGCGCCCGGCGGCGGGATCGGCATTCAGAAAAAACTGCGGTGAGGCGGGAATCAGATGATCTCTGCCGCTGTCATCTCTGACGACGATCAGGTCTGATGCGCCGTTTGCGGCTATATCCCTGACGGTGCCGAGGCGTGTGCCGCGGTCGTCGTAAGCGTCAAGGCCGATGAGGTCGCTGGCCCAGAACTCGCCGGGGGCAAGAGGCACGCGTTCTTCAGGGGAGATCTCAACTGTGCAGCCGCGGAGCGTGTCTGCCTGATCGCGGTTTTCCACGTTCTGCAGGGAAACAAGAAAGTACCCCCGTTCGAGAACGCTGCGCACCTGTTGGACAGCGTAAGTTCCCACTGGTTCTCCGTTCCGATAGAACGACAGTTCCTTCATGCCGGCAAAGCGCTCGGGAAAATCGGTGAGAGGACGGATTTTCACTTCGCCCTTCACGCCGTGCACGCCCTGAACCTGCCCGATTACGACTCTGACGTCACGGGACATCGCTTTTTTTACTCAGCCGCTTTTTCGTCGGCTTTGGCGGTTTCGGCAACGTCAACTTCTACTTTGTCCCCGCCCTTGACGGAGGAAACGCGGACAAGCTGACGGATTGCGTTGATCGTGGCGCCGCGGCGGCCGATCACGCGGCCTGTGTCCTCTGCAGCAACGTGAATGAGCACGCGGAGAATGCCTTCAGCGTCTTTTTCTGCAGTGATTTCGACGGCTTCGGGTTTGGTGACAAGTGAATCAGTGATGGTTTTGACCAGTGCCTGATAATCCATAAAAATCACTCAGCCTTTTCAGTGAACTTTGCCCAGACGCCGGCTTTTTTGAGAAGGGCGCGTGCGGTGTCGGAAGGAAGAGCGCCGTTGCGGAGCCATTTCACGGCGGATTCTTCGTTGATCTTGATCTCAGCGGGATCCTTCATGGGATCGTAGGTGCCGAGCTCTTCGATGAAACGGCCGTCGCGGGGGCTGTGGGAATCTGCTACCACAAGACGATAGAACGGAACCTTTTTGCGGCCGTGACGGGAAAGACGAATTCTTACTGCCATTTTTCAGCTACACCTCCTGAAACATAAGTGTCGTTTATTAAAAATCCACGTGTGGATTTTTGCGGAATTCAGCGGCGGAACATGTTCCCGAAACGTGAGAACATGCCGTGCTTTCTGCCCATTTTCCCGAAGCGCTTCCAGAGGCCGCTCATCTGCTCGAACTGCTTCAGCAGCTGGTTGACCATCTGGACGGTCGTTCCGGAACCCTGGGCGATGCGGCGCCGGCGGCTTCCTTTGATGATGGAGGGATCGCGGCGTTCGGCTTTTGTCATGGACTGGATGATGGCTTTCATCTGAAGAAGCCGCTTCGGATCGAGCGCATCTGGCGGCAGGTTCTTCATCTGACTTGTGACGGCGCTTGGGAGCATGTCCATCACTTTATCAAGCGGCCCCATTTTTTCAACCTGCTCAAACTGAGAGAGCAGATCATCCATGGTGAAGCGCTGCTTCTGAAAGCTCTGGGCCATCTGGCGGATGTCCGACTCGGTCGCAGCTTCCTTGATCTTTTCAACAAGACCGGCCATGTCGCCCATGCCCATGATCCGTTCGGCCATGCGGTGCGGATCGAACTGCTCGATGGCGTCAAGCCCTTCGCCGACACCGGCGAATTTCACGGGCACACCTGTAGCGGCGAGCACCGCCAGTGCGGCACCGCCGCGGGCGTCGCCGTCAAGCTTGCTCAGAACAACGCCCGTGATGCCGAGACGGCTGTTGAAAGCCTCAGCGACGTTCAGGGCCTCCTGTCCGGACATGGCGTCAACCACAAGAAGAATTTCCTGCGGACTGAGAGCTGCTTTCATGCGGTCAAGTTCGGCCATCATTTCTTCGTCAATCGCAAGACGGCCGGCCGTATCGAAGATCAGAACGTCATAGAGATGTTCTGCAGCGTAAGCGAGAGCCCGCTGAGACAATGCCGTGACATCAGTCTCTCCCTCTTCAGGCCCGAAAAACGCAGCACCGGCCTGACCGGCAAGGACTTTAAGCTGTTCAACGGCAGCCGGGCGGCGCAGGTCGCAGGCTACGAGCAGGGGTTTGTGATTCTTTGCGAGCTTTTTTGCGAGTTTTGCGCTGCTGGTTGTTTTTCCGCCGCCCTGAAGCCCTACCATCATGACAAGCGTCGGCGGCTTGGGGGCAATAGTGATTCCGCGGCTGCCTTCGCCCATGATTCTGGCAATTTCCTCATAGACAATGGCGGTTACCTGCTGTGCCGGCATGACGGACTGCAGGACATCTGCGCCGACTGCACGGGCGCGGATGTTTTCAACGAGCTGCTTCACGACCTTGTAGTTGACGTCGGCTTCAAGAAGCGCACGGCGTATTTCGCGGAGCGCCTGCTGAACGTCGTCTTCGGTCAGCTTGCCGCGGCCGCGCAGGCCGTTGAAGATGTTTTCAAGCCTTTCTTTAAGTGTGTCAAACATGATCTGATGTCCTTCCGCCGCATGCCTCGATGATGCTGCGGGCATGAGCGTCACTGTTTTTGCCCTCAAGGATGGCCCGGGCGCTGCTTTCAATGCGGTTCAGAGTGTCAGCGAAGCCGAGAAGCCGCTCAATTTCCTCAAGCCGTTCACGCACTTTCGTGAGCTGATCAGAAACGCCCTGGCGGCTGATGTTCAGCTCACTGGAAATTTCCGAAAGAGAAAGATCATCCAGCTCGTGCATCTCATATACACGGCGCTGGCGCTCAGTCAGAAGCGGCCCGTAGAGATCGTACAGCCGGGAGAGGTGAATCCTGCGTTCCAGAACTTCATTTCCGCTCACGGCTCCCACTCCTTTCAGACGTGAGAATTATAGGCGTTCTGTTTTACGGTGTCAAGTAATTTTGGTTGACACTCATAAATTTTCTTTTTTCCGGAAGATGTGTTAAAATAACAAAAAGTGCGCTCTTTCTGTTTTTATTTATGTAAGAGAAAAAATAAACAGGCGGAGTGTGATTAAAAGGCATTTTTTCAGGTCTTCCTTTTGACTGGAAGAGAAACGGAGAAACGATGAAAAAGACGACGGCGATGAGTTCTGCTGTGGAAGCGGGGTACCGGAAACTTGCGGCAGTAATGGCAAAGCAGCTGACAGCGCGCGGACACGTGCCGTTTTATGCGGCCACGGCCGATGAAGCATTAAAGAAAGTGCTTGAACTGATACCGCCGAAGGCCAGTGTGGGGATCCCCGGGTCTGTCACCGTCCGCGAAATCGGCGCGCCGGAGGCACTGAGAGCCCGCGGGAATAAAGTTGTGGAGCACTGGAACCCTGATGCTGCGCCTGCTGAAAACATGGAGGCGCGCTTTCAGGAATCGCAGTGTGATGTGCTGCTGACCAGTTCCAATGCCATTACAAAGGACGGCGTGCTTGTGAACATTGACGGCAGCGGCAACCGCGTGGGCGCTATGTGCTGGAGCCGGGGCGACCGGATTTTTGTAATCAGCATGAATAAAGTATGCGCTGACGTTGAAAAGGCCATTGCCCGTGTGCAGGAGTGCGCAGCGCCGCCGAATGCAGTGCGTCTCGGCTGCAGAACCCCCTGCGCCGTGACAGGGTGTCATGCGAAAAACGGCTGCATCGGGCCGGGCAGCATGTGCCGGCTTCTTCTTGTCACCAATCAGGCACCGGATATGCCGGAAGGCAGAAAATCATATGTGATTCTCGTAGGAGAACCTTTGGGGTACTGAAAATGCCGAATCAGACAATCTCACTTGTGATAGCAGGCGGGGAAATCGTCCAGGGCCTTGAAAACGGCCCTGGCGCTGCTCAGCAGAATGAAAATGCCGAAACGATCAGATCATGGATTCCCGCTGAAATGGCCGATTCGGTGAAGCTTGTTGACTGGAGTCACCAGCCGGGAAGCCATTACTCGCTGCACATGACAGGCGATCTGGTTGAACTTCTGAATCAGCAGGTCACCGGCGGCGCGCATGCCGTTGTCGTTTTCTGCGGCAGCGATGCCGCAGAGGAAATGGCTTACCTGGCTGATCTGATGTGGATTTACCCGCAGCCGCTGATTTTTGCAGTGACCCGCAGCACGCCCGGTGAGCCGGGCAGTGATGCGCTGAAAGTGATGAGCGAGGCTCTGACCGCAGCCAATGCCCGCGAATCCTGGGGGCAGGGAGTGCTGCTGTGTGCCAACGGCCGCCTGTATGCCGCGTCGGATGTAACCGAGGCGTCAAACTACGGACGCGGTGTGTACATGGGAAATTTCAGAGAATCCGCCGGGTGCGTCTGCGGGGGCGCTGTGCACTTCTGGCAGCTTCCGCGGCGCAGTAAAGTGTTTGACCGGACTTTCACGCCGGCACGCAATGTGGAGCTTCTCGAAGCGTCTCTTGGTTCCGGCGAGAGATTCCTTCAGGCGCTGACCGAAGAGGAGCATCCTTCTCTTGACGGCCTTGTGATTGCCGGTTTTGGCGGCGGCAATGTGTATCCTGCATGGGTGTCTTATCTGAAAACACTTGTGCGCAGCGGCGTGCCCGTGGTAATGACCTCACGGTGCCGGCAGGGATGCGTGCTTGACAGCGAAGACTTTGAGGGGGCTTTTGCCAAACTCAGCGAATTCGGCGTGATGAGCGGCGGGTTCCTGACGCCTCTGCAGGCGCGCATAAAACTGGCAGTGGGGCTTGGTGCCGGCCTGAAAGATGACGAGCTTCAGAAGTATCTTCTTGACCAGTAACAGTCAGATGAAAAGAGAAGCAGAAAAAGCGCGGCCCGGAAATGGTTCCGGACCGCGCTTTCTGCTGATGTGCTGAAAGTCTGCCGGCATGTGTTTCAAGGACGGCAGACAAATTAAATATCTCTGACAAACATGGCGCGGATAGCGTTGATCACAGCGATGACCATTACGCCCACGTCGGCAAAAATGGCCAGCCACATGCCGGCAAGTCCGAGTGCGCCTGCAAGGAGACACAGCAGCTTGACGCCGATGGCGAACCAGATGTTTTCTTTCACAATGCGGAGACATTTGTGCGAAATGCGGATAGCCTTGGCGATTTTCAGAGGGTCGTCATCCATCAGTACCACGTCCGCTGCCTCGATGGCCGCATCGCTGCCCATGGCACCCATGGCGATGCCGATATCAGCCCGCGAGAGCACAGGTGCATCATTGATGCCGTCACCGACAAATGCCAGTTTCTCGCTGCGCCGGCATCTGGAAAGGAGTTCCTCAACTTTCTGAACCTTGTCAGCGGGAAGAAGTTCTGCGTGATACTCATCAACTCCTACTTCCTGAGCCACGCTTTCTGCCACGCGCTGACTGTCGCCTGTCAGCATGACGGTTCTTCTGACGCCGGCGCTGCGCAGTGCCGCAACGGCTTCACGTGCATTAGGCTTCAGAAGATCGCTGATTACAATATGTCCCGCGTACTCGCCGCTGATGGCCATGTGAACTATAGAGCCTGCACTGTGACAGGCGATGAACGGGATGCCGAAACGGTTCATAAGCCGGGCGTTGCCGGCCGCTACCTTCACACCGTCAACCACCGCTGTGACGCCTTCGCCGCTGTATTCCTGAATATCAGTCACGCGGCTGCGGTCAAGAGGCAGTCCGTAGGCTTTTTTCAGACTTTTGCTGATGGGATGGGACGAGGCGCTTTCTGCCAGCGCAGCGTATTCAAGCAGTTTGTTTTTGTCGATGGGGCAGTGGTGAACTGCGGTCACCTCAAAAACTCCCTGCGTCAGCGTTCCTGTCTTGTCAAAAACAACGCATTTTGTGCGCGAGAGCGTTTCAAGAAAGTTCGAGCCCTTGACCAGAATGCCTTCACGACTTGCACCGCCGATTCCGGCAAAGAAGCTCAGCGGTATGCTGACAACAAGCGCGCAGGGGCAGCTGATCACAAGGAAAATCAGCGCACGGTAAAGCCATGTGCCCCACTGGGGGGCCAGCCCCATGGCTGTAATACGGATCAGCGGCGGCAGCACTGCCAGCGCGAGAGCGCTGTAGCACACTGCCGGCGTGTAATACCGCGCGAACTTGCTGATGAATTCCTCGGAGCGGGACTTGCGCGAACTGGCGTTTTCAACGAGATCGAGAATTTTGGAAACGGTTGACTCGCCGAATTCCTTTGTAGTTCTGATCTTCAGAACACCCGACATGTTGATGCAGCCTGAAAGGATTTCACTTCCGGGTTCGGCAGTGCGCGGCAGACTTTCACCGGTCAGTGCCGCTGTGTTCAGAGAAGATGTGCCCTCTGTCACCACGCCGTCAATGGGCACTTTTTCGCCGGGCTGTACCACGATGACAGTGCCTGTCTGTACTTCATCAGGGTCAACCCGCTCCAGACGCCCGTTCCGTTCAATATTGGCGTAATCAGGACGAATGTCCATCAGCGCGCTGATGTTTCTGCGGCTGCGGCCGACAGCAATGCTCTGAAAGAGCTCGCCGATCTGATAAAACAGCATGACGGCGATGGCCTCAGTGTAGTCGCCGTCCTCATAAACCGCAAGCGCCATGGCGCCTACCGTGGCTATACCCATCAGAAAGTTTTCATCAAACACCTGATGATTGAGAATACCCCTGCCTGCCTTCAGCAGAATGTCATATCCCACTGTCAGATAGGGCACCATATACAGCAGAAAGCGCTGAACGCCGTGCAGCGGCGCGAAATGCAGCGCGATCATCATAAGCGATGCGGCAATAATGCGCAAAAGCATGATCTTCTGTTTCCTGTTCATCGCTGAAATCCTCCATCTTCACAGCCTTATAAAAATTTTGTTCTTTAAGTGCGGCACACGGGTATGCCGATTTTATATATGAATAAATATTCATGTGTTTATGATGTGAAAAAACGCTCTCAGGCACATCTGAGAGCGCCGGGAAAGCATCTGCTGTTTTAAAGATAAACTTCGCAGTCGTCCTCCACCTTTTTGCAGTTTGCCCGGACCTGTTCCATCACGTCTGAAGGCGTGACGCCGTCGGCAAACTCAACATTCATTTTCAGCATCATGAAATTAACCGAAGCGTTTTTCACGCCGGGGGTTTCCCTGGCGGCCTGTTCCATCTTGTTGGCGCAGTTTGCACAGTCGACATCGATTTTGTAGCTCTTTTTCATGATAACAGCTCCTTTGAATGGAAAATTTATAATTAAATGATTGTTTAATCGTTGCTAAAAATCTATCACAGTCATGAAAGTCTGTCAAGGCTTAAGTAAATGTTCTGTTGCCTTCTTACATGAAAAAGTATTTTTTGAAAACTGTGCGCCGGCGCGTAAAAAAAATGTTCCGGAACACCTGATCTGTGGTAAAAATAAAGGGATAAAATAATGAAAAATAGAGGTGATTGAATGCCCGCAGAACTGCCTCACCATCACGGACAACCGATAGAAAAAATGACGGCGTCGTTTCCCGGCGCCGGTGATTTTGCCCCTGTAGCGGATGCTTTCAAGCAGCTCAGTGACCCGAGCCGTCTTCGCATTTTCTGGCTTCTCTGCCACGGAGAGGAGTGCGTCATCAACATCTCTGCCCTCACGGAAATGTCAAGTCCAGCGGTGTCTCATCATCTGCGGCTTTTGAAAAACGCGGGACTGATCGCCAGCCGCCGCGAGGGGAAAGAGGTCTATTACCGCGCGGCCGATTCCGAAGCTGCACGGATGCTGCATGAAGTCATTGAAAAGCTCATGAAAATTGTCTGTCCTTTTGCTGAAATATGACAAAAAGCCGGCCCGCTTTGCATGCGGACCGGCTTTTTGTCATGCCTGTCAGGAGAGATTTATTTGCCGATCTGTTCGGCCTTTTGGATCAGGAACGATACAAGGACTTCAACTGCTTTTGTTTCGCAAAGCCCGTACACCAGATGGAACGCACGGTACACGGCGGGCTTGAAAGGCAGCATGATCACGCTCGGCGATGCCTGTGCCGCGAAACGCGATACGATGCCTGCTTCGGCGCCGCTGGCAACAGCGTTGACCACGCCCATGGTATGGCCGAACTGAAGTTCAGGTTCTTTCAGCGTGCCTGTGCGGCTTTTGTAAACCCGTTCCCATGCCTGGCGGCTGCCGGAACCGGAAGTGCGTCCCACCAGTTTCAGACCGGTGATTTCTTCCATGGTGATGAATTTCTTTGCAGCCAGTGGGTGACTGCGGTTTACTATGAGCACCAGCTCGTC
>Ga0256404_1012146_pt1 | contig 11276 bp, 6 predicted proteins | sample RumenRJG_01DNA_FD_185990 | JGI IMG/M metagenome (GOLD analysis project Ga0256404, IMG submission 185990) | Bovine rumen microbial communities from Lethbridge, Alberta, Canada - RJG_01 | ecosystem: Host-associated > Mammals > Digestive system > Stomach > Rumen | place: Canada: Alberta | collected... | reverse complement strand
ATTATTATTGAAGAGCATGTTTTTGTCCTTTCGTTTGGGTTTGGTCGCTTTAAACTTTAGGACACTACATGCTCTTATTCAATTGTTTTTTACTTTATCCCCCTAAACTTTTGTGAAGAACCAAATTCTTTGTACGATACTCCACAAACCACATTATGTACGCCAAGTGACGCGATAGCGCCGAGACATCTCTCACAGGGTGCACAGCTGGTATAAAGAATTGCTTTTTCCATTATCTCGTCAGAATACTTGTTGGCACATTTATGTACGAGGTTAAACTCTGCATGCCCGAATATATGATTCTTAAAGTCGGCGGTATTCTCCGCTTCTTCCAATATTTTCCCGTCATAAACTAGCACGGCTCCGAAAGTATCGAATCCCTTCTTACCTGCGCTGATAGCTAATTCGTAGCATCTTCTCATGTATTCCTCATGATTACTGTTCAATTCAAATCTCCATATTCAATACCTTAAAACTGCCTAAAGTAAATCACGTTAAACCGGAATTTGTCTGTAAAAACTATCCTATGAGATTATATCAAAGAAGTTCTCTGCATAATCCGCTCATCTATCCTGCGCACAACGCCGTTGGTATAGGCATGAAAAAACTTAAGCCAAAACCCGCTGCCCGACGGATTGATGCTTTCAAAATCCACTCCAAGTCTGGTATATCCTTCCGTTTTCAAAGTATTTACCACAAAATTCAATAGGTTCTGATATACTCCCCTGCCCCTGTGTTCCGGCATACAATATGCCCCCATGATATGACGATAAGGATTTCCTGATGCAATGAAGGTTTCACCCTGATCTGACACTTCCAAATAAGCGCATAATTCTCCGCCTATCTTCGCTGCGAAGTAACGTTCCTTATTCCTTTCCGAAAAATCCAAAAACTCTTCCAGTGTATCTGGTTTTCGATTCATAAAAAAAGGGCTGGAGCAGTAATGCTCATTCAGTGCCAAATGAAGCGGATAAACATCTGCATAATCTTCCTTGGGCAATTCCAAAAACTCATATCCGCTGCATACAACGCAATCGATTGTTTCCATCGGACGAATGGCATCTACGCACCTCATGCCAAATCCATACCGAAAGAGCTGCCGTTTTGCTTCCTCATCATGTTTATATAAACAAATTGCATGTGACACCGCTCCGGCTTTTACCCACTTTTTTGCAGCCGCCTGATACAATGCCGCATAAATCCTGCCGTGATTCTCCATAACCGCGCCATTCGCACCCATGGGCGAAAAAACGCCTCTCACATCGGTGGAACGAAAAACATTCTCAAATGGTTCCACACTGCAAAGAAATCCGACCATTTTTCCGCCTTCAAATGCTGCGACGCCGAAGCCGTTTCCGGATAAATGTTTCAGTATCGGAATGTCTGATATTTCCGGAAGTTCCTGTGTAAATGCTCTCTCATGATCATATACGTCAAGGGCAATTTCCGCTGCTTCCTCTGTATGTATCGGTTCAAAGTCTCGAATGATCATTTTTCCCTTTCTGCAAATCCCGATTCTTAATATATGAGTAGAGACTTTTCTGGTCTCTGCTCTTTATTTATGATGAAGGCGATTGGTCTAACGTAATCTCCGATTGGGACGCCACGCCCGACGACAAATTTGTTAACCAGCCTTCATCGTTCTACATTCGATTCAGCAAGTTGGGAAAGATACTTCTCCCGTTTAACTAAAGAATATGAGTGAACCTTGAAGAGCCGGATCCAATCACAACAACTTATGAAAGGAGTATCACATGATTGCTGTTGGAATCGATGTTTCCAAATCCAAAAGCACAGTTGCCATCCTTAATGGAGACGGCAGCATACGAGCAAAGCCCTTTGATGTTCACCACACAGCTGATGAATTAAAATCCCTGATCAGTTATATCAAAGGAACCTCAGAGGTTCCTACGATCCTCATGGAACCGACCAGTCATTACCATTATCCCATCCTGAAAGCCTTTCAGGATGCCGCTCTTCCGGTTTGTCTAGTCAACCCGTATCAACTGAAAAAATATGGGGATACGGCACTCCGAAAGGCAAAAACAGATAAGAAGGATGCTGTTAAGATTGCTCAATATGCTCTCGAAAAGTCCTACACCCTGACGTCCTACACACCACAGGATCAAAAGTACGATGATCTGCGTTTCCTGTCAAGGCAGTACAATCAGCGGATGTCCACTCTTACCGCAAATAAAGTCCAATTGATTCGTCTTCTTGATGAAACAATGCCTGGTATCACAACTATTTTGCCTCTGAAAAGCAGAGATCCCGAAAACTGCGTTCTGCTAAAATTAATCAAGCGATTTAAGTCTTTTGACTCTGTAAAGAAGATGGGGAAAAACCGTTTCCTGGATAGTTACCAAGTCCTCGTAAACAAGACAAAGGATCGCTATGCTGCCTCCAAAGGGTTAGCCATCTATGAAATGGCTTTGAACAGTGTCACAACGCGCGGAGATAATTCTCTGACATTTATGACCCAAAACCAATGTGTTGATCTTATTTCTGCGTCTCAAAATGCTGTAGACGATATCAATCTCCAGATGCGCACTATTGCAGAAACAATTCCGGAATATAGGGTGCTGCGTTCTATGGCTGGTGTTGGTGATCGCCTTGGACCTATCATCCTTGCTGAAATCGGTGATATTCGTCGTTTCCATAGCGGCAAGGCATTAAATGCTTACGCTGGAAACGATGCTCCACCTTATCAGTCCGGACAATTTGAGAGCCGGAATCGTCACATCTCAAAACGTGGCAACCCGGCTCTCAGAAAAGCTTGTTTTGAGGTTATGCAGGCTCTCAAACTGACTAAACCTCAAGATGACCCTGTTTACCTTTTTCTACTCAAAAAAGAACAGGAAGGAAAACCCTATAACGTAGCCAAGATGGCTGCTGTTAATAAGTTCCTGCGGATTTACTACGCTCGCGCTATGGAAGTGTATAAGTAAATCGCTGATTTCATTATATCTGTTATTATCAGGCCTGCAATGGTAGGCTTTGTTGAGGTTGCTCTTTTTTAACTTGATCAAAAAACTGCTTGACAAAACATTAGCAAGATTTGTCACTGAGACCATTCTACCACAAGTGTTGGGAGGGAGATTCCATTACCTCCCTCCCTTCGGTCAATCCTTAGAATCTCTTTCTCTTTCTAAGGATCCAAACCGCTCCGGCTCCTGAAGTGAGCATTGTGGTCAGTAGCAGTCCCATATGATCATTCACGCCGGTGTGAGGCGGATTGAACGGGATCTTCGGAATACTCAAAGTCTGATCCGTATCATTGATGTCCTCATGAACTGCAATCGGAACATCGGATTCGAGTGTGCTGTCCGTCACAGATCCTGCAAACAACCTTTCAAACACAACGATCTCCATACCCTGCAGCTGATAGGTATCTACCACAAAAGTAACTTTAACCGTACCGTTTGCTGCAGTCGGAATAAACTCCGTCATGCCTGTGATCGGGATCCCGTTCTGATATAACTCAGCACAGGTTCCTTTCACCATGACCGTGCCGTAAACAGTGTATGTCTTTCCGGGCATCAGACCCTTGTAGGAAACTGTATCGATGACTGTCGCTGTATGACTGTGAGTCGCTGTATGGCTTCCGCTTTCTTTATCAACAGCGGAAGTACGGATATCAATGATGTTTACACTCTGATCTTCATCTTCGATGTCCGCATGGACAGCGATCTCGAGTCCTTCATAGATAAGCCTCTCGAACACAACTGTCGTTTTTCCAATCAGCCCTGACGCATCAAACTCAAAGATGACTTCAACAAATCCGTCCTTTTCGGCTGGTGTAAATGTAGTCTTTGCTGTGACGCGTTCGCCGTCAATCACGATCGGATCACCGGTTGCTTTATCCATCAAGGTTCCAACCACCGTGTACTCCTGACCAGGTTTCAGATTTCTGTAAGTTACAGTGTCTTTCAGGATAGTTTTTGTCTTGCCCTGCGCTTCATGGGTACCGGTCTCCGCATTGACTGCCGTTGTGCCGATCTCAGGATGATACAGCGACTGATCCTCATCGTTCAGATCTTCGTGCTGCTCAATAAGCACTTCGGTTCCGTCCTCTTTTACAAGATACAGATCCTCAAAGACCACGATGACCGTAGACGGGATGCGCTCGGAATCCACCAGGAATTCCACCTGCACCGTTCCGTCTGCAGCAGCAGGCGTAAATGCATCGCTTACAGCATATGCATACAGACTCTCTCCGGTGTTCTTATCCATCAGCTCACCTTTTACAATATAGGACAGCCCTGGAACTACATTTGAATAAGATACGGTGTCAACGAAATAAACCTCCGAGCCTTTCGTCACGAAAGATGTTCCGGAGGTTTTGTCTATGGCCTTTGTTTTCAGTTTAGGGAAGTGTACGGTCTGTTCTTTGTCCTTGAGATCTGCGTGAGAAGCAACTTTGATCCCGTTATGAATCAGGTCTTCAAAGACTACCGCAGTCGTTCCTTCCAGCAGGGAAGAGTCCACAATGTAGGTCAGCTTCACTTCCATCTCTGCTGCATCTGCGATGAATGTCACGCTGTTTTCAGAGGTCTCCTTAACAGGTATGGGCTCTCCGGTCTTGTGCGCTTTGCCTTCAGCGTCTATGCAGTCTTCCTTGTAGACGAGCACACCCGCGACGGTATACTCCTGATCTTCGATGAGATTGCTCAACTGAACGGCGTCTTCGATGATAGTTTCTTCAGATACAACACCGATGTGTTCATCTGTGTTTTTGTCCACTGCAGTGGTATGAACATCGGGATAAGAGATCGTCTGATCCTTGTCATCCAGGCTCTCATGGACTGCCATCAGCACGGGGTCATTGTCGTGCTCCTCATCGATCCAGTAGAGTTCTTCAAAGACAACGACGGATTTGCCTGCATACTGTGTGGAATCGATCTCAAAAGCAGGCATATCCACGGAATCTTCTTCCTTCCAGCAGACGAATCTCTTTTCAACGGTCAGATCCTCACCGTCTGCGCCTTTGATAACCTCGCCTGTTTCAGAATCACAGAGTTTTGCAACAAGCATGAAGACCTCGCCGCGCTTCAGGTTGGTGTAGTATACCGTATCGATGATCTGTGCATTCTCAGATACTGTACCGACATTGTCACCGGTCTTTGAGTCTCTGGCAATCGTATGGATATCCGGGATCTTCAACGTCTGTGCTTTGTCTTCCATATCCGCATGGGATGCTATCAGGATCTTCGTCCCTTTGACATACTCATAGAGATAGTCGCAGGCAACAACATAATCACCGGGATGATCTGTAACATCGATCTCCGCTTCCAGCGTCACGCTGCCTTTTGCGGTATTTGTATCGGACGGTCCTTCCGGAGGATAAAAGTCAGCAGATACCGTCGCCAGTACTTCGGACGTGCTTTTGAGCACGAACTGCGTCTCCATCGTATATCTGCGGTGAGAGGTCAGGTTCGTGTAATGAACCGTATCGACCACCCTCACGGCGGCGGCAGGAATGAAATCCTTTCCAGCTGCGGAAGCTGCCTCGGACTTCAGATCAATGTTCAGGTTGACCATCGGAGACAGAACCACTGTTACATTCGGTTCCCGAATCTCAATGATCTTGGATTCCAGGATATTGATCTGTTCCTCAGCAAGCTGTTCTGTCTGCAGCTCGTATACTTTGTAGTTTCCGTAAGGCAGTGCGCCGAGGCTGTTGTCGGGCTGGGATTCCCCAAACCAGATGCCTACGGCGGGATCCAGTTTGGAAGTGTCAGTAAAAACACCGCCGTCTACATACTGATCCAGACTGTTGGTACTGTTCGTATGCGGTCTTTCAGCAGCAGATGTGTCGATCTTGCCGTTTTCGTCCGTAACGATGACATGCCATTCGCCCTCTTCGCCGTTCTCATCGATCTGTACGATCATGAACGGGATGTTTGGCTTGTAGTTGCCATCGATGTCCAGCTTCAGCATAGAGAGATCTCCGCGGATCAACTGTTCTTTCAGCAGGTTACTTCCGGAGGTGAGATCCACGATCTTGCCGTTTTCGGTGATGCTGAAATCTACCCGCCATTCTTCATTCAGGAGATACCCTTCAGACGGCTTTGTCTCGATTGCGTAGTAGGATCCGTATGGCAGATAGTCTGCAGCCGTTTCGCAGATACCGCTGTCATTGGTAGTCAACGTTACGATCAGATCGTCTTTAGAATAGGTCTTACCGTCGACCAGGACGTCGGCATCGCAGTTGCTGTAGATTGAGATCTCAGCGCCGGATACCGGACTTCCTGTTTCTTTATCTACCTTTTTGAAACGCACTCCGCCATAAATGGCTTCTTCCGGCACGCCGATTCCGTCGGCATAAGCCTTGATCAGACCCTGTGTTTCCGTAGTCCATCTGAGGATCCCATCGTTACCGTTCTGAGTGATGGTGGCATACAGCACATCAGTGGACATGCGGTATCCTTCCGGAGCTTTTACTTCCGTGATCTTGATGCTTCCGAGGGGAAGGAGATACGCGTCGCCCCACTTATAAAGGTCAGGACCGCTCACTTTGTATTCGGGCAGGTACTTGATAATACCGTTGGCGTCCGATTTCAGGACCCAGGATGCCTTTGGTGTCCCGGACCAGTCGGTATTGTCGTAATAATCCAGACGGTACCGGGCCCCCTCAAAGGATCCGTTTCCCTGGGGAACGAACGTATCTGTGTCTACATCCCACTTGCGGATCTGCAGCATGGCTGGATCCTTCATGGGAACATTTGTGAAGGAGACTGTCTTTTCGTCTCCCGCTTCGACAGTAACTGTCTTTGTCTCGGTGTTTCGGATATATCCCTTACCAACTTTGGTTTCAGAAACAGTGTAAGTGCCAGGTTCCAGTTCCAGTGTTCCGGTCTTTCCGGAAGCATCTGCAACAAGCGTTCCGACTACTTTGCCGCTGCTGTCCTTGACCTGAAAAGTAGTTCCTTCAAAGGAATACATTTTGTTTCCGCTGGTATACAGAGTATTGGAAGACTTCTTGGTGATGGTCAGCGTTCCGTTTGCCGGACCCTGGAAGGAGCCGATCAGCAGAGGCTGATGATCACCGTATCCATCGGAATAGATCCACGAATACTGATACTCGGGCAGGTTCGCGTCAGGATCCGGATGTGTGTCTGCAAAGGCAAGACCCTTGGAGACCATCAGATCGATGGCACTCTTTGTGGAAGCAGGCAGTCCAGTAGAGAAGCCGCTGCCAAACATGAAGTCCAAAGCGTGAGCTCCGTCTTCTGCGTGAACGGTGCCGTAGGAGCCGACTCTTCCGTCATTGGTGCAGACCCAGGCAGCAAGAAAGGTAATAGTGTAAGCTTCCAGCTGATTGTCTACACCGATAGAATCATCTCCCATGCGGAACTTGTTTTCGTTATAGCGTCTCCAGTCATATTCGGACTGGCCATGATAGGTGATCCAGGCCAGGGCTCTCTGTGCTCTCTGGGAACAGCACCCGGAGCCATAATCCAGGTAACTTCTTGCGGCATATTCAGCGATTCTGGCGACTTTATAGTGCGTACCGCTTACCATGTGCTTTGTCGTGCTGCCGCAGGTGGCAGAAATGAAGTGTCCCTCTCCCATGTCTTCAGGCTGGAAGAAATACACGCCTCTATGGCCGTTCACTATTGCGCTGCTCGAATAAGTGTCATAGCATTCTCCGAGACTGACATACATTGCGTCCGGAGGTGTCCAGACTCCTCCTCTTGCTTTCAGAGCGGCTTTTCTGCCGCCAACAGGGAAGAACCCTGCCGCAGCTGTATAGTCTCCGTTTATCTGAATGCTGGTATCTCCTTCAAGAACGATAGAGAGAACAGCTGCTCCATTCTGTTCTGCAACATCAAAAGAGTACTGACTGTAATATTGTATCCTCGCATATACAGGCTGTATTGTTTCGATGGTGAACACATCTCCGGTCATCGCATAGAAAGCAAGCCTTGTGTTTCCGTCAGGATCATATGCCAGTTCTTCCAGCCTGACAGGGCCAACAATGTAGTAATGACCGTCGCCAGGCGCCGGATTTCCGTATACTGCAGCGACGATCTCACCGTTTCTGCGGATCGTGATATTGTCTCTGACATCCTGCAGAACGACTGTGAAAGTACAAGGTTCTGGAACAGGATCTTTTTCCGGTTCTTCTTCAGTCTCTTCCTGAGTCTCTTCCTCAAGTCCATCTTCAACATCTTCTTCCGGCTCTGTCTCTTCCGCAGGCTCTTCAGCCTCATAGTCTGTCTCCGGTTCTTCTTCGGCAAGGACTACGTCTTCAGACGGATCGATTGTTTCGGGAATCTCTGTTTCTGCAGGTTCTTCTTCCGAATCTGTTTTTCCTTCATCTGTTTCTTCAGAGACAGTTTCTTCGACCGGCTCTTCAGGCACTTCTTTCTGTGCAGACACAGCTTCGTCCTCGGAAACAGGTTCCGTTGTTTCTTCCTGAACGGTTTCTTCTTCGGCTGGTTCTTCGGGAGATTCTTCTGCAGGCTCTTCAGCCGGAAGTTCTTCCTGAACTGTCACATCGTTCTCCACAACGGCTTCCTCAGTGACCTCCGTTTCCGTCTCGGTCTCATCTGCAAAAGCAGTTGTGGGCAGACAGGAAAACACAAGAAGAAACACCAGTGTGAGTGAAATGATCTTCTTAAAAATGCTCATGTATCATGTCCTTTCGTAAAAATGGGCAACAAAAAAAGGCCCGACGATGTCGAGCCTAATAAATTCTGCGTTGATTATGCGGTCGCTCCGCAGCCACTGCACCGGAAGATATGCTCCTCCCATGCAGGTTGATCGATTACTGTTTCGTCGTAAGCCTCCTGGATCACGACTGTCTCATAATATCCCTGGTCAAGGTATTCCTCAATCGAGTAATGTCCGGCATGAATAAGACTCATGTCATTTGCTTCGATCGCAGCCTGATAAGTTGCGTCTTCATGCGCATAAGCGTCAGCCTGACTTGAGAACTCCATGTGGCAGACATCGCAGTAGAAGTGCTGGATCATAACAGGAACGCTGACCCAGCGCTCTTCCGTCACTGCATCATGGTGCTCGATATGTGTCACAGCTTCATGATAAGCCACGATCTCATCTATCCATGTATGCTCGTGGACAGGCGGAGCAGGAGTCTCTTCATGCGGTTCTTCCGGAACAGGATCTGTCTGGATCGGATCCTGTCTGTGTTCCGGAGCAGAAACCGGCTGCTTAACTTCTTCGGTCGTATCCTTGACATCAGAAGATTCATCTGTCTCTGTTTGTGTACTGACCGGAACAACAACGGGTGGTGTTTCAGTTTGTATCGCCGCTTCAGCCGGTTGAATCTTTTCATTCACCGAGCTGCAGCCTTCATCAATTACACCAGCCGGAGCAATAACAATATTTGGTTGATCCGGAATAATGCCATCCTTTTCTTTCGTTCCTGCAGTAAACAAAACAAGGAGAACGACGATCAGCAGGCTTATAAACAGTTTTTTCTTTGTCATTCAAAACATCTCCTTTTTTCTGCATTGTTGAACTCATTTTCAAAAAACGCAAGTATGCGATTTGCCATGAGATATTTATTTATCAGGAGAGATAATGAATCACTTGTGAGATATCTGTTTCAGCAGGTAATTACTGCTGGTAAGAAAGGTTAGGGTGTGGGAAAGGGAAACTATCTGCTGCTCTCTTTAGCTCTCAGATGTCTCTGGTAATAAGCCAGCGCTTTGCAGACATATTCTTCCATGCTTTCGAAGGGAAGAGTCTTTGGCAGATACTGCCTGATTTTTTCGCCGCTGAAGACAAACTTCTCCTTCTGGGATGGTTTGATCTCCTGCATAACCGCCATAACAGCTTGAGGAGTAAGGTTTCCGTCATCCTGGAGTTTTCTCATTCGGATTGCCTGGTCGTGAGTCGGTGTACCTTGTGTGTACTCGATCTGCTCCACGACGTCCTTCTGTGACTCCTTATCCAGGTATGACAGTTCTACAGCCGGTCGCATTTTGATTCGACCCTCATCCACCATGTCACGAAGTTCAGGCACAAGTTCTGTGAGACGGATATAGCGTTGGACCTGTGTCTTGCTTTCACCAACTTCTTCTGCAACTTGGCTGTTTGAACGAAGTCCAAAATTCGGCCCCACTGGGTCCGAATTTTTCTGAGGTCTTCCTGCGGTTCGTTTCATTGCTTCCAATCGCATTTTGTACGCAAACGCCTTTTCGGAAGGGAGTATATTAGATCTCTGGAAATTAGACTCCACCATCATAATCGTGGCTTCATCACGGTCCATGTCTACGACCTCGCATCGCAGTGTGTCCATCCCCGCCAACTGGCAGGCACGTTTCCTTCTGTGACCTGAGATCAGTTCGTATCTTCCGTCCTCTTTCTTTCGCACCATTGCCGGCGTGATAACGCCGCGCTCCTTGATGCTTTCGATGAGATTCTGCATATCTTCATCGTCACGAACCATAAAAGGATGATCAGGGAAGTCATCGATCTCTGAAATAGGGATGTCACGGATCTTGGAAAGTCTGTCTTCCTCCCGTTCTTCTTCTGTCTTGAAGATGTCATCGTAAGACTTCAGATCGATGCCGAACTTTCTCTCTGGCATCCCGGATCACCTCCTTTGAAAAGTCTTTGTAGGCTTCCGCCACAGGGCTGGAAGGAGCGTACTTCAGAATACTCATTCCCTCAGCACTTGCTTCTGCTGCTTTAACCCCCATAGGTATAGAAACATTAAATATACGTAAATGACTGCCAAAGGTATCTCTGATAGCCGCTGCAGTCTCTTTTGCCATATTGGTTCTGCCATCTACCAGGGTAAGCAGTACTCCTTCTACCTTCAGATCCGGATTTAGCCTTCGCTGAACCCTGTTGATCGTCTGCAGGAGATCTGTCATTCCTTTTGCCGGCAGGTACTGTGCCTGTACCGGGATAATTACGCTGTCTGAAGCAGTCAGTGCGTTCAGCGTGATCATTCCCAGCGACGGCATGCAATCGATAATAATGTAGTCATATCGATTCTTAATTCTGTCTATATATGATTTAAGGGTGGATTCTCTGCACATCACGTTAATGAGGTTCATATCCATCGAAGCGAGTTCCAGATTGGAAGGTAACAGGTCTACGCCTTCTCCGGTTTTAAGGATCCCTTCAAACGGATATAACTCATTGTCCTGAATCACATTGGCCAGCTTGGAAGCAAGGGTGATCTCAAGCTCGTCCTGATTCTTGTAACCAAACGAAACGCTGAGATCGCCCTGCGGGTCTGCATCTATAGCAAGGACCCTTTTGCCTTCCTGAGCCAGTGCTGCGCTCAGGTT
>Ga0256404_1012145_pt1 | contig 11278 bp, 9 predicted proteins | sample RumenRJG_01DNA_FD_185990 | JGI IMG/M metagenome (GOLD analysis project Ga0256404, IMG submission 185990) | Bovine rumen microbial communities from Lethbridge, Alberta, Canada - RJG_01 | ecosystem: Host-associated > Mammals > Digestive system > Stomach > Rumen | place: Canada: Alberta | collected... | reverse complement strand
TGGAATCGACGAAGTTGCTGCGCTTATCTTGTGTAATCTTGTTGAGTCCCAGACTGTCGAGATAGGCTGTGATGTCTTTCTGCTCAATCATGAAACTCACAAAGAGGTCCTTATTAGGCAATTCCTCTTCGTAGGAGTTTGACACAAAGCCGTTCAGCATATAGTCGTGCTCAACGGTGGAATGGGAGCGGATGGCCTCAAAACCACAGTGATGGTTGGTAAACACGAGTCCATCAGGCGATACCACTACTCCAGAGCAATAGCCGCCAAAGTTGACCACGCAGTTCTTGATGGCATCATCGCCTTGATACAGTGCCCCATAGGGCAATTCGTAATTCTCCTGCTTCATCGTCTCATAGACGGCGTTAGGCAGGTTGTACAATGTCCACATACCCTCATCGGCCTGAGCTGTGAGCAGTGAAAAATTACTGATGAAAAGTAATAAAAGCAGTTTCTTCATATTGTATCTGTTATTAATTCGAATTTTTGCTACATTTAATTCTAACACTTGCTACATTTAATTCTAGCACTTTTTAGATTTAAATCTGGAAAGTGGCAGGTCTGATTTAATAATCTTGGCAACAAAGCCTAAGATCATCAGATTGCTGAAGAGGAAAGAGCCCCAAGCCGGCAGATAGTTTTCTCCCCATTCCATCAAGGCGAAAGCCACCATCGCTGTCATGAAGTAAAGAGCAATGCTCTTCAGCGGGTAGGGGATAGGATTCTTCTTCTGACCTATGATATAACTTAGTATCATCGCTGTGCCATAGCCTGCAAAGCCTCCCCAGGCACAAGCCCAGTAGCCGTAGGTGGGGATCAGCAGGATATTCACCGCAAAGAGCACGATGCAGCCTGCCAATGAGAACCAGGCGCCATAAATGGTCTTGTCGATGAGTTTATACCAGAACGAGAGGTTGAAATAGATGCCCATGAAGATCTCTGCCATCATCACAATGGGCACGACGCCCAGTCCTTCGCGATAGTCGGCGCCGATGATGTATTTCAGTACTGGCATCCAACCCATGACGCAAAGGAAGGCCAGCAGCGTGAAGATGATGAAATACTTCATGGCTGTAGCATAGTATTCCGTCTTGTCGGCATCCTTGTTCTTGGCAAACACGATGGGCTCGTAGGCATAGCGGAAAGCCTGGGTGATCATCGCCATAATCATCGCTATCTTCACACATGAGCCGTAGATGCCTAACTGCACATTGGCCTGAGCTTCGTCAGGATATACCAGCGGGAAGATGATCTTATCAGCCACCTGATTCAGAATACCTGCGATGCCCAGCACCAGGATGGGCCACGAATAGCTGAACATCACTTTCAGCAGCTGACTGTCGAACTTCCATTGGATACGGAACATATCTGGCACGAAGAAGAAGGTGATGAGACCCGTGCAGAGCAGATTGATAAAGAACACGTAGAACACAGAGGTCTTGCCCAGCACCACGAAGTAGATCACGTTCATGGCGATGTTCAGCACGATAAACAGCATCTTCAGCGATGCAAAGCGGATGGCCCGTTTCTGGAACCGCAGATAACTGAAGGGGATGGCCTGAATGGCATCGAGCGCCACCACGACAGCCATCATCAGCAGATAGTCTGGATGCTCAGTATAGCCAAGAGCACCACTGATAGGACCGATGAAACCGAAGATTAACAGCAGGAAGACAGCTGTGAGCGAGCCTACGACAGACATCGCAGTGGAAAATACGGTGTCAGGCTTATACTTGCTGTCGTTGGCAAACCGGAAGAGGGTGGTCTCCATGCCGAATGTCAGCAGCACAAGGATGAGTGCTGTATAGGCATAGATGTTTGTGCTCACACCGTAGTCACCAGAGTCCTTGGGCATGTAATGGGTGTAGAGCGGCACCAGCAGATAATTCAGGAATCTGCCTACGATGCTTGAGAGCCCATAGATGGCTGTGTCTTTTGCTAATGATTTCAGATTTGCCATTATTTACCTTTTTACTTTTTTACCTTTTTACCTTTTTACCTTTTTACCCTTTTTACATTTATGCAAAGAAAAGGTATGCTATTGCGATGGCCGCGATGACGCCGGCAAGATCTGCCAGCAGTCCACAAGCCACAGCGTGACGTGTCTTCACCACACCCACACTGCCGAAATAGACAGCGAGGATATAGAAGGTGGTATCCGTTGAACCTTGGAAGATACAGCTCAATCGTCCGATAAACGAGTCTGCCCCGTATGTTGTCATCGCATCCACCATCATACCACGGGCACCACTACCAGATAACGGCTTCATCAGCGCTGTAGGTAGAGCGCCCACGAAATCGCTATTAGCACCACAAGCCTCCACACCCCATCTGATGCCGTCGATCAACATATCCATCGCACCAGAGGCACGGAAAACGCCGATTCCAACGAGGATGGCCACCAGATAGGGGATGATTCTCACAGCTGTCGAGAACCCCTCCTTCGCACCTTCGATAAAAGCATCATATACATTCACCTTGTGGCGCATGCCTGCTACGATGAAAGCGATGATGATCGTCATCAGCAGGATGTTGGCTGAAGTGGTACTCACCTTATTCATCAGCAGCGAGTCCATCTGTCCGAAGCCCCAGATGATCGTTGCCACCACTAAGGCTGCACCGCCGAGAGTGAGCAGCATCGTGCGGTTCAGCAGGTTGATCTTCTGGTAGAGACTGGTGATGATGATACCTGCCAGCGTTGAGAAGAAGGTGGCCAGCAGGATGGGGATGAAGATATCAGTAGGCTGCGCTGCTCCCATCTGTGCACGATACACCATAATAGAGATAGGTATCAGCGTCAGTCCGCTGGTGTTCAACACGAGGAACATAATCATCGGGTTGGTGGCTGTGTCCTTCTTGGGGTTCAGCTCCTGCAACTGCTCCATCGCCTTCAGGCCAAGAGGCGTAGCTGCATTATCCAGTCCCAGCATGTTGGCGGCGATGTTCATGAAGATCGAGCCCGTTACGGGGTGCCCCTTGGGGATATCTGGGAACAACTTCACGAAGACAGGACTCAGCACCTTGGCCAATACATTCACGATGCCACCCTTCTCGCCGATCTTCATGATGCCGAGCCAGAGTGACAACACGCCTGTGAGTCCCAATGAGATCTCAAAGGCCGTTTTTGACGATGAAAACGTAGAATCCATCATCGCTGGGAACACATCGAAGTCTCCCAGAAACACCAGTTTCACCAGCGCGATGACAAAAGCGATGATGAAAAACGCTATCCAAATATAATTCAGTACCATATTGAGTGCAAAGGTACGAATAAGTGAGAGATTTACCAAATTTATTCCATAAAAAAAGAGGCACCTGCTCACGCAGACGCCTCCTCCGAAATTATTAGTATATAAGTATTTGATGTTATTTACTTGTACCAGGTGTTATAAGTATGCTGTCCTCCAACATACTCTTTGAACTTATTACCATACTTGTCGGTAATATCTTGGCGCTCGTCACACCAATCATAGTCGTCACCAACGGCAATCTTACCAGCAGCCTTACCTACAGGTGCTTCCAGAGTTACCAATTGACCAGACTTCATGACACGGACATAAATACTTCTGGCAATAGATCCAATATCGGTACCTGACCACTCGTCACTATTTAAATCAAATTTATAAGTCTTATACGCATAGTGAGCGCCTGCTGCTGTATTGGGGTATACGCTCTTAGGTATGGTTACACCATTAGCCTCAGAAAACATCTCATTAACAGTCATGCGATTGCCAACACCAGCTGCAGTACCACCAATATACATTGTAAACTCTGCGCCATCAGCAAGAAGCTCGATTGAAACAGTGCCCTGAGTCTTGTTCCAAATCACATCAAACACGACATCATTAAAGTCGAAGTCAGTTTTTCCTTCACCAACATTCAAATCCTCAGCAATCACACGGATGGTCTCAATCTCATCGCCACCGATTGTCCATGTTGCACCACAACTATTTGTGTTAGGAGTTACTGTTAAGTCATCAGCCTCTGTTCCATTCAGTTCAAGAACTGGATAATCACCATCATTAATAGACAGTAAATATTCCTCTGTGACAGGGCTACCATTCTTAATAATTTCAAGCTCTGGGATATAATAGGTAATACCGCTTGAAATAGAAAGTGTCTTCTTGTGAGAAGCAACGGTCGCTTTTCCGCCAAGACGTACATATGAACCAGATGCTCCTTCAAATACTTTGAAACCTTGATAAGTGCCATCACCTTGGGCTGCCCAATTTGTTGTGCCCTTAATGTTAATACCACTATTTGAGCCCATATTAACAATAAAGTTATCAAACTCAGCAGTTGCAGCCTCTGTATAACTATTATTCATCAAATTGAACTCGCCATCATACATATGAGCATTGCCTGTGACAATCAGCTGACAGTAATTATAGAAAGTGGCATTCTTTGCGCTAAAGGTCATTGTGCCTGTTGTGTAATGACCAGCATTAACCCAATAAATTCTAGCTTGTGTAACAGATGTTTCACCAGCGATAGTAACCTTACCATCGTTAAAGAAATTACCTGTACTATTTAAGGTCATTGATGGAGCAGTCAACTCTGCATCATCGCCTAAGTTCATAAAATAGGAGTCGTTGGCATCTCCAGGGGAATAGGTCAAGGCACCAGTAACATTAAACTTACCTTCATTATATACCTTAGAGAAATTACCAATGTCGTACTTCTCTGCGTTTCTTGCATTAACAGTTCCACGATTATATAGACTTATACCTTGATTTGCTGCAATACTGCTTCTATAATCGTTCAATGTTGCACCTGCAGCAACAGAAATAAGTCCAGCCTGCTCGCCATAATCACTTTCAAGCGTTACATTACCACGCAAAATATAGAGATTAAAGTGGGTAGCGCCAACACGCTTGATTGTCACATCTCCATCCACATCTACATACACATTGTAGGGATGGACCACGTTCTTCCCTTGGGCATTATCCCATACAACATTTTGATAATTACCGCCAAGTTCTGTCGTTCCAGCCTGTGTAATCTTCAAGTTATATCCTTCTGTGATGAGATTACTATAAATTGCATATAAGTCCCACATCGTCACTGGGCCCCATTGGCCTTGAATAGTGGTGCCTTTATACTTGGTCTCAAGCTGTGAAACCTCATCGGCATTTTCTGGAATAGCTGTTGGGAAATTCCCTGCAATATCAGATGTTGATGGGAATTTGTCATAAGAATCCCCATTGACGCTTATAGCACGCGTCGTACCTCTTGCGCCAGCAACAGTTGAAGAACCGAAACCCCATGTCTGAGTGGGGGCTGGCTCGCCAAAACGCTCTATAAATTTCTGTTCGTAACTCTGTTTTACATAATCTTCTATATTCCCACCGTAGGAATCCATGTCTGGACCACAACTTGTGAATGTGCCGCCCATGGCTAATGCGGCAATTCCTGTCATCAAATACTTCTTCATATTCATTTCCTTAATTTACGATTGTTTTTTGTCTGATTATGATTGTTTTAAAAACCGAAAATATATTCGAGCTCTCTTTATAAAATATGTGGTGCAAAAGTACGCAAAATAATCATAGGATGGTAGTTTATTGAGTTAAAGAATGCTAAATAGATAAGAATCGTGCTCAAATATCAAGTGATTATTGGTTAAAATCCGTATTTTTGCAACATTAAAAGTATAAAGACATGAAAGATAAAAGGTGGAAGATTATATTTGCTCTATGTGGCATGATGATGGTTCTTGGCTGTAGCCCCTATCAGTTTGACCAGGAGGGGTATGAAGGGCTTGTGAAAGATGCCTCTCCTGTACCCGAAACGGATTCAAACCACGACTGGATGATGACTACAACAAAGACCCTTGTTGTGGATCCTTCAGGTGTAACAGACGTTAATCTAATACGGATTTTCACAGATAATCCTGCAGTGACAGAATCTGCAGAGATCGTGGGTGGAGCTTATCCTTCTGGAGATAGTAAAATCGTCATGAATATCTCTTATCCGATCAGGCTTGAGACGCTATATGCTGCAGCTATCGACAGTGAAGGTTATTATACGATTGCATCGTTTAAACCGGCTTCATCCAGTAGTGTTGATTTTACCAATCCTATCGTAAAACATGAGAAGATGTCCTATCATTATGTGCCTCAGACTTTTGCCTATCTTTTTGAAGAGGAGTATCCTAAGCCTGGTGATTATGACTATAATGATGTTGTCCTGTGTATTTCAATGGAAATTTCAGGCAAGCGAGAGGTGCGTTTCAATGTGCAGCTGGCGGCTGTTGGCGGTGAGAAGCAAATGGGTGCAGCAATCCGCCTTGTGGGATATAAATATGAAGAGATAGAATCAGTGAAAACAGTTGATAATGCTTCGTTTAACATCGGAGCTGCGGGAGAAATTCCAGAAATGTCCAGTTCGATTATTAAGGAAAAGGATCTTCTGCTGAAGAGTATGTATGGCGAGGCCGTACTGAATCTGTTTGCAGATGCCCATTGGGCCACAGGCGATAAGGTGGTTGGGGATAATGGTATGATTGTGCGAAAGAGGTATAATGTTTCTTATGAAAAGAGTGATGAATACGGCACATTCACCCCTCGTGAAATCACTTATATCGTTACCTTCAAAGACGAATTGGATATTTCTTCTCTATCGCTGGACGCTTTGGATACCTTTATTATTGAGGGTTATAACAGTAATCTATATGAGGTGCACATGCATCAGTATGCAACGGCCGAGGTGCTCTCTCAGCAATCGCCTTCTGATGCCCATAATCTTCCGTGGGCTTTCTGTGTTCCTTATGATAAGTTCCGTTGGCCGCGTCACGGTGTGGCTATTGGAAGTAGAAAACAAGGCGCTCGTGGAGGAGCTTATCATACGTTTGAACATTCCTTTGGCGAATGGGCAGAAGACAAGGATGAAGCTAAAGATTGGTATCAGTATCCAGACAATGACGAGACCTATTACAAATAAAAATATGAGGATGTGTCAAAATAGGCACATCCTCTTATTTTGTGGACCAGCCTGGGCTTGAACCAGGGACCTCCAGATTATGAGTCTGTTGCTCTAACCAACTGAGCTACAAGTCCAAATTCCCAATTCCAATAAGCTTTAGTCTCAGTATCAGCGCTCTTATCGGCTGCAAAGGTACGCTTTTTCCATTAAAAATCCAAATATTTTCCCCAAAAGATACAAAATTAGTGGTCCATCTTTGGCAGTGATATTGATTTTGAGTACCTTTGCACCCATGAAAACGATCATCCTTTCAGAAGATGTAGGTTTGTCGGAACCATCGGTGGCCACCATCGGTGTGTTTGATGGTGTGCATCGTGGTCATCAGCTAGTGATAGGGCGTGTGCTTGATACTGCCCGTGAGACTGGGATGGCTTCGGTGGTGGTGACCTTCGACCGTTCACCTCGTGAGGTGCTTGATTCCTCATTCTGCCCTCAGATGCTGACTACGCTTGCTGAGAAAGAGGCTATCATGGCCCAGTTGGGTGTGGATTATCTGGTGGTATTGCCCTTTACAAAGGCGTTGGCGGCTTTGTCGGCACAGGCGTTTATGCAACAGGTATTGTGTGATTGCCTTTGTGTGAAGACACTCTTTACAGGCTACGATAACCGTTTTGGGCATAATCGCGAAGAAGGTTTCGATGATTATGTACGCTATGGACAGGAGATGGGCATGCAGGTGCTACGTGGCGATGCGGAGTTGATGGCGGATGGTTCGCAGGCTATCAGTTCTTCTGTAATCCGGACACTATTGGTGGAGAAGGGACAGGTAGAGTTGATGCCTCAGTATCTGACTCGCCTTTATACGTTGCAGGGGCGTGTGATGCCAGGAGAACATATCGGCCATCAGTTGGGTTATCCGACGGCCAATCTGGAGCCTGAAGATGCCAATAAGTTGATTCCTGCCCCAGGCGTTTATGCCGTTTGGGCACAGTTGGAGGGTGAACAACAGGCACGGGCCGCAATGATGAACATCGGCCACAGGCCTACGTTTGATGGACACAAGCAGACGCTTGAGGTGAATATCCTCGATTTCAACGGAGATCTCTATGGGCAGACGGTGAACATCTCGTTTGTGGCTCGTCTGCGAGAGGAGCGGCGTTTTGATTCGCCTGAAGCACTCGTGGCGCAATTGGAGATGGATAAGAAACAGGTAAAACAACTTCTAAAATGAAGAATGCATTAATATATACCGTGATCTTTGCAGCCATCCAAGTGGTGGTGAGTTTTAGTGTGCAGGGTGTCTATATGTTGATTGATGGTCCTGGTGCTAAGATGGATGCTACGGGCCTGATTATCACGATGGCTGTATTTAGTGTCGTAGTGATGGCACTTTTCCTATTGACAAAGTGGGCAGAGGTGTCGCGTCATTGGGTACGTACGCGTCCTTGGGCTGTGCTCTTTTGGTGTGTGTTGGCTGCGCTGGGGGTCATCATTCCTTCCACTTGGTTGCAGGAGCAGATGCCTGAGTTACCCAATATGATGGAGGCTGAGTTTGGCATGATTATGAAGGAGCGCTTAGGCTACTTCGTGGTGGGTCTGTTGGCTCCGTTGGCTGAAGAACTGGTGTTCCGTGGGGCTATTCTGCGCGCCTTACTCCGTTGGCACAAGAACGCATGGGTAGGCATTGCCATCTCTGCGGTATTGTTTGCAATCATCCATATGAATCCTGCTCAGATGCCTCATGCTTTTTTGGTAGGATTGTTGCTGGGTTGGATGTATTATCGTACGGATAGCATTGTGCCAGGTGTGGTGTTTCATTGGGTGAATAATTCGGTGGCTTATGTGTTGTATAATCTCTATCCAGATCCCTCGTTGAAGTTAGTTGATATTTTGGGCGGACAGCAACAGTCGGTATGGATGGCGCTGGGTTTCTCGTTGCTGATCTTCCTGCCCGCGCTGTTCCAGATGAATCTCCGTCTGAAGAAATAATTCACAGAAAGTTCAGAAAATGAAGTGGGCTGCCAGATATCTCTGAGCAGCCCTTTCCTTCCGTGTTAGTATTTTTTGAAAAATTTGAGAGAATGAGAAACTTCACAGCTTCTACTACGTGTTTAAATTTTAGTTATTATTAAAGAAAGCATAGAAAAATTTGTCTTATTCAACCAAGGTCGGATTGTCTGTTGTAGCCTCTTTGAGGCTGTCTGTGACATTTTCTGCCTGAATGGTGTTCAACACATTCACAGAATCGACCTTTTCCTTATGGAACTTGGCATAGGCATCCTTCGGATCATCCCATCCCCATTCCCATGGTGCCTGAGCAGCATTGCCCAACGTGAGTACGATGGCTACGATGGCTGCGGCTCTGAACAGAGGAACCAAACGGCTTTTGAGTGTAACGGTCTTGGCCACGGGAGCCTCACCGATCTGCTGCAGGATACGTGCCTCAAAGTCTTCACCTAAAGGCTCGTCCTTCTGCTGCTCGTACGTGAACAGCGCCTGATACTTCTTGAGAGCCTCCGGAATCTCCTCTTGGCTGAAGAAGGCGCGCAGGATGGCTTCTTCCTGGAGTGTGGTTTCACACGCCCAGTAGCGCTCCAATAGTTGTTCAATGTACTTATAATCCATATTTCTCTGTTTCTAAGAATTTCTGTCGGATGGCCTGGCGGGCTCTGAAGATGTTGACTTTCACCTGTTCCTCACTGATGGCCATGATGTTTGCAATCTCTTTATAACTCTTGCCTTCGATGTCGCGTAACTGCATCACGCTTCGTTGTTTCTCTGGCAGGCTGTCGATGAGGCGGCGTACCAATGCAAGACGGTCTTGATGCATGGCCTGTTCCTCAGGATTGGATGAATAGCTACTGTCAGGCGTATCGTGCTCACCTTCATCCAGACTTTGGTTCTGGTGTTCCATCCGCTTGGTCTTATCGAGTGACAGATTGCGGCAGATGGTCAGGCAGAAGGCTTCTATCGAGTCGATATCGTCCCATTGGTCTCGCCTGTTCCAGACCTTGATCATTGTTTCCTGGACAATATCCTCCGACTCCGCAGGGTTGAGAGTGATGCGGAGGGCAAGCCTATAGAGCTCGTTTTTCAGCGGTAGGACATCATTTCTGAAACTGATCTTTTTCATCCTCTCTATAATGAATGACGATTGAAACGGGGAAAAGTTACAGTAAATGGCGAAAAAATTTTCGCCATTTACTATTTTATCACAGTGCCATGCTGTCCGTCGATGGCTGTTGCGAGTGTGATGATCACTCTGGCAACGCCAGCATCGATGGCAGAGAGGGCATTCTCAATCTTAGGCAGCATACCACCACTGATAGTACCGTCAGACTTATATTTAATAAAGTCCGCACGCGTGATAGTGGGGATGACACTATCATCATCATCAGGATTGCTGAGCACACCTTTCTTCTCAAATGAGAAGATGAGTGTCACATCGTAGTAGGGTGCTAAAGCCTTGGCAGTCTCACTGGCGATGGTGTCGGCATTGGTATTCAGGATATGTCCTTCGCCATCGTGTGTCAGGGGTGCCATCACAGGGGTGATGCCTTCCTCTATCAGACGACTGAGCATCTTGCCGTCGGCCTGATCCACGTCACCCACGAAACCATAATCAATACCATCCTTGATGGGCCGTTTGTGACTGCGGATGACGTTAATATCTGCACCTGTCAGTCCAAGGGCATTCACACCGTTGGCTTGCAGACGAGCAACGAGGTTCTTGTTGACCAGACCGCCATAGACCATGGTCACCACATTGAGCATGTCTGCATCGGTGATGCGGCGTCCATTCACCATTTTCGACTCAATGCCAAGTTGAGAGGCCACCTGTGTAGCCCTTCGGCCTCCACCATGCACAAGTACCTTACGTCCTTCGATGGCAGTGAAGTCCTTCAGGAGTTGTGCCAACTGGGCTTCATCTTCTACGACGGCCCCGCCAACCTTAACTATGGTAAGTTTCTCTTTCACCTTTTTACTTTTTTACCTTTTTACTATTATTCTAGATAGGTATAACCGTAAAGACCACTGCGATAGTTGCTCAAGAACTCTTTTCCCTCTTCGAGTGAGATCTTGCCCTGTTTCACACTCTTAGCCACCCAGACTTCGAGCTGGCGTACAAGTTTCTTAGGATCGTACTGCACATAATCGAGTACTTCGGCTACTGTCTCACCGTCGATGATCTGATCAATATGGTAGGTACCATCCTTCTCAGAGATGTGTACGGCATTGGTGTCACCGAAGAGGTTATGCATATCACCCAGGATCTCCTGATAGGCGCCTACGAGGAACACACCTAAGTAATAGGGCTCGTTCTTCTTCAAAGGATGTACGGGCAGAGAGTGGG
>Ga0256404_1012144_pt1 | contig 11282 bp, 11 predicted proteins | sample RumenRJG_01DNA_FD_185990 | JGI IMG/M metagenome (GOLD analysis project Ga0256404, IMG submission 185990) | Bovine rumen microbial communities from Lethbridge, Alberta, Canada - RJG_01 | ecosystem: Host-associated > Mammals > Digestive system > Stomach > Rumen | place: Canada: Alberta | collected... | reverse complement strand
TATCGGCAGAGTCGCTTCAAGAAGGACTGGAAGAACCGCTACGTAGTAACGTATGTCACCTATCGCTTTTCACGCACGTTCCAGCCGAGGCTGGACTACGGCAACATTCGTGCTGCGCTGGCTGAACGTGGTATCGATGTGCCCACGCCACAGCAGTTGCGTGAGACAATTATCGGTATTCGTCAGGCAAAGTTGCCCGATCCGAAAGTGTTGGGCAATGGTGGCAGTTTCTTTATGAACCCTGTAGTGGGGCGCGCGAAATACGAGGAACTGGCCGCCCAATACGCGGGCATGCCGCACTACGATGTGGATGCCGACAGAGTGAAGATTCCTGCCGGCTGGATGATAGACCAGTGCGGATGGAAAGGTCGCTCGCTGGGTCGCGCCGGCGTTCACGACAAGCAGGCGCTGGTGCTCGTGAACCGTGGCGGTGCCACGGGGCGGGATGTTCTGAACCTCTGTGAGGCCATTCGCCACGATGTGAAGACGCGTTTTGGTATTGAGATTTTCCCCGAGGTGAATATAGTGTAGAGTGTAGAGTTTAGAGTGTAGAGTTTAGAGTATAGAGTTTAGAGATAAGACGGATGAAGTTTACGTTTTTGGGAACAGGTACCTCGGCTGGCGTCCCCGTGCTGGGGTGTGGGTGCAAAGTGTGCCGCAGCCAGGATCCGCGCGACTTCCGCTATCGGAGTTGCGCTCTGCTGGAGTCCGACACCACGCGTGTCCTTATAGACTGTGGGCCCGACATACGTATGCAGCTGATGCATCGGCCGTTCCGAAAAATCGACGGAGTACTGCTCACTCATATTCATTATGACCACGTGGCAGGCATCGACGACCTGCGTGGTTTTTGCAAGTTCGGCGACATCGATATCTATGCCAATCAACAGACAGTTGATGCCCTGCGCGTGACGATGCCTTATTGCTTTACGCCGAAACTCTACCCTGGTGTTCCCTTGCTGAATCTGCATGCCATCAGTCCTGCCCAGAAAGGGCGAATTGGCGACATCGCATGGGAGGCTGTGGAGGTGATGCACGACTGGCTGCCTATCCTGGCCTATCGGTTCGGAACGTTTGCCTATGTCACCGACATGAAGACTATCAGCGATGAGAACCGCGAACGCCTGCGAGGCGTGAAGACACTGGTCGTGAACGCATTGCGCTTTGAGCGTGAGCACCATAGTCACATGCTTGTAGGTGATGCCGTTGCTTTTGCTCGCAGCATAGGTGCCGAGCGTACGTTCCTTACCCATCTGACACATGAGATTGGCTTCCACGACGAGGCCAACAGTCGCTTGCCGGAAGACGTGCGGTTTGCCTACGACGGGTTGACGATAGAGGTGTAAGGTGCCTTCGGCACGTGAAAGGACGCTGACGCGTCGTGTAAGGCGGCATTGCCGCGTGTAAGGTGCCTACGGCACGTGTAAGGAGAACAAAAAAGCGAGTGTGTCAGAACGATGGTGACACACTCGCTTTTGTAATTGTATAGGTGGCTTTCCGACGGGAAAACCTTATTTTTTGCGTTTGAACTTCCGATAGAGTTTCCAACCGAGGATGATGCCATCAAGGACACCTGTTCCTGTGCTCATCACGGCACTGATGCGCTTCGACGGAGTAAGTGCCGAGAACGGTTGCGGCTTGGTGAAAAGCCGTCTCCAGAGTTGGCGAATCTGGTCCTCGTTGCGTCGGATGTCGCTGCGAAGGGCGTCCTTGCGGTTGCTAATTTGCTCGAGCGACCCGTATTCGGGCGTCGTGGCAGGCTGAGTGGGTGCGGAATTGGTAATTTCCATAAGGCAGTGCGGGATAAAGGTTGTTAGGACTTCATTAACAGACTGGCGAGGAATTTTACCACAGGCCTCTCAATCCACTGCTTTCGGAAGGCCATGAGCAACAGGAAAATGACCAGATAGAACGCTGCGACGATGACAAAAGCCCAGGCCGTACCTACCAGCGGTGCAAGGGCATAGGCTGCTGCAAACGACAGGTAGATAAAGATGAGCAGGAGGAACAGCGCGAGCACAGCCGTCAGGGTGATGGCTGTAATCAGCCGCACCACCTTTTCGATGACATCGAGCTTGATGTACTCACGCTGCAGCCCTATGTATTGTTTCAGCGCCTCGACCAGTTGGCCGATTGTCTCTATGTTTTGGTCGTTGGAAAACATCTTTGCAAGGAATCAAATAAAGTGACGGTGTGGCAGAATGTGCCACTCCAGACTTCACGTGCTCTCAACACTACTCGACAATGTCGGAAGCAGCCTCTTTGATGTCGTCGACGAGGTCGTCTACTTCCTTGCGGCTGAGTTTGATGTTGTGCTTCTTGCAGAAATCATCCACGGCATCGGTGATGCGGGTGCGAGTTTCAGTTCCCTTCTCAGGAGCAATGAGCAAACCGAGTGCTGCGCCGGCGATGGCACCGCCGAGGAATGCGCCGAAATAACCTAATGTCTTCATAATTCTTAGTTTTTTATAATTAAACAATGTTTGTTCATTCTCTCAGTCGTCGGCACCAAGCCTAACGGGGCTTTTCTTCCGATTGAGTTCGCAAATATAGCAAAAGATTGGGAAATAACCACATTTTATAGCGTCATTTTTTGTTAAAAAACCACTATTTTATTGATTTAACAAACTTTATGCGTGTTTTTGAACGATATTTGCGCGATATTTTGTAATTTCGCACCAAATATGTTTGAATCAATTTAAAAGTTTCATTAAATACAAAGAAAAAGTTATGAGAAAATCATTGGTATTGAGCGCAGGCCTTTGCGCAGTGTTAATGTTTGCAAGTTGTGGTTCGAAGGACAGCGCTTACCGTAAGGCTTATGACAAGGCTAAGGCAGCCGAGGCTGAGGCAGCCCTGGCTCAGAACACGGAATCGACGGAGACACCCGTTGTGACCCCGCTCACTCCGACACAGCCCCAGCAGCAGACAGTTGATAACTACGACAATGCCACTTATCGTCAGGAGAACGTGACTCTGGTGAGCGGTTCTGGTTTGAAGAACTTCTCGGTGGTGGTAGGTTCGTTCTCTGTTCAGGCCAACGCCCAGGGTTTGCAGAACAAGCTGAAGGCTGCCGGTTATGATGCTCAGATTGTGAAGAACAACGACCGTGGTCTCTATCGCGTTGTTGCCACCACATTTAACGAGAAGGCCGATGCTGCCCGCTCTCGCGATGCTTTCCGTGCCACCTATCCCGATGCTTGGCTGCTGTATAACAAATAAAAAATATCAGTAGTTAAGGCTGACGTGAGAATACTTTCTATCGATTACGGAAAGAAACGTTCAGGTTTAGCAGTCACCGATCCCCTGCAAATCATTGCAGGTGGGTTGGCGACTGTTTCTACGTCTGAACTCTACGACTATTTGGTTGGTTATATCTCGCGCGAACCGGTGGAGCGCATTGTCATTGGTGAGCCCCGACAGCCCAACGGGCAGCCTAGCGAGAATCTGCAGCGCGTGCAGCAGTTTGTGAACCGCTGGCGCAACCATCAGCCACAGGTGCCTATAGAGTTCTACGACGAGCGCTTCACGTCGGTGCTGGCCCATAGGGCCATGATCGACGGGGGCTTGAAGAAAAAGGCTCGTCAGGACAAGGCGCTGGTAGATGAGATCAGTGCCACGATCATCCTGCAGGACTACATGCGCTCGCGCCTCAATCGTCAATCCACAACTCCGTAAATCGTCAATTTGCAACTCCGTAAATCCGAAAAAATCCCTCAATGATTCTACCCATTTATATTTACGGCCAGCCCGTATTGCGTAAGGAGTCGGAAGATATCACTCCCGACTATCCTGGCTTGGCCGAACTGATTCCCAATATGTTTGAAACGCTCACGGCCTCCGATGGCGTTGGCCTTGCAGCACCTCAGATTGGTAAGAACATTCGTCTGGCCGTCATCGACCTTGATGTGGTCAGCGACGAACTTCCTGAATATAAGGACTTCCGCCGAGCCTTCATCAATCCCCACATTGTTGAGATTGACGAAGAGTCGCCAGTAGAGTCGATGGAGGAGGGCTGCCTGTCGCTGCCCGGTATCCACGAGAAAGTGGAGCGCCACACACGTATTCGTGTGCAGTGGCTCGACGAGCAATTCCAGCCCCACGATGAGTGGATAGATGGATTCCTGGCCCGTGTGATGCAGCACGAGTTCGACCACCTCGATGCCAAGATGTTCATCGACCACCTTTCGCCACTTCGCAAGCAGCTCATCAAGAGCAAGTTGAAAGCGCTCACGCTCGGCCGCTACAAGTGCTCCTATCGCACGAAGCCCGTGAGAAGATAAAAAAAGGAAAGGCATCCCCCTCTAAAAAGGCTCACCCCCAGCCCCTCCCTGAAGGGAAAAGACCCACCCCCAGCCCCTCCCGTGAAGGGAGGGGAGTAAAATGCTTTTAAAATGAAGAAAAACGACAAACTCTTTGGCATATTGCTCCCCTCCCTTCACGGGAGGGGCTGGGGGTGGGTCTCCTCCCTTCATGGGAGGGGCTGGGGGTGGGTCTTTATCTTCCTCCTTCTGCTTCCTTCCCATTCCTTCGCCCAGTACAATACCGACCGACTCATCATTTCCGGCCGCATCGCCTACAGCAACCACGACTTCGTAGTTGCCATTCAGCATTTCAACAACGTCCTCTCGGCCAAACCCTACCTTTACGAACCCTGGTATTATCGTGGTCTTTGCAAGTTGCAGCTCGACGACTACGTAGGTGCAGAGAACGACTTCGACAAGGCGTTGGAAATTAACCCCTATGTGCATGAAATCTTTGCAGCCCGCGCCGAGTGCCGTATCCGACTGAAGAAGTTTGCCGAGGCCATCGACGACTACGAGCATGCCCTGATATTAAGTCCCGACGAGCGGGGCTATTGGTTCAACAGGGCCTACTGCCGCCATTTCCTCAAGCAAAACGAACGTGCACATGCCGACCTCGACTACATCGTCGGCCGTTGGCCCGATATGAACATGGCTTATTCGCTGCAGACGGAAATCTATCTGAACGAAAACGACACGACAACGGCCTCGCGGTGGCTTGAGAAAACGTTGGAGCATAATCCCTATGATGGCAATTCCTGGTCTATTCTGGCCCGACTGAACATGCAGCGCCACAACTGGCAGTTGGCCGATTCTGCCTTCACGAAAGCCATTCACTACCAGCCGCGCGTAGTCAACAACTACATGTATCGGGCAATGGTGAGGGTCAACACCAACCGTTTGCGCCAGGCTATGGAAGACTACGATAAGGCCATCGATATGGATCCCAATAACTTCCTTTCCCACTACAACCGAGGTCTGCTGCGCCAGCAGTTGGGCGACGACAATAGGGCCATTGAAGATTTCAATTTCGTCCTGCGCTATGAGCCCAACAACCTGCAGGCACTCTACAACCGTGCTCTGCTGCTTGATAGAACGGGTAATTATCGGGCAGCCATTCAGGACTATTCGCGCGTCATCGAGACCTTCCCCAATTTCTGGGCGGGCCTGCTGGCACGTGCTGCCTGCTATCGCCGGCTGGGCATGACGGGAAAGGCTGAGATGGACGAGTTCCGCGTTACGAAGGCACAGCTCGACAAGCATCTCGGCATCCAGCAGCGATGGAGCAAGTCGAAGCTGCGCGAGATGCGCAAGCTGAGTGATATCGATGTGGAGAAATACGACCAGTGGGTAGTGGTCGACGACGATGTTATGACGCCTCAGTATGCTAACGACTATCGGGGTGAGGTGCAGAATCGAAGTGTGCAGAGCGACCTGCAGCCACTCTTCTCGCTTTCCTACATGCCCTATCGGGGCGGCGTGGCCAGCTATTCCATTGTTGACCAGGCTGTTGAAACATTCAATTTCACCCAAAAACCGATGCGTACCATTCACGTCACTTGCCGTCCGCAGGCGCTTGACGAGACGACATCGCGCGACTTCTTCCAGATCATCGATTCCCTCTCGGCCGCCATCGCGCGTTCGTCCGACGTGCCCACAGCCTTGTCGCTGCTCTTGCAGCGGTCGGTGGCTCATGCTACCACCCACAATTTCACAGAGGCACTTAACGACCTGAACGATTATCTCAGCATCGATTCCACGTCGCTGCTGGCCCACTGGCAGCGCGCCTATTGCCAGGTCATGCTTTCCGACTACAACGCCCAGCAAGGCATAGAAGCCCAGCTGAGCGTTAAACGGGCGCAGGACGACCTGCGGATGGCACTTTCTCAAGACGCCGACAATTCGTTGCTGGCCTACAACCTAGCCACGCTGCTGGCTATGCAGAAGCAATATGCCGAGGCCATCGACCTCTATCGGCGCGCCTTGAAGCTGAATCCTAATCTTGCCGAGGCATGGTTCAATCTCGGCCTGTCGCTGGTGTTCTCCGGTCAGAAGGAAGAAGGACTGCGCTACCTCAGCAAGGCTGGCGAACTGGGGCTTTACGACGCCTACAGCGTTATGAAGCAGTTCTAATTGGGGCTCTACGACGCCTACAGCGTCATGAAGCAGTTCTAATCCCTCATGCTTAGCGAGATGCGGCGACGCCGCAGGTCAACCTCGACGACCCTCACCTCAACGTGCTGGTGCAGTTTCACCACTTCGTTCGGATCGCTCACGTAGTGATTGGCCAACTGCGACACGTGCACGAGGCCGTCCTGATGGACGCCGATGTCGACGAAGCAGCCGAATTTCGTGATGTTTGTCACGATGCCCGGCAGCACCATTCCCACCTGCAAATCCTCCATTTCTTTCACGCGGCTGTCGAACTCGAAGGCCTCAGCCTCGCCGCGCGGGTCGCGACCGGGCTTTTCCAGTTCGTGCATGATGTCGGAAAGCGTGGGCATGCCCACCTCGGCCGTCACGTAGCGTTGCAGTTCAATTTTCTTTTGTTTCTCCCTGTCCTTGATGAGTTCTACGACGGTGCAGCCGGCATCCTTCGCCATCTGTTCTACAAGAGCGTAGCGCTCCGGGTGTACAGCCGTGTTGTCCAACGGGTTGCGGCCGTTGGGAATGCGCAGGAATCCCGCACATTGCTCGTAGGCCGAGGGGCCCAGCCGCGGCACCTTCTTCAGTTGTGCGCGCGACGTGAAGGCACCGTTCTCTCGGCGGTAGTCGACGATGTTCTGTGCCAGCGTCGGCCCCAGTCCGCTTACGTAGGTCAGCAGGTGTTGCGATGCCGTGTTCAGGTTCACGCCCACCAGGTTGACGCAGCTTTCCACGGTCTGGTCAAGGCTCTTCTTCAGTTTCGACTGGTCTACGTCGTGCTGATATTGTCCCACGCCGATGCTCTTCGGGTCAATCTTCACCAGCTCGGCCAGCGGGTCCATCAGGCGGCGGCCTATCGACACGGCACCGCGCACGGTCACGTCTTCGTCAGGAAACTCCTCGCGGGCAATCTTCGAAGCCGAATAGATGGAGGCACCGTCCTCGCTCACGACGTAGACGCTGGCGCTGCCCGTCTCTTTCAGGATGTCGGCTGTCTCGCGGCTGGCCGTTCCGTTGCCCACGGCGATGGCCTCGACGCCGTATTTCTCGGCCACGTCGCGAAATTGCAGCATGGCCTGCAGGCGCGTGCCGCGCGGCGGGAAGGGGAAGACCACTTCGTGGTGCAGTAGGTTGCCCTGCGCGTCGAGGCACACCACCTTGCATCCCGTGCGGATGCCCGGATCGACGCCCATCACGCGCTTTTGGCCCAGCGGAGCATCGAGCAACAGTTGTCGCAGGTTTTCGGCAAACACGCCGATGGCTTCCTCGTCGGCCCTCACCTTGGCGGCAGCAGCCGTCTCCGTTTCTATCGACGGTTCCAGCAGGCGCTTATAGGCATCGTCGGCCGCTTCGCCTACGAGGTCGCTGCAGGGTCCGTAGCCACGCACGAACTGCCGGCGCAGCCGTTCCATGGCCCGCTCGTCGTCAACGCTGAGTTTCATGCGCAGGAAGCCCTCGCTCTCACCGCGGCGCATCGCCAGCAGTCGGTTGCCCGAGCAGCGGCGCAGTGGTTCCGAGAAGTCGAAGTAGTCGCGGTATTTGGCCGCACCTTCGTCGTCGCGCTTGGCTTTCACCACCTTCGATGCTATCACGGCCTCGCGCTGAAACGTAGTGCGCAGCCGCTGTCGGGCCTGCGCATCCTCGCTGATGGTCTCGGCGATGATGTCCTGCGCTCCGGCGATGGCGTCTTCCGGCGTTTCTATCATGTCGTCGTTCACGAACCTGCGCGCCACGGCCTCTATGTTGCGTTCGCGCTGCAGCAGGATGACCTGTGCCAGCGGTTCCAGTCCCTGTTCGCGCGCCACTTGCGCCCGCGTGCGTCGGCGAGGTTTGAAGGGCAGGTACAAATCCTCCAGTTCCGTCGCGTTCCACGTCTGTTCAATCTGCTTCTGCAGTTCCGGAGTCAGTTTCCCCTGTTCGCCGATGGTCTTCAGAATGGTTTCCTTGCGTTTGGCGAGTTCGCGCAGCCGGTCGTACTGGTCGCTGATCAGTCCTATCTTCACCTCGTCGAGTCCGCCCGTGCGCTCCTTGCGGTAGCGGGCAATGAAGGGAATGGTTGCCCCCTCGTCGAGAAGCGTCATCGTGTTGGCCACGGCGCCTTCGCGCAGTTGCAGCGCCTCGGCAATGATTTTCGCAAATATCGTAGTATCCATTGTTTAGATGTTTTTTGTTTCCTATTGTGTTTCCGACATTGCAAAAGTACTGATTATTTTGCAAAAAGCCAAACAATTACGCCTTTTTAATGCTTCCATCGCGCAGCCCTTATGGTTCAACTACATAGCTATGATAAAATAAAACATAAAAGCATGGAGTGGGGGGGGAGTTGTTAAATAATTCAAAAACACGAAAGAAATACAGTACTTTGTATTGCAAGGTACTAATATTTTGCCTATCTTTGCAGCGAGAACTAAAAGAGTGGGGCAGACGCCCCGCCCAGATGCCAACAAATAAAAGGAAAAAACAACTATCAACATGGTGAACATCGACAATGCAAAATCGCAGATGCGGAAGGGGATGCTTGAATATTGCGTCCTGCTTCTGCTAAGACGGCGAGCGTCGTATGCGTCCGACATCATCCAGCAGCTGAAGGAAGCCGATCTGCTGGTGGTGGAAGGCACGCTCTACCCGCTTCTGTCGCGACTGAAGAAAGACGGCCTGCTCTCGTACGAGTGGCAGGAGAGCACGCAGGGACCGCCCCGCAAGTACTACGCGCTGACTGCCGACGGCGAAGCGTTCCTTGCCGGACTCGACGCCGCTTGGGGCGAGATAGAGCGTACCGTAGGCGTGCTGAAGAACGAAGGGAGGCCTCTCCTCCCATCCTCTCCAGAGGGGGAAGAGGGGTGAACCGTCCTTTTCCGTGTGTACCTTAATTATTATAATAATGTGAAATAAAGTCTCAACTTATGATGAAAAAGAATATTACTATCAATCTGTGCGGGCGGCTCTTCAACATCGACGAGGACGCCTACGAACTGCTGCATAACTACATTGAGACGCTGCGCTCTTACTTCGCGCGGCAGGAGGGCGGCAACGAGATTGCCGACGACCTCGAGGAGCGCATTGCCGAACTGCTCGACGAGCTGAAGGCTCAGGGCCACGAGGCCATCAGCATCGCGCATGTGAAGCAAGTCATTACGCGCATGGGGCAACCTGAGGAGATGGACGAAGCTTCTCCCCAGCCCTCGGAGCCTGCCCACAACCCCTCACTGACGGGAGGGGAGTCGGGAGAACGAACGGCTGACTCGGGGACGGGCGGCGATGATGCTGCCGGAGAAAAAGAACCGCAGGACAGCTCGGCCAAGGACAGCGGCCACCGCTTCGAGGAGTTCATGGATGAGGTGAAGACGCTCTTCCGCGAGCGCCGCTTCTACCGCAATCCGAAAGACAAGATGCTGGCAGGCGTGATGTCGGGACTGGCCTCCTCGTTCGAGGTCGACCCCACGCTGTTGCGACTGGCCGTCGTGGCTGCCATCATTGCCATCTCGATGCTGGGCTCGGTGTTTGGCCATCACAACTGGTTCATGCTCGTCAACTTCAACGTTTGCCTGGGCTTCGCCTTCATCTATCTTATTCTGGCCCTTATCATGCCCGAGGCCGAGACGCCCGAGCAGCAACTGAAGATGCAGGGCAAGCCCGTGAACATGCAGAATCTGGCAGAAGAGGTGGTGCAGAACGTCTCGGAGAAGGCAGGACAGGTGAAGCAAAGCAGCGGCGTGAAGTCGGTCTTCAACGGACTGCTGAAGTTCTTTGCCTCCATCTTCAAATTCCTCATGGTGTTGCTGGCGCTGGCGCTGTTTGCCGGAGGCGTGTTTGCCCTGCTATGGGCGTTCTTCGCCATCAATTCGCCTGACACCGTGTCGCAGTATTTCGCATGGGACATGGCGCCCATTCGTGAGATCCATATGAACATGTTCCTCACGTTCCTTCTCGGGCTGATGGCTTCCCTGCTGATTCCCGCCTACGCCATCGTGCAGCACCTCATCCACCCGCTGAAGGTTTGGCAGCGGCTGCTGTTGTTGCTTGTGTGGATCGTCGCCCTGGCCACGGCTGTCACCACTGGCGCCTTCCTCACCGAAGTGAGCGATGACTATGAGAGGGCCGATGCCATTCGGCTCGACGAAATGGTGGAAACGGAGGACGGTGTAGCGATTCGCCTCTACGAACTGGATTTCCTGAACACCCACGGCTGGCGCATCCTGAAGGGCGAGGGCTGCAACGACCGCTATACGGCCAAGGGCGAATACTATAAGGACCAGCACTGGCAGACGCGCTATCTCGACAGCTACGACGACCACCATCGCCAGCGCTATCGTGCCGAGCGTGGCGAGTCGCTCATGCCCGGTCGCTATCGTCTGACGTGTGCCGTGCGTGCCAACGGCCGCGGTGCCTTTGCCTACACGCTCATCGACGGGCAGAAGACGCTGCAGGAGATTCCCGTCACGGGCAACGTTGGCGGCGGCATCTGGCAGGAGGCGGCCGACAGCGTAGACCGCGTTCGCGTGACGACGCAGCCCGACGAGCACGGCCAATGGAAGGTGGCTCAGGACATCAAGGAAATTGTTGCTGCCAACGGCGGCAATGGCTACGGCTGGTGCCGACTGACGTTCGAGCCCATTATTATCACGAAGCCTAACACCGTTGTCAACTACGGCGTTGCCACCGACCCTGAGTTTACGGGCCAGACGTGGCTCGGCCAGTGGTTCTCGGCCTGCGACTTCGTCATCGAGCGCCTTGAGTAAGGTTAGACAATAAATTCGGTTAATATTTATTTGATTTATCGCGATAACAGCAGGCGTCGCCCATGCGTGAGCACAGGCGGCGCCGTTGTTTTTT
>Ga0256404_1012143_pt1 | contig 11284 bp, 10 predicted proteins | sample RumenRJG_01DNA_FD_185990 | JGI IMG/M metagenome (GOLD analysis project Ga0256404, IMG submission 185990) | Bovine rumen microbial communities from Lethbridge, Alberta, Canada - RJG_01 | ecosystem: Host-associated > Mammals > Digestive system > Stomach > Rumen | place: Canada: Alberta | collected... | reverse complement strand
CTTGTTAGTATTATTTTCTTAGGAATCTTTACCCATTTTCTTTTTTCTACTATTTTTAAGGTGCTTCCTTCGTTTTGGATAAGTTCATAGCTGCCATCGGGAAGTAGTTTTAGGGTGGCAGTGAGGTCTTCGCTTCCGTAGTCGTTGGTGATAGAAATTTCGGCAGTGGTGCGGTTCTTTATTACAGCATCGGTAAATAGCCATTTACGTGAATCGTTTTTTGAACCGAAATATCCTGGTAACTCGCCAAATATTTCCTGTCCTGGAACTATTACGTTTTTATCGTAGAAGTTCATCTTGATATATACTTTGTATTCTTCGTTATGTATATAGCCTTTGAAAGTAACACTATCTTGTGCAAAGCAAAAAATGTGCATTGCAAGCATGAGGATTGATAGGATAATTTTTTTCATATTACTTTTATTTTGTTGTCACAAAGATAAATAGTTTATATCAAGAATTCGTGTTTTATAATGAAAAATGCAATATTTAGGGTTGTTTATTTAGGATTTTTATATTATCTTTGCGCAAGTATAGAAATTAATATATGGCAAAACATAAGACATTTCCTGATTATATCTTTGAGACGAGTTGGGAGGTTTGCAATAAAGTGGGTGGCATATATACAGTGCTTTCTACACGTGCACAATCGCTTCAAAAACTAATCAACGACCGCATAATTTTTCTGGGGCCAGATTGTTGGGGTGACAAGTTGTGCCCTTTTTTTGAGGAGGATTCTTCTATTCTTTCTGAGTGGGTTAAGCATGTTGCTTCAACAGAATTAAAGATAAAGGTTGGAAGATGGCTCATTCCTGGCAGTCCTATTGCTATTCTTGTTGATTATAAGCATTATTTCAAGGATAAGAACTCAATATATGGCAAATTATGGGAGGATTTTGGAGTTGATAGTTTGCATGCTTATGGCGACTATGACGATAGTGCAATGTTCTCGTTTGCTGTTGCTAAGGTTGTAGAGGATTTTTATCATTATAATGTGAAGGCTACTGACAAGGTTGTTTTTCATGCTAATGAGTGGCAGACAGGTTTTGCAGCTTTGATGATAGAAAAGCTTGTTCCTGAGATAGCAACTATGTTTACTACTCATGCTACTTGTATAGGTAGAAGTATTGCTGGTAACAACAAGCCTTTGTATGATTATCTGTTTGCATATAATGGTGATCAGATGGCTGTTGAGTTGAATATGCAGAGCAAGCATTCGATAGAGAAGCAGACAGCAAAGTATGTTGACTGTTTTACTACAGTGAGTGACATTACTGCTAATGAATGCAAGGAACTGTTGGATAAGTCTGTTGACGTTGTGTTGCCAAATGGTTTTGATAATGCTTTTGTGCCTAAAGGCGCTGCTTTTACAAGTAAGCGAAAGGCAGCAAGAAAGAGATTGCTTGCTATTGCTAATGCCTTGACAGGTTGTGATTTTGATGATGATACTTTGGTTATAAGTACGAGTGGAAGATATGAGTTCAGAAGCAAGGGACTTGATGTTTTCATTGAAGCGATGAATCGTTTGCGTTTTGATGATAGATTGCATAGAAATGTTGTTGCATTCATTGAGGTTCCTGGCTGGACTATTGGTCCTCGTGAGGATTTGCAGGAAAGACTTGCTTCTGGCAATAAATTTGATACTGCTTTGTGTGATCCTCGATATACTCATTGGTTGCATAATGCTGGTCAGGATAGTGTGTTGGGCATGATGAATTATCTGGATATGCACAATCGCAAGGAGGATAAGGTGAAGGTGATTTTTGTGCCAAGTTATCTAATCGGTGATGATGGTATTGTTAATATACCTTATTATAATATGGTGTTGGGTAATGATTTGTGTGTTTATCCATCGTATTATGAGCCTTGGGGCTACACTCCTTTAGAGGCTGTTGCTTTCAAGGTGCCATGTATCACTACTGACCTTGCTGGATTTGGCTTATGGGCAAATAGCATAAAGGGCGGCTATAGTGAGATTGGTGATGGTGTGAAGGTTGTTCACCGTACGGACTATAATTATTCTGAGGTTGCTGATGCTATAAAAGATACTGTTGTAGAGTTCAGTTTGTTTAGTGCTGATGAAGTGAAAGCATCTCGAACGAATGCCGAACGCATCTCGAAGAAAGCTCTTTGGGATAAGTTCATGACCTATTATATTGATGCTTATGATTTTGCTTTACGCAAATGTGATGAGCGTAATAGTGTGAAATAAAAACAAAAAGAGATATAGTTTAAAGTTGAGATTATGAAAATTAAAACAGATTACGTTAATGTTCCACAATGGAAGCAGATTACCGTTAAGTCAAGACTTCCAGAACAGTTGAAGTGTCTTGATGAACTCGCACATAATATGTGGTGGGCTTGGAACTATCAGGCTCGTAACATGTTCAAGTCGCTCGATGTGGAACTTTATGAGAAAGTTGGTCATAACCCAGTGATGCTTCTTGAGCGTCTTAGCTATGACCGTAAGGAGGAGATTGTGAAGGATAAGACTATTATGAAGGCTATAAAAGAAGTGTATGCTATGTTCCGTGCATATATGGATGTAAAGCCTAACACAAAGCGTCCTTCTGTAGCATACTTCAGTATGGAGTATGGTTTGAATCAGGTGCTGAAGATTTATTCAGGTGGTCTTGGTATGCTTGCCGGTGACTATTTGAAAGAGGCTTCAGACAGTAATGTTGATCTTTGTGCTGTTGGTTTCCTTTATCGCTATGGTTATTTTACACAGAGCCTTAGCATCGATGGTCAGCAGATTGCTAAATATGATGCACAGAATTTTAGTTCTTTGCCTATAGAACCTGTTCTCGATGAGAATGGTAACCGTGTGGTTGTTGATGTACCTTATATCAACTATCAGGTGCATGCTTTGGTTTGGCAGGTGAATGTAGGTCGTATCAAACTTTATTTGCTTGATACAGATAACGACATGAACTCTGAGTTTGACAAGCCTATCACACATTCACTTTATGGTGGTGATTGGGAGAACCGCTTGAAACAGGAGATTCTATTGGGTATCGGTGGTATGCTTGCATTGAAGAAGATGGGCATAACCAAGGATATTTATCATTGCAATGAGGGACATGCTGCTTTGTGCAACTTACAGCGTTTGTGTGATTATCGTGAGCAGGGCTTAACATTTAATCAGGCTATGGAGCTTGTAAGAGCTTCTTCTCTTTATACTGTGCACACTCCAGTGCCAGCTGGTCACGACTATTTTGACGAGGCACTCTTTGGAAAATATATGGGTGGCTATCCTGCTAAGCTTGGAATTTCATGGGATGAGTTCATCGGTATGGGACGTCAGAACCCTGATGACCACAATGAACGTTTCTGCATGTCAATATTTGCTTGCAACACCTGTCAGGAGGTAAATGGTGTAAGTAAGCTTCATGGTTGGGTATCTCAGAAGATGTTTGCGCCAATATGGAATGGTTATTTCCCAGAGGAAAACCATGTGGGATATGTCACCAATGGTGTTCACCTCCCTACATGGACAGCAACAGAGTGGCGCAAGGTATATGACAAGTATTTCGACAAGAGCTTTATGTCTGATCAAAGCAATGAAGAAATATGGCATGCCATCTATAATGTTTCGGATGAGGAAATCTGGAACACACGTATGATCTTGAAGCAGAAACTTGTTAACTACATACGTGAGAAGTTTACTGAAGCATGGTTGCGCAATCAAGGTGATCCTGCACGTGTTGTTTCGCTGATGCAGCGTATTAATCCAAATGCGTTGATGATTGGTTTCTGCCGTCGATTCGCAACCTACAAGCGTGCTCACTTGTTGTTTACCGATCTTGATCGCCTTTCAAAGATTGTTAACGACCCAGATCATCCTGTGTTGTTCTTCTTCTCGGGTAAGGCTCATCCTGCAGATGGAGCAGGGCAGGGACTTATAAAGCGCATCTATGAGATTAGTCAGCGTCCAGAGTTCCTTGGCAAGATTATCTTCCTTGAGGATTACGATATGCAGCTTGCTCGCCGTTTGGTTTCGGGTGTTGATATTTGGATGAACACTCCAACACGTCCTCTTGAGGCAAGTGGTACATCAGGCGAGAAGGCCGAGATGAACGGTGTTGTAAACCTTTCTGTTCTCGACGGCTGGTGGGTAGAGGGTTATCGTAAGGGTGCAGGATGGGCTTTGCCACAGAAACGCACCTATGAAAACCAAGGCTATCAGGATCAGTTGGATGCAGCAACAATCTACAGTCTGCTTGAAACTGATATTATCCCAATGTACTATAACAAGAACAAGAAGGGATATAGCGAAGAGTGGATAAAGGTTATAAAGAACTCAATAGCAACTATCGCTCCACATTATACTATGAAGCGTCAGCTTGATGACTATTACGACAAGTTCTATATCAAGCAGGCTGCCCGTTTCAAGAAACTTTCTGCCAACAATAATCAGCTTGCCAAGGATATCGCTCTTTGGAAAGAGACAGTTGCAGAGCGTTGGGACGCTATTAATATTGTCTCAAAGGAAAGCAGCACTAATGTGTTTGAGAATGGTGTTGAAACAGGTGTTAGATATACAGTAAAGGTTGTTGTTGATGAGCAGGGACTTGATGATGCTATTGGTTTGGAACTTGTTACATTGAAGCCAGAAACCGATCCTTCTGATCGTGAGGTTTATAGTGTTCATGAGTTTAAGATGGTTGGTCACGAAGGCAATCTTTATACCTTTGAGGTGACTGTAGAACCAGACCGTGCTGGTGCTTATCGTGCAGCGATACGTATGTTCCCAAAGAACAAAGAATTGCCTCACCGTCAAGACTTCTGTTATGTGAAGTGGTTAGAATAGTACTGCGCACGCCTGTGGTGTGCTAAAGTAGAAAAAAAAGCCTCACCAATATGGTGAGGCTTTTTTGTATGTTTTGCTCGAGTATTATACCAAATACTGAGAAGAAATACTCAAGTTGTTAACAACGCGCTGGATGGTTTCTGCAAACATTTCAGCAACGCTGAGCTGCTTAACCTTAGAACAACGGTTGGTGTAAGGAATAGAGTCGGTGAAGACAATTTCATCAAGTTCTGATTCCTGAACACGCTCTGAAGCAGGACCACTCATAACACAGTGGCTGGCAATAGCGCGAACGCTGAGTGCACCAGCTTCTTTCATGATGTTGGCTGCCTTTGTGATTGTACCAGCAGTATCAACCATATCGTCGATGATAACAACGTTCTTGTCTTTCACGTCACCAATAATCTGCATGCTTGCAACGACATTTGCGCGGGCACGTGTCTTATTGCACAATACCAATGGGCAACCAAGGTATTTTGCATAGGTGTTAGCACGCTTAGAACCACCAACGTCAGGTGAAGCAATAACCAAATCCTTGAGGTGGAGGCTCTGAACATAAGGAAGCAGAACACCACTTGCATAAAGGTGATCAACAGGAACATCGAAGAAGCCCTGAATTTGGTCGGCATGAAGGTCCATAGTGATGAGACGGTCGATACCGGCAACACTAAGCAAGTCGGCAACAAGTTTTGCACCGATAGAAACTCTTGGCTTGTCTTTGCGGTCCTGACGTGCCCAACCGAAATAAGGAATCACGGCGATGATGTTGCGAGCAGAAGCACGCTTAGCAGCATCAATCATGAGCAGCAATTCCATGAGGTTGTCAGAATTTGGGAAGGTGCTCTGTACAAGGAAAACATCGCGTCCACGAATAGACTCCTCGTAAGAAACGGCGAACTCACCGTCAGAGAACTTGGTAACAACGAGGTTACCCAGCGGACAATTCAAACTAGCACAAATTTTTTCAGCAAGATATCTCGTGTTAGTACCCGAGAAAACCAAGAATGAATTTTTTTCAGCCATTTTTTTATTAGCGTTTATATTAAATATATAATGTGATGATTCTAATTAACCTATAGCCTTTCGGAGTTTCTTGAAGTGATTGATAACCTCAATGAAATCCTGCTGGTTGTGAATGTCGAAGCGATTCCATATATCTCCGCTGATGACAACACCACCAAATCCCAAGTCTTTAGCCATCTTAATATTGTCTATGTTCATGCCACCAAGTGCATAAACATTTTTGTCTATCAGCCCAGAGCGTGAAGCGTCTCTTAATTGCTGTTCTGAAAAAGATTGCTGCTCACCTTTAATGGAAGTGCTGTTAAATATATTTTTTAGAAAAACTCTATTCGAAATCTTCTTTATGGCTTTGAGGTTTTCGAGATTTGAACATGTTCGGCTCACCTTACCTTTGTATCCAGTAGGGATGTTGTCGGTTTCTGAATCAAGATGAATGCCAGCCAATCCGTATTCCTCTTTGAGATAGAAATGTTGATGAACAGTGATCTTTTTGTGATAGTCTTCAGGAATCAATGATAAGAGTCTCTCGGTGTAAAGGGGAGATGATTCTTGCTTGTTGATATGCAGATTCTCCATACCTTCGTCAAAGAGTGAGACAAGGATTTTATCCTCTTCCACAAAAAATGTGGGTCTTGTCATTATTACTAACTTCATCATTAAATGGTGTTTTGTAATGCAAAAGTATTAAATTTATCTCAAACACACAATTATATAATCTTAAAAATGCTATCTTTGCAAGAAAATTAATGTTTATCAAGAATGAAAGTGAATATAGATTCTTTTGAAGGTATAAATAAACCTGTATATGTGTTGGAGGAAGATCGACTTCGTGACAATCTTAAGCTTATCAGTGGAGTAGCAAAAAGGGCTGATGTGGAAATAATACTTGCTTTCAAGGCTTATGCGCTTTGGAAGACGTTTCCTATTTTTAAGGAATATATCAATGCTACAACGGCAAGCTCACTTAGCGAAGCTCGATTAGGTTACGAGGAGTTTGGGAAACCTACTCACACTTTCTCACCTGCATATACTGATTATGAGATTGATGAGATAGCGCGCTGTTCAAGTCATATTAGCTTTAATTCGCTTTCGCAGTATGAGCGTCATCATCTTAGAGCGCACAAGGCAAATGCAGAACTTAGTTTTGGCTTGAGAGTTAATCCTGAGTATTCTGAGGTTGAAACCTTATTATATAATCCCTGTGCTCCTGGCACACGTTTTGGTGTTACAAGTGATCTCTTACCCGAGCAGTTGCCAGCTGATATCGAAGGATTTCATTGTCACACGCTTTGTGAGAGTAGTCCCGAAGAGTTTCAGCGCACTCTTGCTCATATTGAAGAAAAGTTTTCTAAATGGTTCTCGCAACTAAAGTGGATTAACTTTGGGGGAGGGCATTTGATGACCCGCAAGGACTATAATGTTGATTTGCTTGTAGAGATTCTAACCGATTTCCACAAACGCTATCCTCATTTGCATGTTATATTGGAACCAGGTAGCGCTTTTGGCTGGCAGACAGGTCCGCTTGTTTCTCAGGTTGTTGACGTTGTAGAGAACAAGGGTATAAGAACCGCTATACTCAATGTTAGTTTCACCTGTCACATGCCTGATTGTCTTGAAATGCCTTATCATCCAAAAGTGCGAGGTGCTGAAACTATTGAGAATGTTGAAAACGAGGTTGAGTTGATGAAAGAGCATCCTTATGTTTATCGTTTGGGAGGAAATTCGTGCCTAAGCGGTGATTTTATGCGTGCATGGAAATTTGATCATGAGCTAAAAATTGGCGAAAATGTGATTTTTGAGGATATGTTGCACTACACAACTGTTAAAACTAACACGTTTAATGGTATATCTCATCCTGCAATTGCACTTGCTCGTTCCAATGGCGATCTTGAGATTTTGCGTGAATTTGGTTACGCTGACTATAAAAATCGCATGGATTAGCTATATATAATAATGTGGAAAATAGAGGACAAATATTTTTTTGAAAAAAAAGTGCAGAAAAGTTTGCAGGTTTAAAAAAAAGCCGTACCTTTGCAACCGCATTAAGAGAAATGCTCCTAACAAAATTAGGAACAATGCGGCAATAGCTCAGTTGGTAGAGCACGACCTTGCCAAGGTCGGGGTCGCGAGTTCGAGTCTCGTTTGCCGCTCTTGACATTCTGAATAAAACGTAAGCGCAAGCTTTAACAACCTGCCCAGGTGGCGGAATTGGTAGACGCGCACGTTTCAGGTGCGTGTGTTTCACAACGTGCAGGTTCGAGTCCTGTTCTGGGCACATTTATTCGGAGTGCTTTGAAATAATGTTGGAGAGGTGGCGGAATTGGTAGACGCGCTACTTTGAGGGGGTAGTGTCAATTGTGACGTGGGAGTTCGAGTCTCCTCCTCTTCACCATTACGATTATAGATTTTTTTTATGCGGCAATAGCTCAGTTGGTAGAGCACGACCTTGCCAAGGTCGGGGTCGCGAGTTCGAGTCTCGTTTGCCGCTCTTTTTATTAGGAGAAACATACCATTCAATGAATTTATATTTACGTTATTTTGATAGAGAAGCATTGGTTCAAAATGTTGATCAGGCTATTGATTTCTTGGCTTCTATTCCCGAAATTGGAATGAACGAAGATCTCGAGGCTGATATTCGTGACTATGTAGCCAGTGATGTTTATTATCCAAAGCGCTATAAAGTTCGTCAGCGTGTGTATTTCATTATTATAAAGACTACTGCAGAGACAATGATGGATTTCAAGCAGAAAAAGGCTGTTCGTCCTGTTCCTGCAATGGAGAAGCAGAATATTGCTGCTTCAACAGTTACACGTTTGACAGAGCAGGTGCCAGGCTGGTATGAAGGTGAGCTTGATTTCAAGCGTGTTGTAATGGTTCCTTCTACAGGTAAGCACGAATATCGTGACACTCATTTTGCTGTGCAGTGCAAGGCTAACTCTGGTCAGGATTGCTACAATCGTATTGTTGAGCATTTGCGTGGTCGTGTTGATAGCCGTTCGCAGTTCCCATCAGCAAAGGGAAAGAATTTCCATTTCCGCTATCTTGGAATGTGGAAGTAGTTTCAATAGTGTTTAATCTTAATGCCATATCAGTATGAATAAGGTAATGTTAATTGGTAACGTTGGAAAAGATCCTGATGTTAGATATTACGATGCCGATCAGGCTGTTGCTCAATTTCCACTTGCAACAACAGAGCGTGGTTACACTCTTCAAAATGGTACTCGGGTTCCTGATCATACAGACTGGCATAACATTATAGTGTATCGCAATCTTGCCAAGGTCGTTGAAAAATACGTGCGCAAGGGTGATCGTATATGTGTTGAGGGTCGCATTCGCTATCGTAATTACGATGACAAGAAAGGTGTTCGCCATTATGTAACCGAGATATTGGTTGAAAATATGGAAATGCTTTCAAACAGACCTCAGCCTACGGAAACTAATGTAGTCCAGCAGCCAACGGCTCAACCTGTTCAGCAGGAGAATGCCAGTGAGCCTGAGGATGAGGCTTTGCCATTTTAAAAACTTTTGAGAATTGATTTTCGATTTATCATATTTGAATACGCTTGTTGAGTTTCATAATGTAACTCCAGGCATTGTTGTAGCAGCCATTTTGGCTGCTATGTTGATTTTTATGTCAGGCTTTGCCAGTGGCTCTGAGATAGCTTTCTTTAGTCTCACGCCAAGTGATATTGATAGTCTTGATCCCGAGCACTACAAAGCTGATAAGAACATAGAAATTCTTCGCGATGATTCCGAGCGCACTTTAGCAACGATTCTTGTCACTAACAATTTTGTCAACGTGACGATAATCATGCTTTTCAACTATATTTTTAGTTCACTCATCACTTTCAAGGCAGAATGGTTTGAGATTTTGTGTGTAACGATTCTGCTCACATTCCTTCTTCTTCTTTTTGGCGAGATAATGCCAAAAGTGTATTGCAGGCAGAATGCGCTTGCTTTTTGTAGAAGATCGGCTCATGCTATCATGGTATTGCGTAAGCTATTTTGGCCAATAGAAAATATTCTTCTTCGGAGTGGTGATATTGCAGAAAAGGCTGTACGCAAGGAGAACCGACAACTCACTGCCGATGATCTTGAACAAGCTCTTGAACTCACCGACAAGAATGAAATAAAGGACGAGAAGAGTATGCTTCAAGGCATTATTCGCTTTGGAGATGAAACCGCCAAGGAGGTGATGACTTCACGCCAGGATATTGTTGATCTTGACATCAAGAGCAGCTATTCTGATGTGTTGAAGTGTATTGTTGAAAACAACTATAGTCGTATTCCTGTTTATCAAGATAATACCGACAATATTCGTGGTATTCTTTATATCAAGGACCTTTTGCCTCATCTCTCTAAATCAGCAACATTCCGTTGGCAAAGTCTTATCCGTCCGCCTTATTTTGTGCCCGAGACAAAGAAGATAGATGACTTGCTGCGTGAGTTTCAAGAGAACAAGGTGCACATTGCCATTGTTGTTGATGAGTTTGGTGGCACGAGCGGAATTGTTACTCTTGAGGATATTCTTGAAGAGATTGTTGGTGAAATCAATGATGAATACGACGAAGAGGAGAAGTATTATTCAAAGCTGAACTATAATACCTTTGTCTTCGAGGGTAAAACATTGCTTACCGACCTGTGCAGAATTCTTCAGGTTGATGAGGAGGAATTCTCTGATGTAGAGGGCGATGCTGACTCGTTGGCTGGTCTTTTGCTCGAGATGAAGGGCGATTTCCTTAGTGTTCACGAACGGATAGATTATAAGCACTACACCTTTGAGATTCTTGAGATTGAGGAACGTCGTATAAGTAAAGTAAAGATAACTATTCATCCTCTGTCAAAAGATAAGTAGTAGTCATATATTTAACCTCCATATATCAGTTATGTCGTTATTGTCTATAGAGAACCTTGACCACGATGTTCGTTTGGGATTGTGGAAGATGGATGAAGTGTGCGAAGACGATTTTCTTTGCATCAAGGGCATGGCTGATGTTATTCCTGATATTGTGTCTAATTATCGCAGCGCAAGCCGCAGGCATGAGAAGTTGTGCATCTATGCGCTTCTTTTTGCCATGACTGGCGATAGCTTGTTGAGAATTGGGCACGAGGCATCGGGAAAACCATTTATTGATGGTATGAATATAAGTATTACTCATACCAAAGGTTATGCAGCATTGATTCTTTCTCAAACACATAATGTTGCTGTGGATATTGAATATTGCAGTAATAGGGTAGAGCGCATTGTAGAGCGCTTTATTCGTGCCGACGAGTCAATGAATGGGGTAGAGCAGCATCTTATTAACTGGAGTGCAAAAGAAACGATGTATAAGTTTTTTTCAGAGGAAGATCTTCAGTATTTTGATATGCGTGTGCATCCTTTTGATGTAGCAGCCGATGGCGAGTTGCTTGTTGACAATCTCAAACTTTCTTCATCTCAGTTTGATG
>Ga0256404_1012142_pt1 | contig 11284 bp, 8 predicted proteins | sample RumenRJG_01DNA_FD_185990 | JGI IMG/M metagenome (GOLD analysis project Ga0256404, IMG submission 185990) | Bovine rumen microbial communities from Lethbridge, Alberta, Canada - RJG_01 | ecosystem: Host-associated > Mammals > Digestive system > Stomach > Rumen | place: Canada: Alberta | collected... | reverse complement strand
TCGGGGTAAGCTCATTTACAGCTTCTGAGCCTATGTAAATCTGTCCTTCATCCGGTGACTCAAAGCCTGCCACCATTCTGAGGGTTGTAGTCTTGCCGCAGCCTGATGGTCCTAGTAAAGTCACAAATGTACCAGGCTCGATATTAAGATTCATATCCTTTACGGCATAAAACTGCTTTTTAGTTTTAGGGTCAATATATATTTTAGAGATATGCTCAAGCACAACCCCCTTCTTTTCCGAAGTCTTCATCAGTCTTCCTCCTTTACTGCTCTGCTGGTTCCGAAATGTTTTATGATGAGATTCATTACCGCAACAGCAGTATATGTGATCATTATGAGCACCGTTGCGTAGGCGCAGGCAACTCCGTAATTACCCTTTTCGGCCTGTTCGTTTATCTGACAGGTTATCATGAGAAAATCCGGTGTTACCAGCAGGATAACGGCTGAGATAGCGGTTATGGACCTTACGAAGGCTGTTACCAGACCGCTCAGGAAAGAATCCTTGATCAGCGGAAGTGTAACCGTAGTAAATACTTCTGCGCTGTTCGCACCCATGTCATAAGCTGATTCCTCTATGGACTTATCTATCTGTCTGAGTGCCGAAATACCTGAACGGGTTCCTGTAGGCAGGGAACGTACCACGAAAACGATAATAAGTATGAGTCCTGTTCCGTAGATCTGCTGCAGCGCTCCTGTTCTGAAAAGTCCGTTTGCATAGCCTCTTATATAGCCTATACCGAGAACAGTACCCGGAACCGCCATGGCGAGCATGGAAACAAACTCAATAAAGCCCTTTCCTCTGAATTTCTTCTTTACCACAAGATATGAAATGATCATGGAGAGAAGCGCTGTCACCGGAGCAGCTATAAAGGAAAGCACAAAAGAATCCTGGAAAGCCTCCAGTCCCGAAGTCTTCATCATGTACTGGAACCATTTAAGGGTGAGGCTGTAATCTCTTCCCCAGAGCTTAAATAAGGCTCCGAAGGGCACCATGATATACATAAGTGTTACAAATACAGCAACTATACTGCAGAATACAGTAAGCGGTACCCTGACGCTTCTGTCTTCTATAGGCATCCTTCCTCTGGTGGCCTTTCCCGTAAGTGTGGCGGCTGTCCGTTTCTCCAGATAATACTTCTGAATAAGGAACAGTATGACGGTAAGGGACAGAAGCACTACTGACATGGCAGCCGCACCTGTACTGTCAAAGGCACCTGTTACCTGAAGGTAAATTGTGGTTGCCAGAGTATCATAGGATCCACCTATCATCATGGGGTTTGCAAAATCCGCAACCGACTCTATAAAAGTAACGAGAAAAGCATTGCCAAGCCCCGGAAGCATCAGCGGGAACGTAACTGTGGCAAATACCTGCCAGCGTGTAGCTCCCATATCTCTTGTTGCTTCCTCCAGAGACGGGTCGATATTTTTCAGAAGTCCCTTAAGCATCATATAGCATACCGGGAAGAAGGTAAGTATCTGTACGATGGCTATTCCTTTGAGTCCGTAGATATTAGAATCATAGATATGAAGTATGGATCGCGTGATGATTCCGGACCTTCCGAAGAGCATAATCATGGAAAGAGAAAGTACGAAGGGCGGTGACACCACAGGCAGTGTGGACACCACATTGAAAAGCTTTTCCAGAATAACGGATCTTAGCTTTACATATACTTCAACGTAAGCAAAAAGCAGCCCTATGGCGGTGGATGCGATGCCTACAAGAAACCCCAGAACAAGTGTGTTCTTAAAGGCAGTGCGGAACCGCTCCATGCTGAGGACTCTGCTGAATACCTCCACTGATACTTTCCCGTTTACCATGATACTGTCTATGAGCAGCATGAACAAAGGATACAGTATGAACAGAAGCAGGAAAACTATGAGCACCACTATAGTACTTACCATAATGGGATCAGAAAAGAATTTTTGTCGTTCGAGCCTTGCGCTCTGTGAACCAGCCATAAATCCCCCTTTTATACGGGCAGAGAAATGTCCTAAACCCGATTTAGCATTAAATCGAGTAGGGATAAAGCGCCCTCTCGATTCCACATCAGCTGTCAAATGCATGTACGTACAAGTACGTCTCCGCCCGACAGCCTTCTCGCAAGTAAAAAGCTGCGTAAAGTCAGAGGCTTCACGCAGCGTAAATGGTCTGATTATTCAGTAAGGAATCTGCCTGAATCTGCAGTATCTGCTGTGCTTCCTAGAGCCTCGAAGAAGTCTTCGATGTACTTCTCTGTGTTAGCCTTCGCATCCTCAAAGTCATAATCGATAGTGTTGTTCATATCAAGACCGAACTCTGTGGCTTCCTTTGGCTGTTCAGCATTCGAAAGTACCAGGAACTGATATGATCCGTTATCCTTGGCGAGATTTACGCAATCAGGTGAAAGGGCATATTCTATCCAGAGCTTTGCAGCGTTAGGATGCTTTGCTCCCTTGAATATGGCTGTAGCACCGATCTCATAGGATGTTCCGTCTGATGGAACTACAAGACCGATATTGTCATATCCCTGAAGGATCTGATATATACCGTCGTGAAGGAAGCCTATACCGATAACACACTCTCCGGGGCCTACCATCTTTGATGGACCTGAACCGGACTTTGTGTACTGGGTAATGTTTTTATCCAGCTTCTTAAAATACTCCATAGCCTCGTCGTGGCCCTTCATCTGTACCATGGTATTGATGACGAGCTTAGCGGTTCCGGCTGTATTAGGGTTCGAAAGCATAATGAGACCCTTATACTCCTCCTTGGCAAGATCGTCCCATGACTTAGGCGCCTCAAGACCCAGTCTCTGAAGTTCCTCGTTATTAACCATGAATCCAAGGATTCCCTTATATATTCCGTACCAGCAGTTTGTAGGATCCTTGTACTGATCGCCTATGAGATTTACAGCATTCTTGGCATCATACTGCTCAAGAAGTCCGTCCTTTACAGCCTCATTGTATGGATCTGTGGTTCCGCCGAACCAGACATCACCGGAAGGATTTCCACCCTCTTCCTTTATCTTTGTATAAACCTCAGAAGTAGAAAGTCTCTGGTACTGGACCTTTATCCCATACAGTTTTTCAAAGTTCTTGCAGGCTGCCGCAAGGTACTCTTCCTCGCATGAACCGTAAACAGTAAGTTCTCCGTCTGCTTTTGCAGCTTCAACAAGATCATCCGAAGCAGCGGCCCCGTCGCCCTCTGCCTTTGTTTCTTCAGCTGCTTTGGTCTCAGCAGCCTTTTTTTCCTGAGCCTGTGTTGTCTCTGCGCTGCCGGAAGTACTGCCGGATGAAGAGCTGCCTCCGCAGCCGGCGATGGAAGCAGCCGTAATTGCCGCAGCCATAAGTACTGCTAATGTTTTTTTCATATGATTCCCCTCCTTTTTAATGAAAAAAATAATTGTGTTGTGGATGAAAATTTCTCAAATCAATCAACAAAAAAATTATACCACCGCAGAAACATTATGAAAATAATATTTAGTGCAGAATGTCTCAAAAAAAATAAAACAGCACTCATATTTTGTGTAAAATAGAGTGCTGCCATTTTAATGGTTTACTGTTTTTTAATTTTCGGAAATAACTTTTTCGCTATGGGGAAAATCGCTTAATTATACTCCCTGATAAATATGGAAAGCTCCGTCAACAGGAAGGATAACACCTGTCACAAAATTGGATCCCTTAGGACTTACAAGATAAAGAAGTGCTCCCACAAGATCCTCAGGATCACCGAACTTCTCCATAGGTGTTGCATCTACGATATGCTTTGCTCTAGGGGTAGGAGTTCCGTCCTCATTGAACTGAAGTGCATGATTCTGTGTTGTATGGAAGAATCCCGGTGCAACTGCATTTACTCTTATGCCGCTCTTTGCAAAGTAGATAGCGCACCACTCTGTAAAGCTTGCAACACCTGCCTTACCTGCTGAATATCCCGGTATTCTTGTAAGTGGATGGTAAGCTGACATGGAGGAAATATTGATAATGTTGGCATTATCCTGACCTACAAGTACCTCACCGAATACCTGGGTAGGAAGCATGGTTCCGTATATGTTGAGGTCGAGCTCCTTGTGAACGTTTTCAAGATCCTTTGTAAAGAAGGTCTCTGCCCCTTCCTCCGCCTCATGGAAATGGTCCTGAGGTACCTGAGCAGCCTTAACTGCACCGCCTGCACAGTTAACAAGGATATTTATGTGTCCCCACTTATCGAGGATATCCTTACGAGCCTGAAGAAGACTGTCTCTGTCGAGAACATTTGCTGAAACAGCCATGGCTTCTCCGCCATCTTGTTCTATCTCCGAAACCACCTTGTCTCCGTTTTCCTTGCTTCTTCCGAGAACAGCAACCTTCGCACCGCAGGCAGCAAGAGCTTTCGCATACATTCCTCCGATTACACCTGTACCTCCTGTAACAACTGCAACTTCACCTGAAAGGTCGATCTTAAATGGTAAATTCATAATTCTTCTCCTCGTCATTCGGAACCTAAGATACTTTTGTGATACAGGTCTTACCCTTTTTCCTGTTCATAAAAGACTAAATTCCATAGTCTATTCACATAGAGCTTTATGCCCTGTGCTCCAACAAATCTTCGACATTATAGCAGATATTTTATTTTTATGTAAGCCCTTTCATTGTTGAAATTCCGCCATTTTTCGTTTGTTTTTTCACAAACAAAGAGTGGCCGTTTCCGACCACTCTTTAAACGATATTCACTGCCTGACCCACAGTGAGTGTTTCTTTTAATATAGATTTTATTCACTTCAGTCAGTATCCATTTCTTCTCGTAGATCTGCCTAAGGACTCCCGAAAGTCCCTTTACTCCAGAGCACCCTTACTGTACTCAGCCCAGCTGAACTGGTTCATATACTCTCCGGTATATCTGCTCTTTGCATTCTTTCTGTCCTTTTTCCACTCATACATGTCACACTCTATTTTGTCCGGAACTATGGCTATGGTTCCCCTCTGACGCACTACAACATCAGGAAACCCCGCCTCTGTAAGTGTGGAAACCATATCTGCTCTTAAATTCTGCAGATAGGAAGCTTTCTTTTCAGGATTCGCATCATCCTCCCACAGAACTCCCAGGATCTCTCCGTTGCTTGTCAGAGCACCGCACCGGTCCACAAGATATGCAAACAGTTCCTTTGTTTTATTGTACTGAAAATGAAGTACCTGGTTGTTTTTCAGAACTTCAAAATTGCCAAAGGTCTGTACCCTGAGAACATCCTTTTTCTCCGGTTTTTCCAGAGGATATCTCAAATCTTCGATTTCCCTCTTTACCTTTTCCAGAGTCACCGGCTTCATGATATAGCCGCTGGCATGAAGATCCATGGCATCCCCTACATATTCACTGTATCCTGTTGTGAAAATTACATTGATCTTGGGAAAACGTTCCTTCAGATGATCTGCAAACTGAAGACCGTTTATATCTCTCATCTCTATATCCAGAAAAGCGATATCTATATGCTTATTTTCAAGCTCTTCAACAGCCTTCAAAGCATTACGGTATGGAAATACCTCTGCATCGGGTAATGCCTTCTTTATAATATCCGTCAGACCTTCCAATGCGATCTTCTCGTCATCAATTGCAAGTACCTGCATAAATTCAACTCCTAACTCAGGGAAACCCCTTTTTCTATGCTGTAAATAAAACATCCCGCTGTCAAAATCCGGTGAATCTCCATCATCCGGCTTTTTCCTCTGTTTCGAAAAGATGCTGCTTTTTTACAAACTTGTAAAGAATCAAAGCTGAAACAATGACCATGAACATAAGTGCCTGTCTGCTGAAAATTCCGCCCACGTCAGCACCACGGCTTCTTATGTATATCCATCCGGCGCCCAGCATAAGATGAAAGCCCACATTCATCAACAGACTGTATGTAATATCCGGTTTTGTGGTCTCAGGTCTTTCCGACCTGAAATCAGTTATGTTGTACTCTTTATTCAGATCCTTTCTTCCGCTCAGGTCATTCACAGCCTCACAAAGGTTTGTTTCCATTTCAATGTTTCCATCGATTTCGACACCCTTTGTCTCTTCAAGATTCAAAGCCCTGTTTACATTTTTTCCGGTAAACTTACGTTTCCTTCCTTTACCGGCCCAGTCCTTTATAGAGATAATTTTATCCCGACTTACGGATCGGGTAAACATACTTTTTGAAGATCTTCCCGCAACATAGTCCGCTATATTACGGGTATTCTGAGTACGGTCAAATACAAAGCTTATAAGTAACATGACCGGTATAAAAAGTAATGAAAATGTCTTTCCTGTGTGGAATAACATATAAAGCACTGTAACAATTATTGATGCGGTATAGACTGAAACATCCTTTCTCAGCACTGTCATGTTATGTGCATGGAAAATCAGTTCCTCTATGAATGGGATAATGAAAGCAAAGGTTATGATACATGCCAGATCCTTGCTGCCACCACGAATATATCCTGCCTCTTCCATACACCTTGAAAAAGCATCCACATCGGACACCATGAGGAAAAGTCCCAGGAACAAGACACCCAGAGAAACACCGGCGAAAAAATGCAGAAAATACTGGGTTCCTACACTCTTTGCCGTAACTCCCTTCATCAATATCCGTTTACCTTTGTTTTTAAGACCCTTGAACTTTGCTTTCAGGCTTTTCCCCTTCGAGTGCCGCAACAGTCTATAGTCCCTGAACAGACTGAACTCAGCTCTCAAAGATCTTCCCGACGCCTTAAGGACAACATGAAGAACCAGCAGGAACAGCAAATTCCCGGAAAGATACAGGATATTATCCATACCTATACCTAAAAAATCTCCTGGCATATTCTGTCCCATTATCATGCCAAGCTTCTGTGTACCCCAAATACACAAAAGGTAAATGACCGGGTATTTCATGATGTCCATAAATACGGTCATAGCCTGGCTTACATCCTTTGCTCTCAGAGCCTTAATATCATCGCAGGTATTCTTTTTGAATCTCTTTAAGGCTTCATACGGAGGTTTTATACTTTTTATGTTTTTTATCTTTGTATATCTGTCCCGATTATCAAACTGCTCCAATGTTACACTCCTCATTTAAAACGAAAAAATGTTATATACTATAATTTTCGTCAGAAAAACGTAACAAATAACCGTTCTGTTTTGAGATTTTTTCCCCAATACCGATAATTCAGTCTTTGGATTTTGGGATACTGATTATGACCGTAGTTCCCCTGCCTATTTCACTGGTTATTTTGAGACTTCCGTCACACTGCATCTTCAGACGCTCTCTTACGTTCTGAATACCGATATGGGAACGACCGTCATACTCTCTCTTTTTCTCTGAATAGCCTCCTACACCATCGTCATCCACAATTATTTCATATCTGTCATCATATTCACGGGTAGTTATGGTCACGGTACCGCCGTCAGGAGACTTTCCGACCCCGTATTTGACAGCATTTTCAACAATAGGCTGAACTGTCAGTGCCGGAAGCTTGAAATTTTTGGCCTGAATATCATAGACAATATTGAGATCATCATCAAATCTCATCTTTTCCAGTGCAAGATAATTCTTTATATGATCCAGCTCCTTCTCAAAGGGTACGGGTTCCTTTGTACGCAGAGAGTCAAGATTGCCTCTCAGATAATCCGAAAATTCACCTATGGCTTTTTGGGCCATCTCAGGATCCTTGGTACAGAGATAATAAATAGCATTTAATGAGTTATACAGAAAGTGCGGCTGAATCTGACTCATCATGATAGACAGTCTTTCCTGGGTAAGAGCATTCTCTTTCTCCCGAAGCTCGATGCTCTGCTGAACATGGATAAATGTATAAACCATAAGCATGCTAAGGGTTACAGAGAGATAAATGAGAAGAGACCCTACCTGAGGGTACTTCATGGTTATGACCAGTGCCACTAGGGGAAGGAACATATATGAGATGATGGCCACAAAATCCGGAATCTCAAGCTTCTTTCTGTATTTAACAGTCAGTATCACATCAAACAGTATGATACTGGCACCGAGAATCTGCGAAAAAGCATACAAGGGTCCATGTACATACACTCCATTTTCGATGTAAAAGACCTGCTCATGTACAGGAGATGTGACCCACATGAAAATCCCCGCGATACATACAGGCAGACCGAAATGCCCCATCCAGACAGAAATTCTGGTTTTCTCGCTGAGATAAAAATAAATATAATAATTAAATGTCGCAATGATAATATATAGCAGAGAAACAGAGCTGATGGTCAGTATCACATAAAGAATATTCACCATCCCGTTATACTCCAGAAGCCAGGTTGCAGCATCAAGAATGAGCATCAGGAAATTGGCTACCAGAATGATCATCAGACAGTTGTTTTTAATGTTTCTTTCAAATGTCGTAATGATGCCCGAAAACAGCACTAAAACGATTAGTGCCGCATAAAATTCTGAGCTGATCTTAACTAATAACATTTGCTTTCCTCACATAACTGTCTTATCATCTGTTACCTCTAAATATATCACAAAAACCAATATTCTTTTCTGATTTATTCATAAAAAGAAAAATCGTCCGAGCTCAGGATGTTGAACAGCATCCTTAGCTCGAACGGTCTTCCCTCTATTCTCTATTATCTATCAGGCAATTACTGTTTTGCCGAAGTCTGCAAAGGCTTTTACCGGAAGATAGATATTTACATATCTTTTCCCTATAGGTCTGAATGTTACTAACAGCCGCTTCTCCGAATCTCTCGAAAAGCTCCTGGCTACCTCACCCCGGCTAATATTCTCTATGATCTCACATACCACCTCAAGAAAATTCATCTTGTTAACCTGTTTTATACCGTAATACTCGGAATATGATTTTCCGTTTACATGTATATTGTCAACTATCTCTCTCACGGTAACAGGTGCAGAAACCAGATTTCTTCCCTTTTCTCCAAAACATTCGGTAAATCTCTTGGAGTAGGTCTCAATAAGATTTTTGGGTCTTTCACTGGTGTCGTTTCCCCACCAGAAACCGTTTGCCTCATCACCCTCTTCATCATAAGGCTTATACATTATAGTGAGAAACTCTTCGTGCTTTTCCTGAGACTGAGAACCTTTTATAACATTTCTTAAATATCCTTCGAATCCGAATTCAGGAGGAATCATCTTATGATAAACCGGAGGAACATAAACCGTTTTAAATTCCGGTTCTTCCGAATCCCCCCATATCTTCAGCTTCTCAAAATCCATGAGAAGTGATTTCCAGGGAATCATCATATTCAATTCTCTGTTTTTTACGATAGTATCCATATAACTCCAAATACCATTCAAAAGGTTTCCTGTATTGTTTATCATACGACCGGAAGTATCACAAAACAGTCACAGATTTATTAAAAAAAGCTTCCGTATCATAAAAAATACGGAAGCTTTATATCAAAGATTATTCTTTTTCTTTTCCGGTGAGCCTCTGTAATACATACAGTGTGATTATCATAAGGACAACTCCGAACAAAAGTGAAACATATACATTCTTTGTAATCCCGGCCACCAGATATGTGAGTGCTGATACCGCTGCAGCTGTCAATGCATACGGAAGCTGTGTTGAAACGTGATTAAGGTGCACACACTGGGCACCTGCACTTGACATGATCGTTGTATCCGAAATAGGTGAACAATGATCTCCGCATACCGCTCCTGCCATACATGCTGACATGGCGATGATCATCATAGTGTGATCAGTTCCCTCAAAGCAGGCAACAACTATAGGAATGAGGATTCCAAAGGTTCCCCATGATGTACCTGATGCAAAGCTTAAACCTATTGCAATAAGGAAAATTACGAAGGGAAGGAATGAAAGGAAGTTGGAAGCCGAACCCTGTACCACTCCCGCTACATACTCCTTGGCACCTAAACTGTCTGTCATAGCCTTAAGTGACCATGCAAATGTAAGAATAAGAATAGGTGAGATCATCTGCTTGAATCCATCAGGAAGACAATCCATACAATCATTGAAAGGAAGAACATTCGCTATCATGTAATACACAATAGTGATAACAAGTGCTCCGAATGATCCAAGTACAAGACCTACCGAAGCATCCGATCCTGCAAAGGCATCAATAAAGTTCTCTCCTTCAAAGAAACCTCCGGAGTATATCATACCTATAACACAGCCTATGATAAGTGAAACTATAGGTACCAGCATGTTAAGGATGTGACCGTCTTTTCTCTCATCAGCGGTTTCATCTTTATCGAAAGGTCTCTGACTTGTGGTGAAAAGATCGTTATTTTCTATGGCGTTCAGCTCATGCTTACGCATAGGACCGTAATCTACCTTAAATACAACCAGGCATATCATCATGGCTATAGTGAGGATCGCATAGAAGTTGTAAGGTATGGTCTGAAGGAAAAGCTTCATTCCGTTCTCACCCTCAACAAATCCCGATACAGCTGCTGCCCAGGAGGAAATAGGTGCGATGATACATATAGGAGCCGCTGTTGCGTCAATGAGATATGCAAGCTTTGCACGGCTTACCTTATGCTTGTCCGTAACCGGACGCATGACCGAACCTACTGTAAGACAGTTAAAATAGTCATCAATAAAAATGAGACATCCAAAGGCTATGGTGGCAAGCTGAGCTCCCGCTCTTGTCTTTATATGACTTGAAGCCCATCTTCCGAAGGCTGCTGAACCTCCGCTTCGGTTCATAAGCTGGACCATGGCTCCGAGTATAACCAGAAAACACAGAATACCGACATTGTAACTGTCTGAAAGAACAGAAATGATACCATCCTTGAATATATGGTTTATAGTGCCTTCAAAATTATATCCGGAATAAAGAAGTGCTCCTGTAAGTATGCCCATGAACAAAGCACTGTAGACTTCCTTGGTAATAAGTGCAAGTCCTATAGCGATAAGCGGTGGTATGAGCGCCCAAAAAGACTGCTGGACAGTATCCTGATCAGTCACAAATTTTGCTACAACCAGAAAAGCTACCACGATGCCGAGAGATGCGAAAGTAAAGTAGCGGTTGCTCTTTTTATCCATGTTTTTCCCCTTTGTGTAAAAATTTGATTTCATAATAATACTATTATCAAACCATTCATTCAAGGGTTATATATGCACAGTTTTCATATTTATGCAGTTTTATTATGACTTTAATCAGTGGCCGGCAGAAGGACCCGCAACAGGACCCGCCTCTATGGTTTCTTCAGTCTTCTCTCCGGGTTTTAATGCTTCGGAACTTTCCTGCTCGTTAAGGATCTCAATCATCTCTCTTATCATGTCCTCATCCTTCAGAGTGAACAGGAATTCAACTCTTCTGGAGGCCTCCATGTTTTCGGTTCCGTCTTCATTCAGGATCGGATCCGTATATGAT
>Ga0256404_1012141_pt1 | contig 11285 bp, 5 predicted proteins | sample RumenRJG_01DNA_FD_185990 | JGI IMG/M metagenome (GOLD analysis project Ga0256404, IMG submission 185990) | Bovine rumen microbial communities from Lethbridge, Alberta, Canada - RJG_01 | ecosystem: Host-associated > Mammals > Digestive system > Stomach > Rumen | place: Canada: Alberta | collected... | reverse complement strand
AGACTGTGAATCGTGCAGTCTGACCCGCGTGATAGTTCCAGTCGTTGTGATCGGGCTGTACCGTCACAGTAATGTTGTTGCCTCTGATCTGCGCGCCTATGGTCATGCTGATCAGCAGAATCATCAAGGAGAGGAGGGAAAGTCGCTTCATTGTTTTGATGTTGTCTTTATGTTATTAGGTTGACGGAAGCGGTCGGCACGAAAGTGTCAGCCTCCACCGCATTCATACTGAATGGTTTTGATTGTAAGATTGAAATTTGCTGCAAAGATAAGGGTTTCATTTCAAACTGAATAATACAATTTTGACATAAACACGTACTTTCGTCTTTATTTTATCTAAGTGGCAAAAAAATGTCAGAAATCAAAGGTTTTATTGGTGCTGTGGATATTTCCTGTGATCGGCTATTCCTCTCCTTCGTGGTGAAGAATGACCACACATCGGAGAAGCCTGTACAATATAAGGATTACTCTCTCGCTTCAAACCACATACAGAGAATTGCTGTTTCCTCTCACCATCACCCCAAGGTGAATATCCGTTGCACCAGATTCTCCTCCGTCGAATCTTGGTGCTGACCAAAGGAAAACCGTGAGAACAGGCTGTCGCGATTCCATTGTCGTTGATGACGAGCTATGTTCTTATGGTATCAAAGCAGTGTTCCCATGGGGACAAAGCAGTGTTCTTGTGGGGTTGAAGCAGTGTTCTCAAGGGGACAAGGCAGTGTTCTTGTGAGGTTGAAACAAGGTTCCCAACATTGTAACGCTATAGAAAAAGATCGTTCGCTACGTAGGGAAAGATCTTTTCCTAAGTAGTGAACGATTGTTTGTCAGGCAGCAAAATCAAGTTCCTCGCATTGACCAGCTCGCTGGCATCAACTGATTTCAGAACTTGATGAGGCCTTCGGGGCGTCCAGCCACGGACTTCTACACCTGAGCTGTTCTGTCTCGGAACAATTGTCCATGTGACATTCTTTTTAAGAATAGCGCATTAACCTACGAAACAAGAGGTGAAACTATAGTTTATATCATAGTGTAATGGTAGTATAATAATGTTTTTATTGCATATTGCGATAAAAGTATAATGTTTCGACAATATAGTATTATAGACTTATCACAATAATTCGTTAACTTTGCAGCATCTTAATCAATTATATAAAACCAAACTAAAAACGAAGTGTATGAAAAAGCTTTTTACTCTGATCGCAGCAGCCTTGATGGCTGTCACGGTGAATGCCAAGACTATTTTGACATCCTCTTGGAACTCATGGGGAGACGGTTGTACGGTTTCTGGTAACACGCTAACCTTTAAAGCAGCCTATAAGGGAGCTGGCTATTGGGTCTCACCGACAGATTGTACAGGCAATGATGTGCTTGTTGTAGTGTTCGACGGACCCGTGAAAGGAAGCATCAAGCTCTATGCACAGTTCGTCAATACTACTAAGAATTCGTCAGAAACCATGATTAATGATGGCGACCAGATTGCTAAAGTGGACTTGACGGATGCAAATTCTGCTCCCTACATTAATGATTTGTCTCAGGTGTGCTTACAGGTTACATCCAATTCCGGCTCTTGCACAGTTTCTCAAGTGTATGTTGGAAGCAACGCTGAGTATGAGGCTGACAAAGCAAATCATGGTACAATTGTAAGCGATATGCCGCTTGCTCTCACTCAAGATTGGGGTAATGGTAAAGTTGCTCCCACAGATGAAGATGGGAATCAAGTCGTAACTTTCGCAACTGCATGGAATGGAGCTCAACACTATTTTGATAGTTTTGATGCAACCAAATACGAAAAGGTGGTCTGTGATTTTGCAGAGGCTGTACCATGTCAAGTACAGCTGACAGTCCAATATGTAGATGCTGATGCCGATAACCAGACGGATGTTAAAACCCTTGTTGATGCTGGTGCCAAGACCGTAGAACAGGTTTTGGACAAGGCTCGCAAGGCTAAGGTAAAGTCCATTTTCTTGCAAACTGCAGAACCTGCAACATTGAAGGTGGCTAAATTCTATCTGGCTGCACCTACTACAGCGGGTATAAATAAAGTCGTTGCTCCTGCCGCTTCCACCTCTGCCCCCATCTACAACCTTGCAGGACAGCGCGTGAGCAAGACTTACAAGGGTGTGGTCATCCAGAACGGCCGCAAGTATTTGCAGAAATAATCATCTTAACGGTAGTCCGGACAACGTGCCGGACTGCTGACAACAATCAATTATGATGGCCTTTAACAGAAGAAAGAGGCCATATTCTTACCAAAGTAATCGTTTTGTTTCATACAATAGGATGTAAATAATAATATATAGGTAGTTTTTTAGAGGGGAAGGGCGTCGTGAGACGGCCTTCTTTTCCAACAAAGACAATAGCATGATGTGAAGCACTCATTATATATAATATGTATATCTAACTGTCACAATTATACAACATGAAAAAGGTCATCATTCTTTTTATGGCCCTCATCGCCACGTGTCAGCTCTATGCGCAACGTTCTCTGACGGGAACCGTTGTCGATGCCGACAATCCTGATGAGACCATTATCGGAGCCACTGTCAAGGTTATGGGAACAGGCAGTGGTACTGCCACAGACTTGAATGGCGGTTTCACCCTTCAACTGCCCAAGGGAAAGAACACCATTCAGGTATCCTACGTAGGCTACAAGACGCTGACGATGGACGTCAGCGGGAAGTCGAGCGTCACCATCAAGCTGCAGAGCGACGTGAGCAAGCTCAATGAGGTCGTCGTCGTCGGCTATGGTGTGATGAAGCGTTCCGACCTCACCGGTTCCGTGTCGTCGATCGACGAGAAAGCCATCAAGGAAGGTGTGAACACCTCACTGGAGCAGGCCATGCAAGGACGTATCGCCGGTGTGCAGGTCATGCAGAACTCCGGTGCGCCCGGTGGCGGCATCTCGGTGCAGATACGTGGTATCAACTCGCTCAGCGGCAACGAGCCGCTCTATGTCGTCGATGGTATCGCCATGAGCGGACAGACCAGCGACAACAGCAGCGTGCTCTCAGGTATTAACCCCTCGGACATCACCAACATCGAGGTGCTCAAGGACGCTTCCGCAACGGCCATCTATGGTAGTCGCGCCAGCAATGGTGTGGTGCTCATCACCACCAAGCGCGGCCAGGAGGGCAAGGCGCAGATACAGTACGACGGATATGTCGGATGGCAGCAGATGCCGAAATATCTCGACATGATGAACCTCAAGCAATATGCTGACTTCTACAATGTGCGTGCAGCCATACAAGGATGGGGACAGCGTGAGGACTTCAAGCATCCCGAATTGCTCACCGACGGTACCGACTGGCAGCACGAGCTCTTCCAGACTGCCTTCATGCAGAACCACAACGTCAATATCAGTGGTGGCAACAAGGACATGCACTACTCCCTCAGTGGCGGTTATCTCGATCAGGACGGTATCGGTATCGGATCAGGATTCAACCGTGCCTCGTTCCGCGCCAACTTTGATACCAATCTGAAGAAGTGGCTTCAGGTAGGCGTCAACGTGGCTTATGCCAATACACGCCAGGAAATCACCTTCTCCGAGGGCAGCATGATACAGACCGCCCTCAATCAGTTCCCCGACGCCGCTGTGTACAACGCCGACGGAACTTATGCCGTGCCTCAGGTCAACTCCTTTAATACCTATTACAGCAACCCCGTCTACGAGGCCAACATGAAGGAGAACCGAAACAACAACTACCAGCTCGACTATAACGTCTTCGCCAACATCAAGCCGATCAAAGGCTTGAATATCCGCATTGAGTACGGCGGCAACCGTGGCTGGTTGAACACCTACTACTTCACACCGGAGTACACCTATGGCACCATCAAGGTGGAGAGCCTGAGTACCCGCACGAAGAACCTCAGCAAATACACCTCGTTTAAGCAGTACGCCACTTATGACTTCGATCCCTTCAAGCACAATCACTTCCAGGTGATGCTTGGTCATGAAGCACAGTGGGGCAACTGGGAGAGCCTCTCCGGATCGCGCAAGGGCTATGTCTCTGACGCCCTTCACTCGCTCAATGTCGGTGATGCCAGCACAGCCACCAACAATGGTGACGACGGCACACAGTGGGCCATCGAGTCATACTATGGCCGTTTGAACTACAATCTCCTCGACCGTTACCTCCTCACAGCAACGCTCCGTGCCGATGGCAGCTCCAGCTTCGGCAAGAACCATCGCTGGGGATGGTTCCCCTCTGCCGCCGCCGCTTGGCGTGTGAGCAACGAGAAGTTTATGAAGAACGTCAAGTGGGTCGACAACCTCAAGCTGCGTCTTGGCTGGGGTCTCGTCGGTAACCAAAGTACAGGCTCCTATGCCTATGGTGCCACTATGGCCAACACCGCCACGGCATGGGGCACAGGCTACTATCCCGCCAACTTTGCCAATGACAACTTGAAATGGGAAAGCACCAAGGCTTGGAACGCTGGTATCGACCTCAACGTGCTCAACAACCGCATTGAGTTCATCCTTGACGTCTATCTGAAGAAGACCGACAACCTGCTCATGCAGGCCGCACTGCCTTCATACGTCATCAACAACGACTACATGGGCATGTCGGCACCTTGGGTCAACACGGGTTCCATACAGAACAAAGGTATCGAGTTCACCCTCAACACTGTCAACCTGAACAAACACGACTGGCAGTGGCGCACAGGAGCCACGCTGTCTATCAACCGCAACAAGCTGACGGGACTGAACAGTGAGAACTCTACCATCTCTGGTACCATCGGTACCAACACCTATACCCTCAGCTCCGTGGGCGGTGCCGTAGGACGTTTCTATGGTTATAAGGTCATCGGAATGTTCAAGAACGAGAGTGACTTCTATCAGAAGAACAACCGGGGCGAGTTCCTGCTCGACGCTGCCGGCAACCGCGTGCCCGTGGCTCGTCCGGTCGATTCGCAGGGCAACCTGCTGCCCATCGCACAGAATAAGATCTGGGTGGGTGACTATATCTTTGAGGACATCAACGGTGACGGCAAGATCACCGAGGCCGACCGTACCTATATCGGTAACCCGAATCCTGACTTCACCTTCGGCCTGAACAATGTCATCACATGGAAGAACTTCGAACTCTCCATCTTTATCAATGGCAGTGTGGGCGGTGACATCTACAACCTCGTCGCCCAGGAACATACTGATCCGCAGAAATACGGCAACATGCTCTCCAAGGTCAGCAACTATGCCCAAGTGGCACTCCTCGATCCCAACGGTTCGGCAACCGACATCAGCAACGTCTATGTCTCCAACGCCGGTACCGCTTCAGTGCAGCGTATCAGTGCTGCCGGAAGCACTCAGAACGACAACAACCGTATCAGCGACCGCTTTGTCGAGAATGGCTCCTACCTGCGACTGAAGACGCTCAGCCTGGCATGGAACCTCCCCAACCGCTGGCTCAAGCCGCTCGGCATCGACTGGCTGCAGGTCTACGGCAACATCTCCAACCTCTTCACCATCACCGGTTACGACGGTTACGACCCAGAGATCGGTGCTGCCGGGCAGAGCGTTATCTTGCAGGGCATTGACAACTACCGTTATCCCTCGCAGCGTATCTACACCTTTGGACTGAAGATGAAGTTCTAAGTGGCAAGCCGTACGTTTCAAAACATGTGATCAACACCATAAACATGAACATTCTTATGAATACAAGACATATTCTTTTGGCCTCTGTCCTGGCCGGCTCGCTGCTCTCCCTGACGGGGTGCGGCTCCGATTTCCTCGACAAGACGCCTTCGGGCAACTATACGTCCGAGACTTTTTATGCTTCCGACAATGCTGTCAGGAAGGGCACGGAGCCTCTATATAACCGTGCATGGTTCGACTTCAACCGTCGTGCCATCATCGGCATGGGCTCCTACCGTGCCAACGACGGCTGGAATCCCTATGTGAGTGCTGAGTTTGCACGCTTCCAGGTCACCGGACTCACCGAGGACATGGGCTACGCGTGGTCGTCGCTCTACAATGTGGTGACGATGAGCAACGCCATTCTCAGCAACATCGAGAACTACTGCTCGTCGGCTGTGACCGAGTCGGCCAAGAAAGCTGCCGAGGGCGAGTGTTACCTCATGCGTGGCTGGGCATACTATTATCTGTTGTGTGGCTGGGGACCGAACATCCTGTTTGAAGGCAACCAGAGCATGGTCGACAATCCTATCAAGAAGCTCAACTCCGAGGCCGACGTGCTGAAGTTCATCATTCGTGACTTCCGTCGTGCTGCTGACCTGCTGCCAGAGACAGGTACCGACAACCATCCCAACAAATACGCCGCCAAGGCTGCACTTGCCAAGGCACTGTTGGCACAGAGCGGTTGGGACGCCAGCTCCAAGGTAGACCACAATCGCGACGAGGCCACGCTGAAGGAAGTGGTGAGCCTCTGCAACGAGGTCATCAACAGCGGCAAATTCAGTCTGATGGCCAACTATGAGGATCTCTTCAAAGCACAGAACAACGACAATAGCGAGACCATCCTCGCCATGCGCTGGGCCGACCCGAACACGGGCGAGTGGGGAGCCATGAACGCACTCTACTCCGACCTGGCCTTCTCCGAGGTCTCTGATGTCAATGTCTGGGGCGGCAACCTCACGGCATCTACCGATATGATAGACCTGTACAACGAAGACCCCGCCGACAGCTTCCGTATCCGCGGCACATTCTTCACACCGGGCCGACACTATGATTATATCCGCACCGACAAGGGCGGCTATACCTACAAGCATAACTGGATGCAGTTGAAGAAAGGCGTCGTCGGCGCAAAGGCCGATGTCGGCTCCCATGGTCTGGCACAGATGGCTTCCCCGCTGAACACCTATATCCAGCGACTGGCTGATGTTTACCTCATGAAGGCTGAGGCCATCCTTGGCAACAGCGCGTCCACGACAGACCCGGAGGCTTTGGCTGCTGTCAACGCCGTGCGCACACGCGCTCATGTCAAGCCTTTGACCTCGTTGACATTTATGGACCTGGTCCGTGAGCGCCGCATCGAGTTCTGTATGGAGTACAGCAACTGGTGGAGTATGGTGACATGGTACCGCTGGAAACCGCAGACCATGCTCTCGTACTTCAACAACACTCAGCACCGTGCCTGCGAGATGCGTGAGGGCGACATCCTGGAGAATGCCGACCACACCTTCTCTTACCGTTGTATCCCGCCGGGGGTCAACACATGGTACATCACGGACAGCGAGGGACATGTGTTCTGGAACGATCATCTCGCTGTTTCCGAGCAGGACAACACACCTGTGCAGACCAAGAAGCAAGGCTACAGCTATGACTTCAACTCCATCGTCAAGAAGTATGTGCCCACCTACCAGCCCATCGAGCTCAGCGAGGCCAACATTTTCATGCCTTATCCGGAGAGTGATGTCATCCAGAACCCCAACCTCTCTCATTCGGCTCCGACAGAAGCATATGACTTCGGCAACGGGAAGTAACCATCATTTTTTAAAGAACATATCATCATGAAAACGCAATATAGAAACATGCGCACCGCTCTATGGATGGTGTTGGCCCTGCTCATGCTGGCCATGACGGCGACCTCTTGCAGCGATGACTCCTCCACGGGCGGGCAGCCGGAGATCACTGGCGTGAAGATTCTCTCCAGTGACACGCTCAACTATTCCTACGACAACTACTACACCAAGGCGGGCGCAGGCACGCTCATCGCCATCATGGGCAACAACCTTGGCAATGCTCGCGAGGTGACCATCAACGGACAGAGCGTCTTTATCAATCCCACACTCAACACCGACCACAGCATCGTGGTCACCATTCCGACAGAGGAGAACGGCTTCAAACTCTCCAGTTTCGACTCGGCTATCCCCGACGAGATTCAGGTGACCACCAACGGCGGTACCGCGACGTTTGCCTTCAAGGTCACTGCACCCGGACCACAATTGCAGACCCTCGTGGCTGACTATCCGCGAAATGCCGGTGACACGCTTACGTTGAAAGGACTCAATCTCGTGGACATCAAAGATATGTACATCACTGACCTGCAGGCTGCACAGCTCGACACCACCACGTGGACGACCGTCGGTGGCAACCACACGGCGGTGACAAAGTATTTCGACATCAAGCAGGACCACCATCTCAACAGCAATCAGGCCTATGAGACGACCTCCGTCGTCGGGGCCATCGTGCCGGAGAACGCACCCGACTCAGGCACCCTCGTCGTGGAGTGCGCAGCCGGGACGACCTACATCGCCTACTATCGTCTGCCCGGCAAGCCGGTCATCAGCTCAGTGTCGTCAGACATGCCGCAGATTGGCGAGACGCTCATCATCACCGGCCGTGAGTTTGTTCAGCCCGAGGTGAAGTATGGCGACATCGAGCTCAAGGCAGGAGAGTTCTCCGTATCGGCAACGCAAGACACTATCTACGTGCCGTTTAAGAAGAAGCCTGCTGAGGGCAGCCCTACCACACTCACCGTGACTACTCCTGGCGGCACGGCCAGCGCCGACCGCTTCTACGACTACTCTACGTTGCTGACCACCTTCGACGGCGATGCCACCGACAACGCTTGGAGCCCCAACGCCTCCTATGTCGACGGCGGCACAGCCGATGGCAAGTACTGCCTCTTCGACTTCCATGAGTCGCAGAGCTGGTGGGGCACGATGTGCTTCTTCCGTAAAGACTGGAGCGGCAACAGCTTCGCCTTCTCCAACAACATCCCCGCCACGGCGACAGCCGACGAGCTCTACTTCGCTTACGAGGTGGAGGATGAGGGCGACTTCAACAACGGCAGCTTCTGGGGCTATCTGCGCTACACCTTGTTCCCGCTTGGCGACGCCGAGAATCAGTACGACAACTTCGCCTGGCCACAAGGCGGCTACGATGCCAGCCCGCAGGTGGGCAGCTTCCCCGACGGCCCTGTATGCCAGGACATCAACGGCGTGGCTCATAAGAACAAGTGGTACCGTGCTATCGTGCCGTTGAGCAAGTTCGCTTGTTATGCCGGCAAGACGATGAGTCAGATACGCACCACCGGACTGAACCAGTTCCGTATCATGAACATCAACCAGAGCACTACAGAGGGCAATGTGAAGGTCAAGATCGACAATGTGCGTGTGATCTATCTGCCCAAGAAATAATCTCAATGCAACGAAACCATGAAATACAAGAATAGTTTATCCATTCTGTTCCTGCTGCTTGTGTCGCTCCTCGTGGGAGCGTGCAGCAGCGACGATGATGTCCAGAAGGCTTCAACGCTCTCCGTCACGCAAAACGGATCGGTCGTTGACGCCATCACGTTCCAACTCTCTGAGGGCAACACCATGTTGGGCGTCAGCACCGATGCTGACTGGACGGTGAGCGTGCCCGACGCCGACACCACGTGGTTGAAGATCACACCGCACGCCGGCTATGGCTGGGCTGTGAACGACACGGCGGCCACCAACACCAAGGCTTACGTCAAGGTGAGCGTGGCCAGCAACGACGGTGCGCAGCGCAGCTCACAGCTGACCTTCACAGCTGGTGCGCTGACCAAGGTGGTCACCGTCACGCAGAAAGGTGTCGAGCTCGACCCGGGCGACACCTTCCAAAGCTCCTACGACTTTGTTAAGAGCATCAAGTTCGGCTACAACCTCGGCAATACGCTTGACAGTGATCCCGACGTGAATACGTCCTCATGGATCGACTTCACCAAGGGCACGTCGGCCTGGGAGACAGCGTGGGGACAGCCCGTGACCACGCAGGCCATCATCGATGCCATCATTGCCAAGGGCTTCAACGTCATCCGCATCCCCGTCACCTGGCATGCCCACATGGATGCCGACACGGTCGTCGACGCGGCGTGGATGGCCCGTGTCAAGGAGGTCGTCGACTACGTGGTCAAGGCCCATCCCGACTGCTACTGCATCCTCAACGTGCAGCACGACACGGGTGCCAAGGAAGCCAGCCGCAAGGACGATGCCGGATGGCTCTACGCCAACCTCGACGATTATCCAACGATCACCAAGCGCTACCAGAAGTTGTGGAAGCAGATAGCCACCGAGTTCAAGGACTATGACGACCACCTGCTCTTCGAGGCCTTCAACGAGATACTCAACAAGGACAAGTCGTGGGCGTCGACACCGAGTGCCACCGACCTGCAGGCCGTCAACAAGCTCGAGCAGGACTTCGTCAACACCGTGCGCGCCACTGGCGGCAACAATGCCTACCGCAATCTTGTGGTCAATCCTTATGCCGCCTCGTCGGCACAGGCCAACCTCGACGCCTTCACCGTGCCGCAGGATGTCCATCCGAGCCATATCATCGTCTCCATCCACAGCTACGACCCCTATTGGTTCTGCAACGACTCCAGCAACAAGGACGACGAGAAGTACTACATCAAGGTGTTCGATTCGAGCTGCAAGACCGAAATCGACAACGTCTTCACCCGCATCAGCACACGTTGCAACGCAATGGGCGTGCCCTACTTCTTTGGCGAGTTCGGTGCCATCGGCGCCCATCCCGAGATGGCCGAGCGTGTGAAGTATGCCGAGTATATGCGCAAGAAGTTTGCCGAATATGGCACCTCTGGGCTGTGGTGGAACAGCCTCTACAACCGCTCGACAGGCGTGTGGTACGAGGAGGACCTCGTCAATGCGCTCTTCGGGACAGCTAACTGACAAGAATAGGTTCTCCTTATTACTTTGGTAGGTAATTAGGCCTATATTCATTGTTTTTCAGGATGTGGCCATGACAGTGGCGTTTTTTAACGTACTGTCATGGCTCTTTCCATCCTTGAGGTTTGCTGTTCTCGTGATTTTCTGTTAACTTTGTGTGTCAAAGACTACCCTTACGATGGTCGAATCAAATATCTATAAAACCAATATGAAAACGACAACATTACTCATCTTTGCCGCTGGTCTTCTGTCGGCTTCAGCCGCTCAGGCCAAGGTGCGTCTGCCGCATATCGTCGGCGACGGCATGGTGCTCCAACAACAGTCCGGTGCCCACCTGTGGGGCTGGGACAAACCCGGAAAGACCGTCAAGGTCACAACATCGTGGAACAAGGATGTCTACACGGCTCAGGCAGGGCGCGACGGCAAGTGGCTCGTTGAGGTGAAGACGCCCAAGGCCAGTCTCACACCGCTGTCGGTGACCTTCGACGACGGCGAGAAGACCACCATCAAGAATCTGCTCAGTGGCGAGGTATGGGTCTGCGCCGGGCAGAGCAACATGGAGATGCCCGTTGGCGGCTTCTACAACTGTCCGGTGAAGGACTATAATAATGTGGTGGCTGAGGCTGCGCAAAACAAAGGCATACGGTTTGTGAAGGTGCCGAGCGTGATGC
>Ga0256404_1012140_pt1 | contig 11286 bp, 9 predicted proteins | sample RumenRJG_01DNA_FD_185990 | JGI IMG/M metagenome (GOLD analysis project Ga0256404, IMG submission 185990) | Bovine rumen microbial communities from Lethbridge, Alberta, Canada - RJG_01 | ecosystem: Host-associated > Mammals > Digestive system > Stomach > Rumen | place: Canada: Alberta | collected... | reverse complement strand
TTCTGGACGTAGAGCAGGACCTGCTTGATGGCGTCCTCGTAAGGCGAGGGTGGAACGCTTTCTTCCTGACTGCGATGGGAATAAATGGCATAGAAAAAGCGGAATAAACAGCTGCGCACCAGCAGGGAGTAGCCGTCAGGGCGCTTGCCGCAGACGGCGTCAGCGGCGTCGAGGGCTGAGGAGACTTCCTCGTGGAAGGGAGTGCCCCGGTGGATCGGCCGCGGGAATTTAAGGGTCCCCATCTGCAGGGGAGTCAGAATATTGCGGCGGGCCCAGTCGTTTTCAACCTGATTGTCGACGAGCGAGAGGGAGAAAATTATATTCTCGTATTCCATCCGGACGCCGGGATTCCCGTCGATGGCGTGAAGTTCGCCCGGCAGGATCGGCATGATCGAACCTGCCTGAACGGGACATTTGCGGGAGCCGACTGTGACGGATCCGCTGCCTTTAATGACATAAATGATCTCCATCTGCTCATGCCAGTGGAGGTCTACCCGGGGAAAGTCCTGGGGAATTGTGCAGAGATATGTGTTGTAAGCAAAGCCCGGCTGCTCGTGCAGCAGGGTTTCTTTATATTGGGAGTATTCTTCGAGATTCATTGGAGAGCCCTTTTACATGCGGAAGACGGTCTGCCGCAGCGGTCCGGAAGCGCTGAAAAGCTTCGTTTGCATGATAAACAAACATCAATATCATTATTGTACTATTTTATGCCGTGATATTGCAAGTAAAGTGTGACGTAAAATCATTATAATGCACACTTATAAAAAGGATTCATTGTAAGTGCTGATAAGATGCAAAAAAACAGTCGAAATGCAAAAGAGTGACGACGAAAGGAAAGGTATAAACCATGAAAAAATTAAGAGACTACACCGGTAAATCGCTGCAGGACTGCACGATCCTGGAACTCTACAACGCGGCCCTCGAGTTGACGCAGGACGCCTGCAAAGACAAGGGATACAACAGCGGAAAGAAGAAAGTATACTATATTTCGGCGGAGTTCCTGATCGGTAAGCTCCTCTCCAACAACCTGATCAACCTGGGGATCTATGATGAAGTGAAGGCAGAGCTGGCAGAGGCCGGCAAGGACATCACCGACCTGGAGGAGTTCGAGTACGAGCCCTCCCTAGGAAACGGCGGCCTCGGAAGACTTGCGGCCTGCTTTATCGACAGCCTGGCGACCCTGGGCCTTCCCGCAGACGGCGTAGGTCTTGCCTATCACTGCGGCCTGTTCAAGCAGTCCTTTGAGGACAACAAGCAGCACGCGAGACCGGATTACTGGCGCAAGTGGGGCATGGCCAACTGGATGAGAAGGACCGACAGGCACTACAAGGTGCAGTGCGGCGACCTGGAGCTTGTCTCCACCATGTATGAGATCGACGTCACCGGCTACGGCAGCAAGTGCGGGCGCCTGCGCCTTTTCGACCTGGATACAGTCAACGAGAGGCTGATCGGATCGGGCATTGACTTTGACAAAGAAGAGATCGAGAAGAACCTGACGCTCTTCCTCTATCCCGATGACAGCGACGAGGCGGGCAGAATGCTCCGCGTCTATCAGGAATATTTCATGGTCAGCAACGCGGCGCAGCTCATCATTGATGAGTGTGTGGAGCGCGGGAGCGATCTCCATGACCTGGCGGATTACGCCGCGATCCAGATCAACGACACCCATCCGTCCCTGGTAATTCCTGAATTGGTCCGTATTTTGGCAGAAAAAGGGATCGAGGAGGAAGAGGCGTATCAGATCGTGACGGACGTCTGCGCCTACACGAACCACACGATCCTGGCGGAGGCGCTGGAGACATGGCCCAAGCACTTCTTTAAGGCTGTCGTTCCGCACCTGATGCCGATCATTAAGAGGATGAACGACGCCGTTAAGGCAAAATACAGCGATCCGTCCGTGCAGATCATCGACGGGAACGGCAACGTGCATATGGCCCATTTGGACATTCACTACAGCCACTCGGTCAACGGCGTGGCGAGACTTCACACGGAGATCCTTAAGAATACAGAGCTCAACAATTTCTACAAGCTCTATCCCGAGAAGTTCAACAACAAGACCAACGGGATCACTTTCCGCAGATGGGTCGTCGAGTGCAATCCCGAGCTCACCGAGCTGATCAGCGAAAAGATCGGCGAAGGCTGGAAGACCGACGCGAAGCAGCTCGAGCAGCTCCTTTCCTACGCGGAGGATCCGGCTTTTCTGCAGTGCATTGTCAACAGGAAGAACATGGGGAAGAAGAAATTCGCGGACTGGCTCTACAAGTACCAGGGCGACAAGGTCGATCCGGAATCTGTCTATGACGTGCAGATCAAGCGCCTGCATGAGTATAAGAGACAGCAGCTCAACCTTCTGTGGGCGATCGACTGCTACCTGCATATCAAAGACGGCTACAGGCCGCGCAGACCGATCACGGTATTCTTCGGCGCCAAAGCGGCACCCGCTTATGTCATCGCCAAAGATATCATCCACGCGATCCTGGCTTTCGGAAAGATCGTCAACAACGATCCCGACGTCAGCCCTTACCTGAAGGTCATCATGCTCCGCAACTACAACGTGTCCATGGCGGAGAAGCTGATCCCCGCATCGGACATTTCCGAGCAGATCTCACTGGCCTCCAAGGAGGCCAGCGGGACCGGCAATATGAAGTTCATGCTCAACGGCGCGGTGACGCTGGGAACCATGGACGGCGCCAACGTCGAGATCGCGGAGCTCGTCGGGGAGGACAATATTTTCACCTTCGGACAGTCCTCTGAAGAGGTCATTGAGCGATACAAGAGGGGAGATTATGTCTCAAAAGACTGGTACAAGAAGAACAAGAGACTTCAGGCTGCGGTGGATTTCCTTGTCAGCGATGAGATGGAAGAGGCCGGCGACAAGAAGCTTCTGAAGCAGCTCTATGAGGAGCTCCTGAAGAAAGACTGGTTCATGACCTTCCCTGATTTCGAGAGCTACTGCAAGGCAAAAGAAAAAGCGCTAGCAGCTTACGAGGACAGGATGGGCTGGGCAAAGAAGATGGCGGTCAACATTGCCAAGGCCGGCTACTTCTCCTCCGACAGGACTATTGAGCAGTACAATAAGGATATCTGGCATCTGGAGAAGGACTGCTGAGGCAACACTTTTGGCATAGCAATATAAGTTGAAAAAGACTGCTGCAATTACTGGTCATACGGTAATTGCAACAGTCCGTTTTATTTACGGCATCAGTTTGCCTCTGTTATTTCAATTTGTCAATTTCTGACAATATGTTATAGAGATGTAAGAACATAAATACCCCTGTGATCAATGGGTGACAAATCATTCTCCAATGATATGAACTATCACCCACTGTCACCCAAAGTCACGAACCACCAGCCCTGCTGGTGGTTTGACGTTGGCCATACGGGGCCAATGTTGCGTTTCCGCCTTATATAATCCAAAAGAATAGTAATCCTGCCTGTCCTCAACATACTTTGTCAGTTCATTCATGGTAATATGATCCATGTGACTGCACTATAGCATCGGGAACTTTTATGAACAACCTATCGATTTATGAGGTGGGGGAAGATTCTAAGCGATCTTTTTAAGATGCGGGGGAATATTTTAAGATGAAATGCAAAACTTCGCCGTGCGGATTCTGGTGACTGATTATCACCCGAACCGACAGCGAAGTCTGATGCTTTCGCAGAAAAGATTATAAAGCCCTTACCGACTGTCCCTCCCTGAGCGCTGCCTGGAAGATATGCCTTTCCTTCAGATCCTTATCCCGGATCAGGCGGAACAGCATCCGGCTTGTCTCGAGCGCCATCTCGTTGATCGGCTGCTCAATGGTTGTGATCGACGGGTGATAATATCCTGCAAGGTTCAGCCCGTCAAACCCGGCGACAGAGATATCTTCCGGCACGCTGAGGCCACTGTCAAAGATTGCCTTGCACGCACCGATCGCGATCGTATCGGAGATCGCGTACAGTGCCGTGAATTCTGTTCCGGACGCAAGCAGTTCCTTCGTTCTGTCGTACCCGTTCTGCATCGTATAGATCGGACCGGTTCCGCGCATATGCGCTACAAGCGCGGGATCCTCTTCGATTCCGTGATCCTTCAGCGCCCTCCGGTACCCATCCAGACGAAGCTTTCCGATGCTGGTGTCATGCGCGTAAGCCGTGAGAATCGCAATTCTCCTGTGCCCTTTGGAGCAGAGATAATCCACAATCTTATAGCTCTCCGCCTCATTGTCAATCGCGACAATCCCCCAGCCAGACAGAGACTCCGGGATCCGGCTGTCTACCGTACAGAACACATACGGGATGGTGAGCTCCTTGAGGAGCGATACGTCCGGCTGGCTCGCTCCGCCCATGAAGATGATCCCTTTCAGCCGCCGCTCCCTTGCGATGCGGATGGCAGCCATGATTTCATTTTCCTCCTCCTCAACCTGCTGGAGGACAAATGCGTAGTCCTTGCCCTTGACATGGCGCTGGGTGATCTCAATCATCTCGGCAAACAGCGGATTGCCGACGCCCTTCGTGACAAGCGCGATCGTGTTGGTCTCCGTTCTTTTGAGATTCTGCGCGCTGTTGTTCGGAACATAGTTGTATTCACGGATCGTATCGAGGATCAGCTTTTTCGTCTCCGGGTTGATATCCGGGTGATTGTTGATCGCACGCGATACCGTGCTGACGCCAACCTTACAGATTCTCGCAATGTCCCTGATCGTTACATGTTCCATACTCAAGCCTCTCTCGTTCTGTCAGCCTGTACCCGCGCAGGCAGTGCACCACAGCTTTCAGGTCTGCCGGCTTCGTCCTGTAATCTGTGTGATTCTGCGGATCCACCTGATCAGGTCCTCATCGATCGAAAGGTCTGTCAGCCGCCAGGTCCAGTTGCCGTTCATGGTAGCCGGGTGATTCATGCGCGCCTCGCTTCCGAGAGCCAGATAATCCTGCACCGGAATGACGCATGTGTCTGATACACTCTCCATCGCAAGCCGGATGAATGCCCTGTTCCTCTCTTGAGGCGTTGTCTCAGGCGTAAATCCAAGATAGTCATCAGCCAGACGCCGGTCGGAAGGAGCCAGTTCTCCGTACCAGGCACGCAGCGTCTGATTGTCATGCGTACCGGTATACACCACCGTATTGGGGATATACGAATGCGGCAGATACCCGTTCCCGGTGTCCCTTGAGTCAAACGCGAATTCGATCACCTTCATGCCTGCGAACCCGGTTTCCCTGACAAGTTCCATGACAGAAGGCGTCAGGAATCCGAGATCCTCCGCTATGATGGACTCCTTTGTGACAGCCGGATTCTCCTTCAGCGCGCGGAACAGCCGCATGCCGGGTCCCTTCTCCCAGTGCCCTCCTGCTGCTGTTGCGGCACCGGCCGGAATGGAGTAATACTCATCAAAGCCCCTGAAATGGTCGATGCGGACGACATCATACAGCTTCAGGCAGTGTGCGATGCGTTTTTTCCACCAGCTGAACTGCGTCTTCTCATGATACGCCCAGTCATAGAGCGGATTCCCCCAGAGCTGACCGTCCACCGAAAATGCATCCGGCGGGCAGCCTGCGACCGCGTCGGGTCTGTGGTCTTCATTGAACTGGAACAGTTCGCCGCAGGCCCATGCATCCGAACTGTCCGCTGAAACATAGACAGGGATGTCACCGATGATACGGATTCCCCTGCTGTTTGCGTATGCCTTCAGATCCATCCACTGCTTCATAAACTGATACTGGACAAAGCAGTAGAACCGAATGTCCCCGGACAGGTCCGTGTGCGCCGGAAGATTGTCTTTCCACACAGCCGGATCTTTGGCACCCTGCTGCCGCGCTTTGCCAGGTACAGAATCAAACTGCCTCAGCCGAAGCGGGTCGGGCCATTCATACCAGCTGACTCCGCCCAGACTGTCCTTGATCGCCATAAACAAAGCATAATCGTCCAGCCAGAAAGCATTGTCCCGGTAAAACTGCCGGTAGGCTTCCTCTTCCTCAAACCGGCTCCTCTCGCAGGCCTTCCTTAGGAGCGGAAACCGTCCGCGGTAAAGCTTCAGGTAATCAACCCGTTCCGGATTCCCCTGCCCGAAGTCGATGCACTCTGCCTCAGACCGCTCCAGCAATCCTTCCTCGATCAATGCATCCAGATCGATATAATACGGGTTCCCGGCGAAGGCGGAAAATGCCTGATAGGGCGAATCTCCGTATCCGGTCGGGCCCAGCGGAAGAATCTGCCAGAAACTCTGGTCTGAGCGCTCCAGCAGATCAACGAATCTGCGCGCGCTTTCAGAGAAGCTTCCGATCCCGTACAAAGACGGAAGGCTGGAGACCGGAAGCAGAATCCCTGCACTTCTCATGCTGCTCTCCTTGTGTTACTTTTCTCGCGCGGCTCTTTCCATGCGGCTTTCCTCACGCGGCTCTTTCCATGCGGCTTTCCTCACGCGGCTCTTTCCATGCGGCTTTTCCATACGGCTTTTCCCATCTGCCGGCTGACGCCGGCAGATGGGAAACCGCTGTATCTTCATGCGAAGTGCCATCGCCGCCAGTCAGGTCTCAACCCTTCACCGCACCGGCGAGAACACCCTCAATGATATATTTCTGCGCAAAGATATACAAAATGACAATCGGGATAATCGCCAGAACCAGAATCGCCATCATGGCACCCCAGTCGATGGTTCCGTGAGACTGCTTCAGGAACTGTACCGCGATCGGGATGGTCTTGTACTTGTTGATATCCAGCACCAGGTACGGCAGCAGATAGTCGTTCCATACCCACATTGCTTCCAGAATTGCAACCGTAACCACCGTCGGCTTCATGATCGGAAGCACCACCTTGAAAAAGGTCTGAATCGGCGTGCATCCGTCAATCATGGCAGCTTCCTCAATCTCGATGGAGATACTCTTGACGAAGCCGGTAAACATGAAGACCGCAAGCCCTGCTCCGAACCCCAGGTACACCACCACAATTCCGACCGGATTGCCCAGATGAAGCATATTCGCGAACTTACTCAGCGTGAACATGACCATCTGGAAGGGAACGATCATCGAGAACAGGCACAGTACATAGAACAGCTTCGTATATACCGTGTGAACACGTACCACAAACCACGCCGTCATGGAGCAGAACAGAAGAATCGCTGCTACCGAGAATATGGTAATGAACAAAGAACAGCCGAAAGCGTTCCAGAAGTTGGTCCGCTGTATGCCATTCGTGTAGTTCTGCAGACCGAAGAATGCTTTCTCGATCCCCTTCTGCCACTTTTCAAATCCGTCCGAGATCAGAGAATACCGGCTGACGGAAAACGGGTTCTTAAAGATAAAGGCTTTCCTCTTAAAGGAATTCAGCAGGACAATCAACAGCGGCGAGATCCACAGAAGCGTGATCACGCTGAAGATCGTCGTCCAGATCCAGCCATGTTTCGAACGTCTGACAGTAGACGTAAGATCTGTTTTTCCCACTCTGGTCTGTTTTTTCTGTCCGCCCATCATGCCACCTCCCTGGATCTGGATATCTTATTCTGGATCAATGCAATCACGGCTACGAGCAGGAAGAACAGAACTGCCTTCGCCTGGCCGACTCCCTGCCAGCCCTGCATACCATACATCGTCTGGAAGATATTCAGCGCAAGCAGCTCACTCATACGATTCGGGCTTCCTCCGGTCAGAGCCAGGTTCTGGTCGAACAGCTTAAACCCATTGGTCAGGGTAAGGAAGGTACAGATCGTAATGGTCGGCGCCAGTGTCGGGATCGTAATATAGCGCAGCATCTGACGTGAGTTTGCTCCGTCAATCTTTGCCGCCTCGATCATTTCCCCGGGAATATTCTGGATGCCGGCGATATAGATGATCATCATATAACCGATCTGCTGCCAGCTCACCACAATCACCATTCCCCAGAACGCTGACCACGGTGTCGACGTGATAGTCAGGTGGTAATTCTGAAGGACGGAATTGAACAGCATTAACCATACATAGGACAGGACGATGCCTCCGATGAGGTTCGGAAGAAAGAATGCTGTCCGGAAGAGATTGGTCCCCCTGATTCCTTTCGTCAGAATCATGGCTATGGCAAATGCGACCACATTGATAATCAGGACAGTCACCAGGGTGAATAGAGACGTATACCACAGCGCGTGGACAAAAACATCGACGTCCGCTCCCTTGGAGAACATTTTAACGTAGTTGCTAAAACCAACCCAGCTCCAGTTTGTAACTGTCGTAAACTTGCAGAATGACAGAAACACACCGTAGATAAACGGAGCCAGGAATCCAACGACAAATGCAATCGCCGTCGGAAGCATAAATAACGGGAAATATCTTTTAATCGTTTTTTCCATCTCGGGAATCCTTTTTATTACTCTCTTTCCCCGGTCAGGACAGATTCCGTACTGATTCTGCCGGTTCCGCCGCCGGTTCCTCTCATTGAAGAGGGGATGGGCCGCTTTCCAGCTCATCCCCCATTCTTCGTTTCAGGAGTCTTCTATTACTGTTTTCAGGCAGTCAGCTTACTCAGCGTGTGCCAGCTCCCACTGCTCATTCCAGCCATCTACGAATGCGCTTACAACGCCTTCCCAGTCCTCATCGGTCTGGCCGTTAGCGGTATATGCGATCAGTGCGTCAACAACGCCCTGTCTCCAGGTGTCAACATTCGGTGTTGCGTTGAATGCCCACTCAACAGCGGTCTTGCCTTCCGCAGCCAGCTCCTGCGCAGCAGCGCCGAACGGGTTTTTGGAAGCGAAGTCACCGGTGTAGGTATCGAAGTTCATGGTCAGACCCATATCCTCGTTGGTCACCTTTCTTCCTTCATCAGAAGATGCTACCCACTGCAGGAATGCCAGTGAAGACTGAATGTCTTCCTCGGAAGCCTGGGAGTTGATCGCCCAGCAGTTCTCGGTACCGGAGCACAGGCCCTCGTTCTCGTCATCAACACCGAAGTAGATCGGCATCATGCCAAGGTCATCAGCAGTCAGGTCATAGCCGTTGTCCTCGTTCATAAGGGTCGAATATTCCCAGTCACCATTCTGATAGAAGACAGCCTCGCCGAGACCAAATTCATCAGCTGCGCTCAGTGTTCCGCTGTCAAGCGTTGCCTTGTCCGCCGCGGAAGTATCTACATACATATCCCAGACCTTTCTGAAGTTGTCCAGATAGGTTCCGTCGATGGTTGCCTCACCGCCGGTAATCGGATCAACGCCGTCCTCGACGAACTCATAGTACAGAGGCATGTTCGCAAGGTGTCCGGAATATCTCCAGGAGTTTCCGGAATCAAGGCCGGAACCGACAAAAGCTTCCGTCAGCTCTGTGCCGAGCTCATCATTGATCTCATCGACTCTCTCATTGATATCCGTCGCAACCGCAAGCAGCGTATCCAGACTGTTGATCTCATCGATGGAGGATACAACCGCGTTGTCCATTCCGCAGTAGCCTTCCAGGATCGTCTTGTTATAGATGATTCCGAAGGACTCATAGCAGTATGCTACAGAAGAAAGCTTTCCATTGTAGCTGATGTTGAAGTTCTTGTTTACACTGTGCTCGTCCAGCCAGGTGCCGGTCAGATCATAGGTGTAGTCGTCCCATGTCTCCGCTCCGGAAGCATTGCCGCAGTTGAAGATTGTCGGAGCGTTGCTCTTTGCCATCTCAGACTGAAGTGTGGTGTCATACTCACCGGACGCAGCTGTCAGAACATTGACCTCAATGCCATATTCATCTGTGTACGCCGCTGCAAGATCCTGCCACTGCTGATCAACCTCCGGCTTGAAGTTCAGATAGTAAACCTTGCCGGTACCCGGATCAAAGCTGCTGTCTTCGGTTTCGTCCGCCATAACAGCCCCTGCCATCATGGACGCTGCCAGAACGGCACTCATCGCGATACTGAGAATCTTCTTCATGTTATAAACCCTCTTTCTTTTATAAAACTGTTACTACTGCACTCGCTTGTGAAACATCATTCTGCTTCTTCCGGAAACGGATCCTGTCTCCTGTCTCCTGTCTCCTGTCTCCTGTCTCCTGTTTGAAACATCATTTCTGTTTCTTTCGGAAACGTTACTGGAAAGGCTCCCGGAAACGTTTCCGCCCATAGCTGCACTATACCACCGGAAACGTTTCCAGTCAACCGATTCCGGAGGAAAAATATCCAAAAAAATGCACTTTGTGACATGTCTACAATTTTGATGTTCCTGTTTTATGCACTCTGCACAAGCATCTGGATTCTCATTCCTTTTCTTCCGCCTCTCTCTTGGCATTTGGGGTTAATCGTATTCTTCCTGCTTCTCCATCGTCGCTGCCAGTGCGCTTACAAGCGCTGCCATCTCCGGATTCGAAAGAACTTTCTGCAGAAGAACCGGATCAATATTCTCCGGCACAGTCACCTTTGGCGGTGCCGGCTCCTGAGAGTGTATCCCATATACATTCGGGTTCAGGTTCTTTCGCTTGTAGAACGCCTCCTCAAACAGCTCGGCATTCTTCCGGCGGTCTTCGTCGATAATGTGGCTGTAAACATCCGTCACCATATCTACCTGGGAATGCCCGGAATCACCCTGTACCGACTTGATATCTCCGCCGTTCAGTTTCAGCTTATGAAAAAGCAACGTAGTTCAAATCTCATTCACACAGTAAATCAATGACCATCCGCTCCTTCGCGAAAACCATTGTATGGACGTAAGATTGGATAACTCATGTCTGATCCCTTCGCTACATCAGCCGCTCATCATATACTGCCCTTGACCCGCCGATATTTTTTGGCCGCCTCCTGGCACAGATAATCGGTGCTTCACCAATCTTCCGAAGAGATATCCTCAATGGCACTACAGTCGGATGGATATGCATACCAATCATCGTGCCACCGATATCAATCCCCGCTACAGCCTTCATCAGGACGCTCTCTGTAAGTACGGGATTCTTCATTCTCCGATAGCAGACTGTCGCAAATGCGCCTCCCGCGTGATTCGGATGGGGAATCGCGTTCACCTGCTCGAATCCGTATTTCTCCAAAGCTTCCTGCTCAATAACAAGCGCCCGGTTCAAGTGTTCACAACACTGACTGGCCAGAAAAGCTCCCCTGTCTACAAGAACCGGAGCAATTCCATTGTAGATAGCCTCTGCCACTTCGAGATTGGTAGCTGTTCCAATTCGGTCACCAAGCACTTCGCTGGATGAGCAGCCGACAATGAATATCTCATCCTTTTTAATTCCTTAAGGGATCGGCGAGTCCGTAAGCTGGGTGGCCGGTGTATTGAGAGAATAGTAACGCGCCTGCTTCTTGCGGAACTCGCGAGGCGTCATACCGAAGTGTTTTCGGAATTGCAGATTGAAATATGAAATATTATC
>Ga0256404_1012137_pt1 | contig 11286 bp, 10 predicted proteins | sample RumenRJG_01DNA_FD_185990 | JGI IMG/M metagenome (GOLD analysis project Ga0256404, IMG submission 185990) | Bovine rumen microbial communities from Lethbridge, Alberta, Canada - RJG_01 | ecosystem: Host-associated > Mammals > Digestive system > Stomach > Rumen | place: Canada: Alberta | collected... | reverse complement strand
ACAAGAGCCTTCTTCATGGATATGAAAGCCGAAAATGTCTGTGTCAGTCTGTGGCAAGTTGTGTAAAACGCAGACAAGAACAGTCCCGTCGTCGAAGTCATAGAAACTCACTTGTCCGCAGATGCTGATATATTCTCCTCCGCCTCTGATATTTGCAATCGCGTCGATTTTTGAATCTAAAATTTTCTTTAACAAAAATTTTCCTTCGTTAAGCTCAGTATTATTCATTTTCCCTCCTAATATAGAGTTTATCCTCTATTCTTTATGCTGGAGTAAAACTAAAAGTGAAACTTTCCCTCCCCGAATTTAGATTTTGATGTTTCTTCCATAAGACCTGTGCAATATTTCAACACCTTTTAGCGGGGAGAGAGGTTTTTGCGAAGGTGTTCTAAAGCTCTAGAATATTGTTGTACAGGCCAGCGGGCTTTGAGGAAAGTTTGTGCATAGCGTTTATGGCTCCAGCTGCGAAAATTTTACGAGAGTTTGCTCTGTGCGCTATTTCAAGAATTTCATCGCCAAAGAAAAATTGGACTTTGTGATAACCTTTTTCATTTCCTACTCTAAAAGCACAAGTGTTGAAATTAATTCCCTCCGCCTCTAAGATTTTCTCGATTTCCTTAGCCGTGCCGCTTGGGCTATCTAGCTTTTGTTTATGATGATATTCTGTGACAACGGCGTCGGCGGGTGTGAGCTTAGGGCAGATAACTTTTAATATTTCATAAAGCAAGTTAATCCCTAGGCTGGTGTTTTTAGTTTGAAGCACTGGCACGAACTTAGAAAGCTCGCAAATCTCCTTTTCGTCTTCGTTTGATATAACTGTTGAAAATAGTCCATAAGGGACTTTTCTTTCTTTAGCTAAATTAAAGAGCTCCTTTCTAGATTTTGCCGTTGAGAAGTCTATAATAACATCAAAACTTGGAAGCTTTTTTGGGAGAGCGTGAAAAGTTTTAAAGCTACCATTCTTTTCATCTTTTGTGTCTATTCCAAGGACAATTTTATCCCCAGTTTCTGCGACTGCATTTGTAATTTCTTTGCCCATTTTGCCGAGCGAGCCCACAAGTAAAATCTTCATTTTGTTCCCCCTTTTACGTCTTTTCTATGTTTTAGAAAGATTAAACGTTAAGTTTTAGCGAAAATTTTAGCAATCACTCTCAGAAATTCATATAGAATTTGTGAGGTGGAGTATGAAGAAAAATATTGCTATCGTTGGTGCAACAGGAATTGTAGGGCGAACTGTTTTAAAAATTTTGAAAGAAAGAAAGCTTGATAAAAACAATTTTTATCTCTTTGCAACGAAGAAAAATGAAGGAACGATTTTACATATTGGCCGAAAGAAATACAAGGTCAGAACTTTGGATGAGTACATCTTAAAGAGTGAAAAGTTTGACTATGCGCTTTTTTGTACAAGAGAGGAAGTTTCAAAGCACTTTGTTCCAAAATTTTTAGAGAAAGGCACAAGGGTTATTGATTTTTCTTCGCTTTATAGGTCTAAATTTCCACTCATCGTCCCAGAAATAAATGGAGATGACGCCAAAGGCAATCTTATTTGCAATCCAAATTGTTCCACAGCAGCAGCTGTCATGGCCCTTTATGAAATACATAAAAGACTGGGACTTAAAGAGATAGTTTATTCGACATATCAAGCTGTCAGCGGTGCGGGAAAAGTAGCCATTGATGACATGAAGACAAAAAAGAGAAGCAAACTTAAATCTTTTAAATATCCTATTTGCGACAATGTTATTCCACAAATTGGCTCAATTGATGAAAAGGGAAGCTCCACTGAAGAAAACAAAATGCTATTTGAAACAAGGAAGATTTTAAACGACAAAGATATAAAAATCTGTGCTACATGCGTGAGAATTCCGATAAAAGTTTGCCATAGCATTTCAATTCATTTTAAGACGAGGAAGAATACAAATTTAGAGGAAATAAAGAAAATTTTTCTTGAAACAAAAGGCGTTAAAGTCATGGATAAGGCCCCAGATTTTCCTATGCCATACTTTACAAAAGGGCAGGACGATGTTTTAGTTGGAAGAATAAGGGAAAGTTATGACAAAGACTCGTTTGATATCTTCGTCTGCTCGGATAACCTTCGAAAAGGGGCGGCTCAAAACGGAGTGCAGATTTTAGAGCTACTACTTAGCCAAAAATGATAGTATGTAAATTCGGCGGCAGCTGCACGGCTCTGCCAGAGGCAATTAAAAATATAAAAGAACTTGCCAGCGGCGCGGGCAGGAAAGCATTTGTCTTTTCTGCAATAGGACGTGAGAGCGTGGAAGATAAAAAAGTCACAGACCTTTTAATTGACTATTCAAACGGCGATCAAAGTGCGAGAGAGAAAGTCCTTGAAAAATATAAAAAGCTTCTTAAGTTTACTGGCGTAAGAGTAAAAATAAAAAGCGACCTAGACAAAATTTTTAATGAGTTCTTAAAAACAAAAGACAGAAGCAAACTTCTTTCTCGCGGCGAATTTTTAACGGCATACATAATGTCAAAATATTTGAATATAAAATTTGTGCCCGCAGAGAAACTTCTGTTTTATAGAGACGGGATATTAGACTTTGATAAATCTAGAAGTAAAGCAAAATTTTTTCTTAGTAAATATGGGCGAATAGTTGTGCCAGGATTCTATGCTATAGAAAATGGGAAAATAAAGCTTTTCTCAAGGGGCGGAGGAGACGTTTCAGGTGCGCTAATTTCCGCACTATTAGATGCTGAGATTTATGAGAACTGGACAGATATTCAGGGGATTTTTGAGGTTAATCCAAATGTTTTAAACTCCCAACCGATAAAGACTTTATCATATGAGGATCTTAAACTTATGACTTCTTTGGATGCAAAAGTTGTGCATGAGGAGTGCGCAAAAATTTTGAGCGGCACCCATGTAAAACTCAAGGTAAAGTCCATTTTCGCACCTCAAAAAGAGGGAACACTAATTTCAAAAAACAATAAAAACTCTAGCGGATATATTTGTTTTACGCAAAACGGGGACAGTGTAAAAATTTATCTATGTAAGAATTTTGAGGATTATATAGTTTTTAGTTCAACAAAAGAAAAATATAGGGATGATATAAAAAACCTTTATTCGTTTTTAAAATAAAGCATTTTAAAAACTGTGCATATTGTAGGATTTTGAATAAAAAAATAGAGCCTAGAACTCTATTCTTAAAAAAGATTAATTCACTTGAACTTTAAAGAAAACTTTTATAGCTTTATTTGCATCAGCAAAATATCATTGCGAAAGTACAATCATTCACGATAGAGAATAACATTTTTCGCTTGCGAAAATATCATTGTGCAATAAAAAAAACCTTCATAAGAAGGTTTTTTATTATATTTGGCGGAGGCTTAGGGATTCGAACCCCAGGTACCCGCAAGGGTACAACGGTTTTCAAGACCGCCGCTTTCGACCGCTCAGCCAAACCTCCATATTCTTTGGGAACATTGACATTATACTAGATTATTCATTTTTTTTCAAGTGTTTTTAATCATTTTTTCAAACTTTTTTTAAATGGCTTTTTTTAAACGGAAAGAGGAATGAAAACCCCTTCGAGAAATCGATTTATTATTTGTATTTAAAAGTCAGTTGTTATTTAAAAAGTCTGCATATACCAGGAAACAAGAAAAGAGCATAATTTTATGCTCTTTATTTTTTTGTTCCGTCATAGATTTTCCCAGTAATATTTAGTAGCCAAGATTTAGGTGCAAGATTTGAAACAAAGTACAGAAGTTTATACTTTCCGCCCACAATTACCATTGGTTTTGAGCGTTTTTTGTTTGCTTGTTTGTAAATCGCTTTTGCCACAACAATTGGGAGCATACGTTTATCGTCGCCCTTGTCAATTTTATTTGTAGCGACTGAGATTCTATCGCCATATCTCTCATTTGTTTTAAATTCTTTAACTCTGTTTTTTGTAAAGTTTGTCTTTGTGTTTCCTGGGCACATAACTGTTACGTCAATCCCCAAAGGTTTTAACTCCATTCTAAGGCTGTATGAAAGATTTACAACAGCGGATTTGCTTGCACCATACATAGCTCTAAAAGGAATAGGGAAGAGTGCCATAGCACTTCCTAGATTGATAATTTTTCCACCTTTTTGCATAAGAGGAAGAGCTTTTTGAATACATGTCAATGTTCCAAAATAGTTAACCTTAAAAATATTCTCACACTCCTCGGTGGATAAGAGTTCTGTGACTCCTGACATTCCATATCCTGCGTTGTTTATGAGAATGTCAATTCTTCCATATTCTTTTTTTATTTCTTCAAAAACGGTGGAAACTTCCTCTGAATTTGATACATCGGTGACATAGTTTTTATCTCCAATTTCGCCCTGTGTTTTAGAAATATTTACTACAATATCTCCGTTGCTCTTAAAAAGTTCGGCAGTTTTAAGTCCGATTCCGCTTGACGCACCAGTAATAACAACAATTCTATTCATATTAACCTCTCAAGGATATTTTACATTAATATATTCCTTTTTGCAAATGAATTAGTAGCACTGTTCGATTTTTGTTATTTTCCAATAATATGTGTATGTAGTAAATAAAATTTTAGCTGACCTAACTTTAGACACGAGATAATTAGGTTTGACCATAAGATACTGCTCAACGTTATTATCAGAAATAGTCTGCGAGCCGACTGCTCTTGTAAAAGTTCTAACAACCGTGTCTGAAGAGCCCTTTATTCTGTGTAGCTCGCCGGATAATCTAGTCATACTTTCGTCTTCAATGTTCTGATATCCTTCTGGGACATATCTTGTTTCTTGATAGCTATTATATGACCTGCTTGCAGGGAAAGAATATGTTCCCGTCCAAACAGTGTGCCATGATTTTACATGTGTTTTAAAGGAAGGGGTGAAGACAACTTTAGTTGTATCGACTAGGTCTGTTTCATGTATAAAAAAGTTGCAAGGAGAAACATATCTAGTGTAATTTTTTGTTCCTACAAACTCAATTTTTACTCTATCAAAATCATATTCGGCAGAATTATATGGCGTGCAAGTAATTTCCAGATTATCTTCAAAGTACACATATCCATTGTTTTTAACAACCACTGTGTCATCCTCTTCAGCAGTTGTGCTAATTCTTTTAATAGTTGCATAGCCGTTTTCTGGATTTACTATTTCAATAGGGACCCTTCTCGCCCAAACGCAAGTCATTATTTCGTCGCCTTTTTTTACATATACAGCATAGCATTCTCTTGTCGCTGTTTTTACTCGATCTGGACGGATTCCATTTATTTGAATTGGCATACTATTCCTCCGCTGCGGTATCGCTTGTTGGGAGTGTAACGATAAGAAGGGAATTTACCAATTCAACATTTTCTATTGGACAACCCACCAAATCGGTGAATGCGCCTGTTTTTGCGATAGCAGCAAGAGACGAATCGTCGGCTTTTGCGTTCCAAGCGTTTTTTTCTTTATCTGTTACAACGCGGTGATAGTTATCATCAATCATTTCAGAAAGATATGTCTTTATTTGATTAGTTCTAGCGACATCCGAAGGAAGAACGTACTTGTTTGCTTGCTCTTCTATGTTTAAAAGCTTTTGCCTATCGTCAGCAGTGTAATTGCAGTCGGTGTGCACGTAGTTTTGATCACTGACAATATAGTCAGGAAGAATGTTTTTTGTCGCTCCTGCTTCTATTCCCTCAAGTTTGATTCTGTGAGAAAGAGTAAAGTTGTTGTCCGTGTGAACATAACTAGCATCCGTTACTATATTTTTCGGAAGAACAGTTTTATTCGCCCCCTCTTCGATTCCGGCAAGTTTAGTTTTTTGTGTATCTGTAAAATTATTGTCAGTATGAACATAGTGTGCGTCTGTCACAAGATTTTCTGGGAGAACGGTCTTGTCGGCGCCTTCCTCAATCCCTGCGAGCTTTGTTTTTTCAGCAGTAGTGTAGTTGTTGTCTGTGTGCACGTAATTTTTGTCTACAACTACGCCTTCTGGAATTTCCCCGCCCGATGATCCTGAGCCTAGTGTTGCAAGTTTGATTTTTTCCTCAGTTGTAAAGTCGTTTGTTGACAGCTGTTTTCCTTCCACCTTGTCAACTTTTGTGTCCTGCAAATTTGAAATGTTATTGATATTCGCTTGGACCTTACTTGGAAGAGAATTGATAACCTCGACTTGTCCCTGAAGTGATTCGAGAGCGGAAATATCAAGTTTTTCGAGAGTAGCCTTGATATTTTCAAGAGCCTCTCGAGTTAAGGCCCATACAGATTTTCTGAGCTGGCCTAATTCATTATTCATGTCTACTTTCATAAAAAAACTCCTTTTTTTCAAAAAGAGTAATTTATTTTTCTTTCTTTTTCAATAATTTGTGCCACTTTTTTTTCTTCTTAAATCCAAGCATTATGAGGATAACTCCAACGATTGCGGTGATTATACTAAAAGCAATGATGACACCTTTGTTTACTCCGTTTGGAGAGAGGTTCACTGTTTCCACTTGACCTATGTATACGTTTCCGTTAAAACTAAATTTAATCTTAGTAAATTTCTTCTCGGAATTAAATCCTTCATAGATGTATATTTCATGTCCAGGATCAAGAGAAATATTTTCCATAAGAGTCCCGTCTAAAGTGTACACATCTGTCTTTTTAATTATTTTCCCGTTATATACTGGGATTTCTTCTTGATCATCGTGATAAATGCTTGCGATTTCAGTAGGAATATATCCTATATATTCGGTGTTTTCATATGAGTAGGATATTTTATAGTAATCCGGATTTTCTTCCAATAAAACTAGCTTTTCTCCGCCACTAATTTTAAAATCGTAATGCTCAGTGTGAGAAGCGTCTTTGTAAAGATATGAGTAGCTTGTATTAATTGTCACATACTCAGTGTCGGCAAAAGATACACTTTGCGGGAAGCTAAGTGACAAAACAAATATATTTATCATTAAAAGCAGAACAAATATCTTTTTCATATTAATATTATCTAAAATTACATGACAAAAGTCAAGTAAAAAAGAAAAGCTGCGGTTATTTGGAGCTTTTCTTATTAATAAAAAGCGGAAGTAAAGATAAAGGGTGTGCTAAAACGCTTATCTCACAAATAGAATATCTTATATGAAAAAAATCCGTTTCTTAACCATAAAAAAGAAGATCTTGCTCTGTCTTTTGCTGTGCCTAACAATGGGCGCGGGAATTCTTGGCACATTTTTAAATGTTAAGGAAACATCCTCTCCAAAACTGACAAGAACAATCGTGATTGACGCGGGACATGGCGGAATCGATGGCGGATGTGTGGGGAAAAGATATGGAGCCATTGAAAGCGAGCTCAATCTTTTGTATGCGAAGGAGCTTGAACAGCAGTGCAAAGAGTCTGGATTTAACGTTGTTATGACACGCTCCACGGCGGAGGGACTATATTCCCCGCTTGCCACAAACAAAAAGAAATCTGAAATGCAAAAGAGACAGCAGATTATAAACGACAGCAAGGGTGATATAGTTGTAAGCATTCACATGAACTCGATAACAATTCCTTCTGTGAGGGGAGCACAGGTGTTCTTCAAGAAAGGGAACGAAGAGGGAAAGATTTTGGCAGACGAGATAACAACATGTATTGTCCAAGATTTTTCCAAGGTTAGAAGTGGCGCTTGCGCAGGTGATTACTATGTTCTAAATTGCAACGAAAAAGCAGCTGTTTTAATTGAATGTGGATATCTATCAAATGCGGAAGAAGAGTATAATTTAATGCAAGAAAAGTATAGAAAAAAATTCTGTAAATCAGTGCTAAAAGGAATAATTAATTTCTTAAAAATTTAAAAACCGCAAATATGCTGTATTTTTAACAAAAAATGACAAAATAATACAAAGAAAAATGTTTTAAAATATGATATTATCGCAAGTGTAGAGGTTGCGATGAAAACAAAAAAATATCTTTATTATTCCTTATCTTTCTTAATTTTTACGGGCTTTTTTTACATTTTATTTCATGCAAGCATTAGTAATTTATTTTATCCGTTTGCATTTGGAATGATGTTTGCTCTAGTTTGGAGTAATCAAAAGATTTGGGTGGTTTGTCCAGCATATTTAATTGCAGGGATTTTAAACAATTGGGGTGTGTATAATATAATTTCCGTTATATGCACAGTTTTTTGTGTAGCGGTTCCATATTTAATCCATGTTCTACTTAAGAAAAACATAAAAATTTGGGAGGTAGGGATATACGCACTTATTAGTCAAGTAGCTCAAGTTGTGCTTTCTTACGTAGGTGGGGGAGTGTTCTACTATGAAATCATTTCAACATTTGTTGGCATCCTCTTTATGTATCTAATGATTATGATCCTCGATGCAGTTCTTGTAAGAGGACTTGCATACAAACTTACATCTCTTGAACTTATTAGTGGGGGAGTTTTCCTTGCAGTACTGAGCGACGGGCTCACTTTTGCGACAATTGGACCATTTTCCTTCTTAAAACTGTTTGTTTCGTTCACGATTTTGTTTATCGCATTTAGTAGTAAAAGTTATTACAGTGTGTTTGTGTCGCTGATTATGGGGATTGGAACGCTAATCGGAATGAATAATCCTGTCTACATCACTCCGTTTGCCATTTGGGCTGTCTCAATTTCGATATTTAAAAGTTACAGCAAATATCTTATGCCAGTGGCACTCATGGCAAGTGAATGCCTATGCGGATTTTACTTTAATTTGTACTATGGATTTTCTCCCCTTGAGATAATTCCTGTGGCAGTGTCATGTATTGCGTTTTTCTGTATTCCAAACAAAGTTTATGATAGATGTAGGATACTTTTATCTGCAAAAAACAGCCGTATTGCAGTAAAAGACGTTGTAAACAGGAATAGAGAAATTTTACATAACAAGATAGGCTGCCTTGGAGAAGCTTTCACAGAGGTGGAAAGAACGTTCAGAAAAATGGCTAACACAACTCTTAGTAAAGACGAGATGCAAGAAACTCTGAAGAGGGAAATAAAGAGAAAAATATGCGAAAATTGCCCCGAAAAAAGCAGGTGTTATCGCTCATATGCAAAAGAAACAGAAATGGTACTTGATGAACTTGCAGATTTGAGCTTTGACAAGGGGAAAATTAGCGTTTTGGACATCCCTTCGTTTATGAATACTCACTGCAATAAGGTTACATCCATTATTTCTTGCGTAAACACACTGTGTAATCAATATAAAAGATATTCCGACCTCGTAGGTGACATTGATAAGAGCAAACTTCTCGTTGCTGACCAAATGGGAGGTGTTTCAAACATCATGAAAGAGCTTGCAAAAGAGGTCTATGCTCCAATAGCATTTGACAATGCAAGAGAGGATAGGATTGTCGAAGAACTTCTTGCGAATGAAATAATTTGCGACGATGTAATTGTTGTTGAAAAAGGCATACATGAAATGGAAGCGACAATCGTTGTTAGGAACGAAGATAGAGAAAAAGCCGCAATATGCGAGATTATTGGGAAAATATGTGGCTGTGAAATGTATGTAGAGCAAACAATTTCATCAATAAAACCGGGTTGGAGCACAGTGACTTTAAGAAAAATCCCAAAGTACGACTGCTCATTCGGAGTTAGCGTTCACACTAAATCTGGATCAGAAAAAAGTGGGGATTGTTACAGCATCCAGAAAATGACGGGCGATAAATTCATGTTTGCGCTTTGTGATGGAATGGGAAGTGGAGAAAAAGCACAAGAAATCAGCGAAAATGCGATCAATTTGATAGAAAACTTCTATAAAGCGGGCTTTGAGAGTGGACTTATCATGTCAAGCATTAACAAACTGCTCTCTTTGCAAAAGGAAGAGTCTTTTTCTGCGGTTGATATTTGTATTTTAGACCTAAATGAAGGCTCAGCGAACTTTATAAAAATGGGAAGCCCAAGCTGTTACATCATAGACAAGGAAAAATGTGACATAATCGAGGGCAATGCGCTGCCTTTAGGGGTTATCCAAGATACGATGCCTAACAATAAGAAAGTGGTTATACGAGGCGGAAATTACATTATTTTAACTACCGATGGAATTAGCGATTCATTTGAGTCAGATGACAAAATCCTGGAATATGCTTGTAGTTTGGATTATAAGAACCCTCAAACAATTAGTGATGCAATTCTTCAGAAGGCTCTTGAAAATAATATGGGAATCGCCAAAGATGATATGAGTGTGATAGTAATTAAAGTTTTTTAAGAAAAAAATGTAAAAAGCTGGTAAAATATACTTAATTATGATAGAATAACATTAGGAGGACTTATGAAAGAAAAATGTTATTTTATGTTTAAGCCTGGATTTACAGATGAAGAAACTGTTTATGAGGTTTTAAAAAGATTAGTAGAAGAAGGGGCGAACATTTTAGAAATTAAAACTATGCTTTTAAGCAAAAGGGCTTGTAGAGAGCACTATGCACATATCGTAGATCTTAAAGACAAGGTTACAGGCGAGCCTGTTTATCCAAAACTTGAGAAATATATGCTTAGCGGACCAGTTATTGGTGTGAGCCTTGTTGGTGAAAAAGGAATTATTGATAGATTAAGAAAAGCTATGGGAAGCACAAGAAATCCAGCTGAAGGAACACTCAGATATGAGTTTATTGCAAAGAAGGGAATCCCTGAGGAAGACAGAACAACAAAAAATGGTTTCCACTGCTCAGATTCACCTGAAAATGCAGAAATCGAAATAGACAGATTCTTTGGAAGAAGCGAAGAACTTGGAATTGTAACTTTAAACGAAAAGACAAAATAGAAATAAAAAAATTAATTATTTTGTGAAAAAAATAAAATAAAAAACATTTTAAAATACTAAAAAAACGAGCATATAGCCCGTTTTTTATTTTTTAATTCATTTTTGTTTTTTTAATTGCTTCAAAGAAATCTTTGTGCATTTTTTCTCTGTCGACGCTTCTAGCAAGTCTTATGTGCCCTTTTGGATTAGGCGTCATAGTGGTTTTTCCAGGAAGCTCTCCAGTGTCAATATCCATGTCGACATTTATAAATTTGAAAAGTTTTGGATAGCGAAGAGCAAGCATTGCGCATGTGTCATTTGTTGCGATTCGTTTATCTGTGTAGCCGTGCTCCCAGTATCCGCTGTACATGTCATATATAAATTTTCCTGTTTCATTGATGTTTTCCATCGACAAAACCTCTTCTTCGGTAAAGTTTGCGAGTTCTCTTCCCATTCTTGAAGGGATATATGTCATTGGGATGCCACTTTCAAGGACGATTTTAACAGCTTCTGGGTCAGTTGAGGCGTTAAATGAACGATAATGCATCCATTTTGGCCCTTCTTCCTCCCATCCATATGGTGAGCAGCCCTCTGTATATATATGATTTATC
>Ga0256404_1012135_pt1 | contig 11290 bp, 8 predicted proteins | sample RumenRJG_01DNA_FD_185990 | JGI IMG/M metagenome (GOLD analysis project Ga0256404, IMG submission 185990) | Bovine rumen microbial communities from Lethbridge, Alberta, Canada - RJG_01 | ecosystem: Host-associated > Mammals > Digestive system > Stomach > Rumen | place: Canada: Alberta | collected... | reverse complement strand
AGCCCGAGCACTGACACGCCCAGCACATCAACAAATTTTGAAGCCGCAACGGCCAGAATAGCAGACGACAGGCCAATGGCGCCGATCCGCACATAACTCAGAATATGGCCGAAGGAACTCATTGATTCGATCAGACCGCCGATCCCACCTCCTGCACACAGGAGAATCAGTCCCGTTATCAGAAGCGCGATTCCTGCAGGGAACGCTCCGGACGGAAGCAATGCCCGCACAGCAGTCAGGACAACGACAAGAGCAAGGATGACCAGAATTTCACCCAGTTTTTCGAGAGCATGCCTTTTATGACGCGAACGCACTCCGCGGAAAAAACCGACAAGCAGGCCGATCAGGACATGGGCAAGTCCCAGCGCTACAGAAAAGATCAGCACCGGCATCACTGCCTGCGAACGTTCCACACAGAGCGGTTCAATGCCGAACAGGCGGTGCCCTGTGTCCCCGAAAAACTCTCCGAAGGCACAGCCCCAGAACAAGCTCCAAACACACATGCTTATCAGCACATACGCCGCATCCCGGAAAATCCTGCGCTTGGAACGGCAGCGCAGCCACAGCATCAAAATCAGCATTAAAAGGCCGTAACCGGCATCGCCAATAATACATCCCGCAAAGAAAGGAAAGAAAATGCCGATCAGTGCCGTCGGGTCAGAACTGCCATACGCCGGCGGCTGGACCAGTTTAAGGAAAATTTCGAACGGCGCAAAAGCTTTGACATGACTCAGCGCAGTCGGCACGACAGGATATTCGTCTTCTTCAGGCAGACGGGAATACACCGCAATACGCCCGCCGAACTTTTCTTCAAGCTTCGCTTTGAAATCAGAAAACTGACGCAGCGGAATCCATCCTTCGGCCACCACTGACGGGCCAATGCGCCGACACCGGCTCAGCGCCTCATACTGTGAAATTTTTCGGTCTATTAAAAAGAAAAATGCCTCCTGACGAGGCTGCCACTGCCGTCGCATTTTTGCCAGCTTTGACTGCTCAGCATCCAGCTGACGTTCAATTTCATCAAGCCGTTTTTTCATCAGAACTATGCTATCGCTGAAATCAGCCGCCTGATAGCGCTGCGGCGGCATCCACGGATGTGCACCAATGCTGCGCAGAATTTTTTCGGTTTCTGCGGCTGCCTGGACGGGCACCAGCAGTTCTGCCAGCGCCTGACCTTCTTTTGCGGTCGGGTGCAGACGGTACTGGGCGTGACCGGTCGTAATCTGCTTTTCAATGTGCCGCTGCGCAGCCGGCCAAAGATTCTCAGGAACCCACCACAGCAGCGCCCGTTTGTCCGCACTGCTGACAAACGAGGTTTTGTCAGTCTGAGACAGAATCATTTCAAGAAGCTTCTTCTCGCTGACCAGAGCCTCATGGTTTTTCAATACTTCTGATGCATCTTTCTGAAAAACTTCAACACTTTTTTCAAGTTCCGGTATTACCTCTATGAGAGACGCGTCGAGTATTTGTTCTGCATCGTTCTGCAGAACGTCAGCTTCGGGCGGAACAGTTTCCTGTTCTGAAACAGGAACCGAGCTGATTGTTTCAAGGGCGGCCAGGAGTTTGCTGCGGAGTGCCAGAAGCCGTTCTGCAGCTGCAGCATCAGCAGCCGGTTTGTCCGCCAGAATGAGGTGCACACGCCCGTCTGACTGAAGATGCTCAAAAAACTCCATCGCCAGAAATTCAGGCACAGCGCAGGTGATCTTGCACATCGTCTCAATCATCTCTGCGGTTCCTTTCTCCAAAGATGGCGCTCATTGCTTCTCTCAGCTCATCGCCCATGCTTTTATTCCGAACTTCTGCGCAGCGGCTGTTCCACCGGTCTTCAGCCTCCTGCAGCAGTCTTTGAGTTTCTGTCTCGTACGCATCAAGTTCAGCCTGCTGCGAGTTTTTAAAACGTTCGACTGTCCGCGTTTCCATCTCAGAGGCCCGTTGTTCAGCCTTCAAGTAAGCATCCCGCAGTTCTTTTTCAAATTCGGTGCGCCTGTTCTTGTAAGAAACAGCAATGCTTTCCAGTTCCGCCTTCCAAAGCTCCTCGTCTTTCCGGGAAGTCATCGCTGTTCACCGGAATTCATCAAATATTCACAGAGGTCGGCCCGGTCTATGATCCCCACAAGAACGCGTTTTTCAAGGACAGGCAGTCTCTTGACACGGAGACGCAGCATCAGGTCAGCCACGTTCATGATGTTCGTGCCGGTCTGAACTGTATGGCAGTGCGGCTGCATAAAGTCCTTTACCTCGCGGCCGCGTATTGCGGCAAATTTTCTTGAAAGAAGTTCCTGTTCACCGTAAAGGAAAGAATCCTGTGCAAGAACCTCCAGGTATGAAGGCAGTGTAGAGCGGAGTATATCCGATTCAGAAAGGAACCCCACCAGATGCCATTGGACGTCTACCACAGGCACGCCGCTCAGGCCGTGGTTGTGCAGTACGCTCATTGCTTCTTCTACCGTGTCATCCGCCTGTACAGCCGTAAGATCGCGTTTCATCAACTGCTCTGCGGTTACCTGGTCAGTCATTGTTCTGCTCTTTCCATGGGAAAATATTGAACTTCTCCCGCAATACTGCGATGACAAATGCAGGAAGTTTCAGATCACGGGTCAGCCGCCGCGGCTCCTGGAACAGCCGGTAAAGCCACTCACAGCCGATCTTCTGCCAGAACCGGGGTGCCCTCTTCAGGACACCGGCAAAAACATCAAAGCTGCCGCCCACCCCCACGCAGAGAAGGCCGGAGAGGTTCCTTCGCTCAGAATCAAGCCATTTTTCCTGGGCCGGCATTCCAAGGGCCGCAAACAGAATTTTCGCGCCGCTCCTGCGGATATTCTCAGCGACTTCATCAGAATGGGAACGGTCAAAGTAGCCGTCGTAATATCCGGTCACAATCAGCCCAGGATGGGCCTTCTGAAGATATTCCGCTGCAGCACGGGCAACTCCGGGCCGGCCTCCGAGAAGGTATACAGGAATAGACTCAGAAGCGGCCAGTCTGCAGAGTCTGTCCATAAAATCAATACCTGCTATACGCTCCACCACCTGCATCTTCAGTTTTTTCAGCGCCCATACAAGGCCGGCGCCGTCAGGCAGTTTCAGATCAGCACTGGAAACAACTCTGCGGAATTCGGCATCGGAACGGACTTCATACATGCCGAGGGCGTTAAGTGTCACAATCATTCTGAACTGTGGTTCCTGGCTTCTCAGCCATGCAAGACACTTTGAAAGTGCGTAATTCATTGAAATACCGTCAATCTTAACGCCCCACAGGGTTGAAGTGCCATCCCGCGTCTGACGGCCGCCGCTGACTCCCCAGAGAACAAGGAGAAGCACAGCAGCCATCGCGGGCACTGCAAACTTCAGAGCTCTGGAGTCAGGAAGCAGCTGCATCAACGCCACTGAACCGCCCACGAGGAGGCAGATTTCGGTAACAAGCCGGATTGCCGCAGGATGGTCCACTCCGCGCTCTATGGCCCGGCTGTAAAGGTCATTTGAAGGACGCGGGCGTCCGCGTTCAAAGGCATTGCTTACAAGCCCGAGAGAAATTTCCACGAGAGGCACGGCATAGAACCCCAGAGGCACAACCAGCAGCGCAGTGATGGTGATTCCCTTGCTCACGCCGATAATTGAGATTCCGGCAACAAGCGTTCCCCACAGAGACGCAAGCGGCGTACCCAGCTGTCTGAACTGGTGACCGAGACGGCTCCAGTAAGCGCAGACAAGCACAAGCGATACGACAGATACAAGAAATGCCTCGTTCAGATTCTGGCGCGAGAAGTATGAAACGCACACCATCAAAGAAAGGCTGACCCCCAGCAGACGCCCTGCAAGGCCAGGAATCTGGTCAAGCCGCCTGAACAGCACCGGGAATAATGTCATCCAGGCTGTCGTGAAGAAAAGCGACTCCCACCACGAGAGGTAGGTAAATGAGGCCCCCTGCGCCGAAACAAAAGAGATCGGCTGCCCCGTCAGCGCAAATATCAGCCCGGGAAGGATGATCAGCGAAAAATACCCGCGTTCCGGACACACCCGTTCCGCAAGTCCCACTACCATGGAAAGCAGCGAGCACGCCACAAGCGCTTCTATGCGGTCACTGCCGCTCCACAGAGCAAGCAGCATCATAACCGTAGTCAGCGACAGGTCGCGCATATAAAAATACTGGTCTCTGCTCAGCTTCTTTCTGAAAAAGCGCTGAATCAGCACGCAGCCTGCTGCAATCAGAAGAAGCGGCAAAATAACACTTGCACTGAGATGTAAAGTCATCATGTATCCTCCCGGAGGGAAAGCGTCTGTGAATCTCTGCGCTGTCATAGTTTATTCGTACTAATGCAGTAGATAGTCTTCAACACCTGTATTTTAGCAGAGAAGAACAGAAAAAAAAATACATGCGCCTCAAATTGACGGAAAAACAAAAAACAGGAAACGCCTGAAGTATGAGAAAAATCTCAGTGCGTTTCCTGTTTTCGTTCAGAGTGCGGTCTTACTTTTTCAGCACGGGAACGTGTTTCACGCCGCCCATGTATGGTACCAGCACATCAGGGATCTCAAAGGAGCCGTCAGCGTTCTGGTAGTTTTCAAGCACAGCAATCAGTGTGCGGCCAATGGCAAGGCCGGATCCGTTCAGCGTATGGACATAGCGGGGCTTGCCGCCGTCTGCCGGGCGGTAACGGGTATTCATGCGCCGCGCCTGGAAATCTACGCAGTTGCTGCAGGAGCTGATCTCACGGTAACAGTTCTGGCTCGGCAGCCAGACTTCCACGTCATATGTCTTGGCAGAACCGAATCCCATGTCACCCGTGCAGAGGACGATCACTCGATATGGGATATTCAGCGCTTTAAGAACATCTTCGGCGTTATTCGTCAGTTTTTCCAGTTCATCCCAGCTGGTTTCCGGCGTGCAGATTTTCACCATTTCCACCTTGTCAAACTGATGAAGCCGCATGATGCCGCGCACATCACGGCCATAGCTTCCGGACTCGCGGCGGAAACAGGGTGTGTAGGCGGTGTAGTACAGCGGAAGATCACTTTCGTTGAGCATTTCACCGTGGTGCAGATTCGTCAGCGGGACTTCGGCTGTGGGAATCAGCCACAGATCATCGCGGTCCACTTTGTACAGATCTTCCGCAAACTTCGGCAGCTGTCCGGTGCCGAGCATCGTGTCAGAGTTAACCATCAGAGGCACATTGAACTCTGTATAGCCCTGCTTCTGAGTGTGCAGATCAAGCATGAAGTTCATAATGGCACGCTCAAGGCGGGCACCAAGACCTTTGAACACAGTGAAGCGGCTCTGGGCCATACGCGGTCCGCGCTCAAAATCAAGAATGCCGCAGGCTTCGCCGATGTCCCAGTGCGCTTTCGGCTCAAAATCAAACTTTCTCGGTTCTCCCCAGCGGCGGATTTCGACGTTTTCTGTCTCATCCCTGCCAATAGGCACCGTTTTATCAGGGCGGTTGGGGATCTGCAGAAGCAGATTGTGAAGCTCCTCATCGATCTCAGCAACGCGGGCGTCGTCAGCCTTCACCTGGTCGCCCAGTTCTTTCATCTCTTTCATGATCGCAGAAGCGTCGCCGCCGGCAGCGCGGATTCTGCCGACTTCCTTGGAACCGGCGTTGCGCTTTGCCTTCAGTTCTTCAACAGAGGCGAGAATCTTTTTCTTTTCAGCGTCCAGCTCAAGAACTTTGTCAACGTCAAAGCTGTTGTTTCTGGCTTTCAGGTAGGCCTTTACAGCATCTGTTTCTTCACGAAGCATGCGAATATCAATCATTTATGATGTCTCCCATCTCTGAAAATAGAGTTTATTTCTTCAGTTCCCCTGCTGTGTCCGGTTCCTGATGCTGCCCCCTGTCGGAACGAATCTGATTCAGCAGCGAAACCATTTCAAGCGCAGCCAATGCTGCTTCAGAACCTTTGTTGCCTGACTTGCTGCCGGCACGGAGCAGTGCCTGCTCCAGATTTTCCGTGGTCAGGACGCCGAAAGCCACTGGCACGCGCTGTTCAAGCGATGTGGCCGCTAGTCCCTTTGACATCTCGGCGGATACGTACTCAAAGTGCGGCGTATCGCCGCGAATCACTGCCCCCAATGCAATCACTGCATCGTAACGCCCTGACAGGCAAAGTTCCTTAACGGTGATCGGCAGTTCCCATGCTCCTGGCACCCAGTAGATATCGTACTCATTCTTTTTCACGCCATGGCGGACCAGTGCATCTTCTGCACCTTCCACCAGTTTGCTGCAGATCAGTTCATTGAAACGCGAAACTACTATTGCATAATGCTCACCGTGAGCGATTAAATTTCCCTGCACGACTTTCATGGTTCAGACCTCCTGAAAAAAGCCTCCGGGCAGAAGCTCTTCTAATTCTTTATGTGATTGTACAACATTTTTGCCGGCTTCCCAACATCAAAAGCGGATATTTTTTATTTAAGCGTAAAAATTTACCAGCCCATCTGAGCCAGCTTTTCCTGAGTCAGTGCACCTGCAGCGCCGGCTGAAGGCTCTGTGTCCTTTGAAAGCCCAAGCAGCTTTTCAACATACCGCGCAATCATGTCAGTTTCAATGTTCACCTTTCTGCCTGCGCAAAGAGTTCCAAGCGTCGTGCGTTCCAGTGTTTCGGGAATAACGGCGACAGAACATGAATTGCCCTGGACTGATGCCACGGTCAGACTGACTCCGTCAACGCAGATGGACCCCTTGTAAACGACATAGCGCATCAGTTCTTTCGGCAGATTCAGCCAGAGCTCGGCAGAACTGCGCCCCTTTTTCAGGGACAGCACAAGCCCGACGCCATCAACATGCCCCGCCACCAGATGACCGTCAAGCCGCCCCGTTACAGGAAGAGCTCTCTCAAGGTTCAGCCGGTCACCCGGAATAAGCAGCGAGAAACGCGATACTTTCATAGTTTCATCGGTAAGCTGGACAGTAAAAGTTCCAGCAGCGATGCGTACAGCCGTGGAACATACTCCGCTCAGTGCCACTGAATCACCTGTTTTCATCTCATCGGCAAAAGGAGCTTCAACCGTCAGATCAGTCACATCTCCTCTGCGTGTGGTGCTCAGCACTCTGCCTACTGCTTCAACCAGTCCAGTGAACATGGATTGCCTCCTTCGATCCACAGGTCTTTTCCCACGTTTCGGCAGCGCAGGAGACGGAACGGGACAGCGCCGCTCATGCTGTCAATGTGAAAGGCGGCTGTGATTTTCCTGCCTTCCCCCATAAACATCGGTGCGGCAAAAATCTGATATTCATCTGCCAGTCCCGCTTTTATAAACGAAGAACATAGAGTTCCTCCTGCTTCAATCAGTACACGGGCCATGCCCATGCTGCAGAGCACTTCAAGTGCAGCTTTCAGGTCCGGCCTGCCGGCAGCATCCGCAGGAACAAGCCTGACACGCTCTGCCCACTGTGCCGGCACGATCTGCCCTTCACAGGAAATGACTATTGTGTCTTCGCGCAGAGCCTGATAGCGGTTTTCAAGAAAATCAAGTCTGCTGCTTAAAATAACCGGACGCGGCGATCTGCCTTCTGTCTGACGCACCGTCAGAGCAGGATTGTCATGAATCAAAGTTCCCGTACCAGTCAAAACAGCATCATTTGCGCTGCGCAGCATATGGCCTGTCTGTCTGGCGTCAGCGCCGGTGATCCACTGGCTTGCGCCGTTTCCAAGCGCCATGGTTCCGTCGGCCGACATTGCAGCCTTTACGGTCACCCACGGACGCTTGCGCACCTGAAGCGACATAAAGCCGCGGTTCAGCCACAGCGCTTCTCTTTCAAGCACTCCGCAGATCACTTCAATGCCGGCGTCCCGCAGAATCTGAAAACCGCGGCCTGCCACCAGCGGATTCGGGTCTCCGGCAGCGGCAACGCAGCGGACAACTCCAGCCCTGACAAGAGCAGGTGCGCAGGGTGGCTGTCGTCCCTGATGACTGCATGGTTCAAGCGTCACATATGCTGCTGATCCGCGAGCCTTCTCCCCCGCATCAAGCAGCGCCGCAGCTTCAGCGTGAAGCCCGCCGATATGATCATGCCATCCCCTGCCGACCACTTCGCCGTCTTTCACAAGAACACAGCCCACCATGGGATTGGGCGAGGTCTTTCCCATCCCGCGCGGCGCCAGCTCCAGCGCCTGACGCATGTAATATTCATCAATCCACTGCTGTCTCATGCGCGGTGAATGCCTCTCTTTCGTTTGGGATCATAGGTCCGCCTCACCCGGCGTACACTGAGAAGTTTAGCCAGATCAGGCTCCTCCTGCGGTGCTTTTGCGCTGTCCTCACCTGTTAAGGCACCTTTTCCGTCGTCGGGTGGCGCTTCTATATACGGGACATCCACAGTTTCATGCCAGTGAAGTTTCAGCGGCTGTTTTCCTCGCTGCTCTCTTACTGCTGCAGGCTGCTCGGGGCTTTCTTCAATCTCCTCATGGGCGTTCGCAAGAAAAGCAAGTATTTTCTGCGCCTGGACAGGGCCGATGCCGGGAGCTTTCTGAAGCTCTTCTGCCGACAGCGCAGCAATACGCTGAACGCTGCCGAAAGTGCTGAGCAGCAGCGCTGTTTTATGTTTTCCAATGCCGGGTATGTCCTCAAGCGCCGAACGGCTGAGCCGCAAAATTCTTTTGTGCCGATGTGTTGTAATGGCAAAACGGTGCGACTCATCGCGCACACGCTGCAGCAGCCGCAGTGCCGGGTCATTCCAGTCAAGCCGGAGCGGCGGTTTGCCGGGATCTGTGAAAACCAGTTCGTCCCGCTTTGCAAGCGCGACCGTATCGATTTTCACAGGCACTTCTGCCAGCGCCTGACGCGCAAAGTCGAGCTGTTCCGGCCCTCCGTCAATCACAATGAGCTGAGGCAGCGGCAGCTGATTTTTGATCATATTCCTGTATCGCCGGAGGACTGTTTCACGCATCGAGCGAAAATCGTCAATGCCTTCCACAGTCTTAATCTCATAGCGTCTGTAAAGCGACTGGTTCGGATACCCCTGTTCGAACACTACGGCAACACCGTAAGTTTCATGCCCCGCGGAATGAGAAATATCAAAGCCGTCTATGCGCCACGGCACAACTGGAAGGCCGCACAGATCACGCAGCCGCGTCATGGCCGTCCAGGTATCCTCGTCCAGCTCGTCAGTCAGCGTCACTGAGAGCTTCTGACGGGAAAAACGCCACAGATCCCGAATTGTATCGCGCACCCGCGCTGCTTCCTCAAACTTCAGGTCTTTTGCCAGCCGTTCCATGCGGGCTCTCAGTTTAGACACCAGGTCGGCGGTTTCGCCGCTGAGAAGCATCAGAATGTCGTCAACAGTTTCATTGTATTCCTTCTCAGTGCACCTGCCGGCACAAGGGCCCAGGCATTTTCCAATGTCATACATTATGCAGGGGCGGATAATCTTATCCTGTTCCAGATCGAGGGAACAGGTTCTCAGCGGAAAGTATTTCTTAATCAGGTCAAGCATGCTCCGCATGGATCCTGCACTTGTATACGGGCCGAAAACATGCCCCGCTGACGGCCTCTGATGTGTAACCAGCACACGCGGGAAACGATCAGAAGTCACAACAATGTAAGGATAATGCGAACCCATTTTCAGTTCAACGTTGAAGTAAGGCTGAATCGCCTTGATCAGCCGGCTTTCCACAATAAACGCTTCTGCTTCGGTTTCCGTGCGGATAAAACTGATATCATGAACCGTAGCAACAAGTTTGCGGAGCCTGGAGATTGCAAAATCCTTATGATTGAAATACGAGGAAACGCGCCGCTTTAATTTTTTTGCTTTGCCCACGTAAATCACTTTGCCTGATTCGTCGTGCATGAGATACACGCCGGGCTTCATGGGCAGAGTTTTAAGAATCGCGCGGATGCGGCCCATCCGCTCCTGTTCGTCCATTAGCGTTTCCTCCAGTCATGTCATAAATTCTCATATCACTAATTCTCATACTGTTATTTCTTAGAATCTCGGTTATAATACTATACGAAACAGCACAATTTTAACACCAGAACGGAGGAACTGTTATGGCACTTGTGCTTTATAATGATCTTACGCGTAAAAAGGAGCCCTTTGTCCCGCTCCACGAAGGCAAGGTGACTTTTTACAGCTGCGGTCCGACTGTATATGACTATTTTCACATCGGCAATGCACGTCCGTTTATCGTATTCGATGTGCTCCGCCGCTATCTTGAATATCTCGGCTATGAAGTGACATTCGTACAGAATTTCACTGACATCGACGATAAAATGATTGCAAGGGCCAACCGTGACGGCATAACGGTTCAGCAGCTTGCTGAAAAGACGATCGCCGATTATTATGAGGACGCTGACGCTCTTGGCATCAAACGCGCCAGCTATAATCCCAGAGCCACTGAGTACATTCCTAAAATCATCAAACTGATTCAGCGCATCATTGACAACGGACATGCCTATGTCGTTGACGGCACTGTCTACTTTGACGTGAAGAGCTTCCCCGGTTACGGCAAACTCTCCCATCAGAACCTTGAAGACCTTCAGGCCGGCGCCCGCATTGAAGTTGACGATGTCAAGCACAGCCCGCTTGATTTCGTTCTGTGGAAACCCCAGAAACCAGGCGAACCTGCGTGGGAAAGCCCGTGGGGATTGGGACGTCCCGGCTGGCACATCGAGTGCAGCGCTATGTCCACAGACCTTCTGGGAGACACCGTTGATATCCACAGCGGCGGCATTGACCTGATCTTCCCTCACCACGAGAACGAAATCGCCCAGAGCGAGGCCGCTACAGGAAAACAGTTCGTCAGATACTGGCTTCACAACGAATATATTCTGATCAATGCAGAAAAGATGTCAAAATCGCTGGGCAATTTCCTGACTGCACGTGCTGCGCGCGAGAAATTCCCGCCTCTGGCCATCCGCCTTTTCATGCTCAGCGCCCACTACCGCACTCCCATCAACTTCACTCCCGAGGGCCTTGAACAGGCCGCATCCGCTGTGGAACGTCTGCGCAACTGCTGGACTGATCTTCAGTTCGCCAAGGCCAACCGTTCCGGCGAACACAATGAAAAAGGTACGACTCTTGCCGATGCCATGAAAAAGGCCAGCGACGACTTCAAAACCGCCATGGACGACGATTTCAACACCGCCGCCGCATTAGGCGTGATTTTTGACGCAGTCAGCGAAGTCAACAAGTATCTGAAGGAAAACGCCGAAGCCGACCCCGCTGCCATAGCCGCAGCAGAAAAGTTTTTCAGGGACATGGATCAGGTGATGGGTGTTATCGGCATTACGCAGGCCGAAAAAGAAGAATCCAGCGGCGAGGCAGAGGAAATCGAAAAACTCATTGAAGAGCGTTAC
>Ga0256404_1012132_pt1 | contig 11296 bp, 9 predicted proteins | sample RumenRJG_01DNA_FD_185990 | JGI IMG/M metagenome (GOLD analysis project Ga0256404, IMG submission 185990) | Bovine rumen microbial communities from Lethbridge, Alberta, Canada - RJG_01 | ecosystem: Host-associated > Mammals > Digestive system > Stomach > Rumen | place: Canada: Alberta | collected... | reverse complement strand
TGCTTACAAACAGCCAGTTACAAAATCAGAGATAGATGGAATCCGTGGTATTAAATGCGATAGAATCATAGAAGGTTTGATGAAGAAGGAACTCATCCAAGAACTTGGACGTTCATCAGGAATCGGTCGCCCAATTCTCTACGGAACCACAGATACATTCCTAAAGAACTTTGGCTTCACCAACCTAAAAGAACTACCCGAAATCGAAGACATCGAAGAAGTTCTTGCAATGGATGAAAGTGATTATGATATGCCACCTGATTTACAGGTAACACTCGATGACGTAGAAAACGCAGAGGCTGAGATATTCAGCTATACGGAGAATGCAGAGCCCGACGCAGATCCTGAGGATCAAGAATAACTAAAGGGTATTAAGCTTCTCAATAAGGGCATCCACAGGAAGTCCCATGACGTTATTGTAGTCGCCATCTATATGGTCGATGAACCGACCAAAATATCCTTGGATGGCGTAGGCTCCGGCCTTGTCATAGGGTTCATCTGAATCGAGATAATCTTGAATATCATCTAAAGTATATGATTTAAAAAACACGTCAGTGCGTTCTGAAAATACAAGTGCGTATCTGGCGTTTTTTCTTGCTTTTTTTGCGCATGAAGAGGGGCAACTTTTAGTGCAGCCCGCGCATTCCTTTGCTTCGCCGGTATAAATGATTGCGACACCAGTATAAACTTGGTGCGTTTTTCCGGAGAGATCCATCAGGATTTTTTCTGCATCTTCTCTGTCATTTGGTTTTCCGATAATGCCGTCGAGATAGACTATCGTGTCCGCGGCAACGATAATATCGTTATCACATATTTCTTCTTTTTCTAGATTAGCTTTTTTTTCGTCAAGCTGCCTTCTTACGGCGGAAGCCTTCTGGAGAGCAAGTTTTTTTACGACATCTGCTGGAGCAAGTCCGGGTGCGATAACCTCATCAATATTTGCAGGCACAACCTCAACATCAAATCCTGCCTTTGTCAGAAGTTCAATTCTTCTCGGAGATTTACTTGCCAGTATTATTTTTCTTTTTTGATCGAACATAGCGCAGTCCTCCGTTTAAGTAGGGCGTAATTATTGAAAATGCAGAATAAATTCGCGGCGATTACCGGAAATCAGTCCGTCGTTCTTCATTGATTTGATTTCTCGCATCATGGCGGAGCGATCTATGCTTAAGTACTCCGCGAGATCAACGAGTGAAATAGGAATTGTAAATCTTCCTTCGGAGTCTTTCTTACTTACCGATGCGGCATAGCTTAGATAAGCAATGAGTTTCTGCCTGATTGTATTTTGATGGAGCAATGAAATATGCAAAGATAGTTCCTGTGATTTCTGAGCGGCCATAATAAATAGATTGCTTATAAGTTGGCTGTGGTGCTCGCATAGATTTTCGCAGGGTTTGATTATGTGGTTGTAATCCAGAAACATAACTCTGCAGTCCGTATCAGCCGTAACAATATAGGCAAATTTGTCGAGCGGCAAAGCAAAGGGCTCACCAAATACATCGCCCTCTCTGATATGTTCCATCAGAAACAAATCGCCGTCTTCATTAAGAATTTGTAGCTTGGCGAGGCCGTGTTCCAAAATCTCAACGCGCTTTGGCGTGTCAGGATCGTAAGTCAGAATAGTTTCTCCGGCCTTATAGTTTTTCCAATAAGGCTTGAAACAGGGGATAATCATCTCCATTGATTCTTTGCTTACATCGTCAAAGAAATTTCTTTTGTCCATAGTTTTACTCCATAGATACTGGCTACAAACTTTTATTCATTATATCAGTAAATGTTGCATTTGTCACTAATGTGTTGCAAATGTCACAAACAAACGAGACTTATATCTGTAAAATGTGAATTATCAAAAAATTCAACCCCAAAAGTTTGAATCCCCAAAATAGTTACAAGATTAAATCCGGAGGTGTAAAGATGCTTTTTAAGACAACAGACGCTCATGAAGAGTTGCGCGCCAAGGTCAGAGCATTTGCTGAAAAGGAAATTCAGCCGATCGCATTTATGCTTGATCAAAAGAATGAGTTCCCTGATGAGCAGATTAAACAACTTGGCAAGATGGGCCTGATGGGTATTCCGTACCCAAAGGAGTATGGCGGTGCAGGACTTGATGTTCTGAGCTATGCCATCGCAGTTGAAGAACTTGCAAGAGTGGATGGTGGTTCCGGAGTAATTCTCTCCGCACACGTATCGCTCGGTTCATGGCCGATTATGGCATTTGGTACAGAGGAGCAGAAGAAAAAATATCTTGTTCCACTTGCCAAGGGCGAAAAAATAGGCGCCTTTGGTCTTACTGAAGAAAACGCCGGTTCCGACGCAGGTGGAACCGAAACAACAGCAGTCGATAAGGGCGATCACTATCTCCTTAACGGCGGAAAAATATTTATCACCAACGCACCCAAGGCTGATACTTATGTAGTATTTGCTGTAACTACTCCCGACATCGGAACAAAGGGAATAAGTGCATTCATAGTAGAAAAGGGTTGGAAGGGATTTGAGTTTGGCGATCATTATGACAAGCTCGGTATCCGCTCATCCACAACCGCAGAACTTATCTTTAACGATGTTAAGGTTCCAAAGGAAAATCTACTCGGTAAAGAAGGAGAAGGTTTCAAGATTGCTATGGCAACTCTTGATGGCGGACGTATCGGTATTGCTGCACAGGCTCTCGGTATTGCACAGGGCGCTTATGAAAAGGCAGTCGAGGAAGCAAAGGAAAGAGAACAGTTCGGTCAGCCGATCGGCATCAACCAGGGAATTTCATTTAAGCTCGCCGACATGGCTACCAAGCTAAGAGCAGCGAGATTCCTCATTTACTCCGCGGCCGAGATGAAAGAAAACCACGAAGACTACGGAATGGAATCCGCAATGGCAAAGATGTACGCATCAGACATTGCACAGGAAGTTTGTTATGACGCACTTCAGATCTTTGGTGGTTCCGGTTTCCTAAAGGGAATGGACGTAGAGAGAGCATTTAGAGATGCACGTATCACATCCATCTACGAAGGAACAAATGAAATCCAGAGAGTTGTTATCGCGTCACATCTCCTTGGAAGAATCGGAAACAAGCAAGCTGCAGGCTCCAGAAGCGTTGCCAAGAAGGCTGCTCCTGTTACGGGCGTTCGCAAAGGAAGAATGTTCAAAGAAGGAGATGCCAAGGATAAGGTAGCAGAACTCGTTGCAGCCCTTAAGTCTGACGGATATGACTTCACAGTTGGCATTCCTGTTGACACACCAATTGCAGAGGCTGAGCGCGTAGTATCCGCAGGTAAGGGTATAGGTGACAAGAAGAATATGAAGCTGATTGAGGACCTCGCTCATGCAGCAGGTGCAGCAATCGGTTCATCAAGACCTGTTGCGGAGACTCTCCAGTATGTACCTCTCAACAGATATGTAGGTATGTCCGGACAGAAGTTCAGAGGAAATCTCTATATCGCATGCGGTATCTCAGGTGCCAAGCAGCATCTAAAAGGTATCAAGGATGCATCCACAATTGTTGCTATCAACAAGAACGGAAATGCTCCTATCTTTAAGAACTGCGACTACGGAATTGTTGGCGATGTAAATGAAATACTTCCGCTTCTCACAGAAGCACTCGGTACAGGCAAGAAAAAGGAAGCACCACCTATGGTCAAGATCAAGAGACCGCTTCCACCAAAGCCAACACCGCTCGGACCAATTTATGTTTGCAACGGCTGCGCTTATGAATACAATCCGGATTTCGGAGACGAAGAAGCCGAAATCGCTGCAGGCACACAGTACAAGGATCTTCCGGAAGACTGGGTATGCCCGGAATGCGCAGAACCAAAGGCAAACTTCATAGTAAGAACTATTCGCGGTCTGTAGAGCGCCGATTAGCCGCTTAATTTAAGAAATAATCTTTTTTAAAGAAGGGAGATAATTATGCATTGCGTAAGACAAGTCGTTGACAACCTATATTGGATCGGTGCAAATGACCACAGAACACATCTGTTTGAAAACATCCATCCAATTCCATACGGAGTTTCTTATAACTCATATATTCTTCTTGACGAAGAAACAGCAGTATTTGATGGAGTAGATTGGTCCGTTACAAGACAGTATCTCGATAATATTGAGTATCTCTTGAATGGCAGAAAGCTTGACTACTTTGTTTGTAACCACCTGGAGCCGGATCACTGCGAATCCATGTATGAACTCTTCGTTCGCTATCCTGAGTGCAAGGTTATCGCAACAGAGAAAGCATATATGATGATGCGACAATTCGGATACAAGGTTGATGATCATCAGCAGATTATCGTTAAAGAGGGCGACACATATCAGATTGGTACCCATACATTGGCATTTGTCGAAGCCCCGATGGTTCACTGGCCTGAAGCTATGGTTACACTCGACGTAACAAACGGAGTACTCTTCTCCGCAGACGGATTTGGTTCCTTCATAGCTCTCGACGGTAAGCTCTGGAACGATGATGTTAACTATGATAGAGATTGGCTCGATGAAGCCCGTAGATACCTCGTTAACATCGTAGGAAAATACGGCCCCCATGTTCAGCTTCTTCTTGGAAAGGCTGCAACAGTACTTGATAAGATTAAATATATCTGCCCACTTCACGGACTTATCTGGAGAAATGATTTTATGTATATCATCGATAAGTACAATCATTGGTCCACATATACTCCGGAAGAAAAGGGCGTACTGATCGTATATGCATCCATGTACGGTGGAACAGAGGCTGCTGCACAGGCTCTTGCTTCAAAGATCTGCGAGAAGGGATTCACCAATGTTCACGTTCGCGACGTATCAAATACTCATGTATCATATCTGATTGCTGATGCATTCAAATATTCGCATATTGTATTTGCGTCCGTAACATATAACCTGAATATCTATCCGGTTATGCATGATTTCCTTGATGAGATGAGAATGCTTAATCTGCAGAACAGAACATGTGCAATAATTGAGAACGGCACATGGGCATGCAAGTCCGGAGATCTCATTGAGAAGTTCATAAACGAAAACATGAAGGATATGACAATTCTTAATGAGCGCCTCACACTTGCGTCTGCACTTCACGAAGATAAGGCATCTGAGCTCGAAGCACTCGCTGACGCAATCATCGACTCAATGAAGGATGTATCTACTGACGTTAAGCCTGTAGAATAGCTAGTAGTATATAGAATATATCTGAAACCGAGGGGCCTTTGCCTCTCGGTTTTTGCATGACATTTTTATTATCCTTTTGTGATACAATTATAGAGGGTATAATTGCCTGCAAGAGCAGTTACGTGAGCGCCTAGCCGCGAAAATATGAAGGATAATAGCTTGAGTAAGAAAAAGAATAGTAAAAATAAATACTCTTATGGAAGTTATTCTTCGGCAATGGCAAAGTCAAAGTCAAAGATAAAGTCGAGAAGATACAAAGGCATTTTATATATCTTGCTTGTGATTATTTTGCTTGCTTGCGTTTCTTTTGCTCTCGATAAGTTCTCAGACAAGCTTCCGTTTACGCTTCCGTGGAAGGACAAGGCGCCTGTCATAGAAATATCTCAGGTTGTTGGAATGGATATTCCCGAGTACGAAGAGAGTCCTTATGTGATAATTGATGACAATATTCCTGATGAGTTTGGCGGGGCGTACGAAAAAAATGATTATGAGCTTGGTGTACATTTTTCTTCGCTTGACAGTCTCGGAAGGACAGGCTCTACTTGGGGAGTCTTGGACGCAAGCCTCATGCCTACCGTGGAAAGGGAAGAGACTTTAGAAACAAAACCTAGCGGATGGAATCCCGCAAAGTATGATGAGATTATAGAAGATGGATTTTTATATAACAGATGTCATCTAATCGGATATCAGCTTACGGGTGAAAACGATAACCCACTGAATCTTATCACGGGAACGCGCTATTTCAATGTTGAAGGAATGCTCCCGTTTGAGAATAGAGTTGCGGGATATATAAGGCGCGAGGACGGAAGAGTCTTTTATAGAGTCACGCCGCTCTATAGGGGAAATGAACTCGTGTGCAGATATGTCAGAATGGAAGCGTTTTCTTTAGACGATCGCGGTGCCGGTATATCCTTTGATGTGCTCATTTATAACGTACAGCCGGGCATTGAAATTGACTATAGCGACGGTAGCAGCCGCCTTAAGCGGTGATTGAAGATATGAGTCTAATGTGCTAGAATATTTGCGGTACATTTTAATAATATTTAGAACTTTAAAAGAAGGAGAAGAGATGAAGTATTGTCAAGAATGCGGCGCAGAAATGCAAGATAACGAACTCTTTTGTAGCAATTGTGGGATGCAGCAGACGGAACTCAGGAAGGCCGACGAAGTCGAGATGGCTGATACAGTTGAGCCGGCCAGCGATGTAGAGACAGCTGACGTCTTTGAGACGATGGAACTTTCCGATGCGGCAATTGATGAACAGATTCCTGCTTTTGAAACGGAAGCGCCTGTTCCTGCTGTTCCTGCGTTCAGTACAGAGCCGCCGAAAACGGAATTCAAGATGGATTACGATTACGGACAGCAGCAAGCATCCGAAGGAGCGTTTTACAATCAGTCAGCTGCGGCTTTACCGATTCAAAAGTATAGCTTCTGGAAATACCTGCTTCTTGGCCTAATCACATGTGGTATCTACCAGCTTTATTATCTATATAAATGGACTGAGGATACAAACAGACTGAGCCAAGGCGTTTACAAGCCGAGTCAAAACTACCTGGTTGTATTTCTCTTAAGCTTGGTCACATGCGGTATTTACTATTATATTTGGACTTATCAGCAGGGCGAAAGACTTAAGGTCGTAGGCGACGCAAACGGCATCCAGATTAATGAAACAGGAATTCATCATCTGCTTCTTACTTTGCTCCTGGGCGGAGTTGGCGGTCTTGTTTCTCAGTATATTTTCTTTAGCAATACCAATAGATTAGCAGGCGTTTATAACGGAGATATTACGCGCGATCAGGCAAATGTAAAGGTTTCATATATTCCTGCGATTATAATCGGTGTCGTTGTGGCAATACTTGCGTTCTCTAGCGGAATTGGTTTCCTTGTATATCAGGCTCGCAATTTTGAAAACTCATACGACTACTCATACTATGAAGACTTCGATTATGAGGACATGGAAGATTTTGACCTAGAAGAGTTCATGAATGGAGTATATTCTGACTATACTATAGACGAAGAAGGTCTAATGGATATCTTATTCACAGAGGACGGCAGCATCCTTGAAATAATGGATGCAATGGTCATCAAAGATGTCAATGGAGATCCTGCGATAGCTGTAGAGTTCTACTGGCAAAACAATAGTGAAAGAAAGACAAGTGCTATGTGGAATTTTGACATAACAGCAGAGCAGGACGGCACACCGCTTACCATTACATGGCCAAAGCCGGATGATCCGGATGTGAATATGACCAATTACAGTCAGGATGTCGATAAGGATGAGTCGACTACATTCCAGCTTGTGTTTAAGCTTGTGGATGAGACAACTCCTGTAAGAGTGCTCGCAAAGGATGTTATGTCAGGCGGCAACAATAAAGCTGCTTGCACATTCACGATAGAGTAGTTTATATATCGATTCCGATATCATTATCTATTATTTGACCAAAGGCTATGGAATCGCGTCCGAATTTTTCTCGGATGCTGTCCATAGCTTTTTCAATTGAAGCGTTGCTTTTATTGTCGCTTCTGCCATCAGAGATATTACCGCCTACATCAAAGAAAGAAAGCTGGGTATCGGAATCATGCTCAACCAAATTAATCGCAGTAAGCGTAATGAGCCTGATCGGTTTATCCATCTTCCACGATGTTTTGATTAACTCAAGTGCGCCTTCCTTTAAATCTTGCGCAAGGTCGGTAGGGGATTGGAGTTGTTTTTGTCTTGAGATGTCGTTGAACTCCGGGTCTCGTATATCAACCTTAACGCCGGACGCTTTGAGTCTATATGAACGAAGCCTGCTTGCTACAGTATCTGAAAGCCCGGTAAGAGCAGTAAGAATATCGTTTTCGCCTTTTAGATTTCTTGTAAAAGTCACGCCGTTTCCGACAGACTTAATCTTATGCTTTGCATCGCTTGTGCAAACAGGGCTATCGTCAAGTCCGTTGGCATAGTCCTTTAAAATAGGGCCTTGCTTTCCGAGAAGATTTAAAAGAAGATTCTCGTCCGCCTTAGCAAGATCCCCGATTGTTTTAATGCCAATACCGGTAAGTTTGTCTGTGGTTGCAAACCCGACCATGAACATTTCTGAAATAGGAAGTGGCCAAAGTAGATCCTTAAAGTTTTCTCGCGAGATAATAGTAGTCGCGTCGGGCTTTTTATATTCGCTTCCCATCTTTGCGAAGAATTTGTTAAAAGATACTCCTGCGGAGAGCGTGAGACCAAGTTCTTTTTTTACGCGCCCTCGGATTTCGTCAGCAATTTTTGGACCGCTTCCAAATAGCTTTTGACTTGCTGTAACATCAAGCCAAGATTCGTCGATGCTGAATGGCTCAACTTGATCTGTGTATTCACCGTAAATCTTGTTTATGAGATGGAAAAAGTCATCGTATTTGGAATAGTGAGGGGGCAGGAGATAGAGATCGGGACATTTCTTTGTTGCCTGCCAAATGGTTTCTGCCGTAACCACGCCGTATTTCTTTGCGATATCGTTTTTGGCCAAAATAATACCATGCCTTCGCTCCGGATCACCGCATACGGCAACGGGTTTATCCTTAAGTTCTGGATGATCAAGGAGTTCGACTGAAGCAAAGAAACTATTCATATCACAATGTAGAATTACCCGGTCACTCATATCCAAAGTCTATCACAAACGCATGTTCGTGTAAAGCGCACCTCATTATTTATAGTTATCTTTTTTACTCTTCGTCGCTGGCAATTGCATACTTGCCAACTTGAACCTTTGGAAGGTTGCTCGAAAGGCTTCGCCTCGAGCCAACTTCACAAAGCTTCTTCGTTGTCATCGTGCAATTGCAAGCGCTCCTCAGAATGATAAAAAGATAACTATATTCTAATGAGGTGCTTTTATAAGAAAGGCTTTTATGATATAATGGATGCGCATTGGAGGGGATTTAAATGGAAACAATCATGGTATGCGTCACCAAGCAGAAGACATGCCAGAGACTTATCAATTACGGTAAGAATCTTATGACTTCACCTGATGACAGCCTGCATATCATACATGTGGCTGGAGCTGATTATAATTTCCTGGGCGACTCTGAAGAAAACAGAGCCCTTGAATATCTATATGAAAAAGCACGTGAGGCAGGAGCCGAGCTTACCGTACTTAAATCCGACGATGTTGTAGGCACGCTTTGTACACTAGTTGAACAAAATGAGATAACAAAGGTAGTTGCGGGCGCCGCCAATGAAACTGACGTAGCGTCCGGATTTATGTATAGGCTAAGAATGAGACTTAGCGGAAAAGCTGAGCTTGTGGTAGTTCCGCTAGAATAATAGATAGATGAAAGAAACCCTAAATAAATATTTTGATATTTGTATTATAGGAGGCGGTGCAGCGGGTCTTGTTGCCGGAATCATGGCAGCCCGTGAGAATCCGTCTCTTTCTGTTGTTATAGTGGAGAAGATGGATGAGCCCGGAAAGAAAGTAGCTGCCGCAGGTAACGGAAGATGCAATCTATCCAATACAAGTTCACCGGATTGGGAGAGGACCGCTTCGTTCTTCTCTTCTATTGGCCTTCTAACTCGTATAGATGATGAAGGAAAAGTATATCCTTATTCAGAAGACGGAAGAGATGTTGTTGGATGTCTCGTTCGCGAGGTGCTTAAGCTAGGTGCGGAGATAATGCCGAGAAGGCAGGTAGCCAGCATTGACCAAAGCGAAGGCAAGGATGGAGTTAAAGAATTCAAGGTAAAGACTGTTTACAATAAACCAAAGGCATATCAAACGCACGAAAGCGATCGCGATATTATTATCACAGCAAAAACTGTTTTAATAGCAACGGGCGGAAAATCAAAGCCAAAGATGGGAACATCAGGAGATGGTTTTGCCTTTGCGAGGAGAATGGGGCATAGCATCAACAAACTTATTCCTGTTCTAACAAGTGTTGAAACAGTAGAGAATATGAAGGAACTGGATCTCTCGGGCGTGAGAGAAAAATGTGTCGTATCGCTATATAAAAATGATGAACTTGTTTTTAGCGATAGAGGAGAAGTACAGTTTACCGATTATGGTATTTCGGGAATTGTAGTATTTGATATGAGTAGATTTATGAATCTTGACGATGACACGCAGTTCTCTGACTATAGGATAGAAATAGATTTTATGCCTGAAACAAGTTATGAGACCATCATAAAAATGATAGAGGATAGAAGCGACGACGGAAATCTTCTTTGTTCATGGGTCAAGAATCCGCTTGCAAATGTCATAATAGATAATTCGAGTTCGGTTGAGAGCATAGCCGATGGACTTAAATATTTCAAACTTCAACCGAAGAATCTCAAGGGCTGGGATATGGCGCAGGTTACACGTGGCGGCATTCCTCTCTCCGAAATAGACGAGAGCACGGGAGAATCAAATATTGTTCCCGGTCTTTATTTTGCCGGCGAAATGCTGGACGAGGATTTTAAATGCGGTGGTTTTAACCTGCAGCATGCATGGACTACAGGTATGAGAGCAGGAAAAGCAATGGGCGAAAGCACAGGAGTAAAAGTTGAGTAATCTTACATGGTTTGCTACAGGACTCTTTGCGGTCACATATATTCTTATGTTCGCTCTGCAGAAATTTAGACCGTATATTGCGGTTATTTCTGCAATTATTTTTGTTGCTGTTGGTACAGCAGGGCCATTCCCTGAATTCAAATATACATTTGGTGAAGCGCTCTCTCAGATTGACTGGAATGTACTCATGATGATTGCGGGAACCATGGGCACGGTATTCCTCTTTATTGAATCGGGAATGCCTAAACTCATGAGCGACATTCTTGTGTCAAAGCTTCACAGCGTAAAATGGCTTATCGTAGTTCTGTCATTATTCGCAGGAATAATATCGGCATTTGTAGATAACGTTGCGACAGTTCTTATGGTTGCGCCGGTCGCGGTAGCGCTATGCAAGGAATTAAAAATCTCACCGGTACCGGCGATAATCTGTATCTCTATCTCATCAAATCTTCAGGGTGCTGCAACGCTCGTAGGAGACACCACATCGATACTTTTGGCAAAGGCTGCTGACCTCGATTTTATGGACTTCTTCTTTGTTGAAGGAAGGATGGGAATGTTCTGGGTTACGGAGCTCGGTGCACTTGCAAGTGCTTTGATTATCTGGTTCAAGATGAGAAAAGAGAATGACTCAGTTTATGTCA
>Ga0256404_1012131_pt1 | contig 11296 bp, 9 predicted proteins | sample RumenRJG_01DNA_FD_185990 | JGI IMG/M metagenome (GOLD analysis project Ga0256404, IMG submission 185990) | Bovine rumen microbial communities from Lethbridge, Alberta, Canada - RJG_01 | ecosystem: Host-associated > Mammals > Digestive system > Stomach > Rumen | place: Canada: Alberta | collected... | reverse complement strand
GCTTTCGGTTTGGATAATGAAATCCACCTCCACTTGTGAGTCATTGGTGGAATAGTAGTGGATGGGCACTTCTGATGTTATCAACTGTGATAATACATATTGCTCCGACAATGCCCCTTTGTATTCGAAAAATCCATTGTCACCCAACAACATCTCCTTGGTTTCTATGGGTATTATGCTTCCATCTTAATAAATCATTGTATATTAGACGTTCCACTGTTATTGACTACATTTTTTTGGATGATTATCGAGTGCAAAAATACATTTTTTTGGACGAACAACAAAGAAAAAAATACATTTTTTTGGACGAACAACAAAGAAAAAAATACATTTTTTTGGACGAACAACAAAGAAAAAAATACATTTTTTTGGACGAAATGAATATCTTATTGACTTTCCCTGAAATTGGTTACCTCCATAAAGTCGGTGGCCACGACAGACAGATTTGGGATGGTTGTCGGCCGAGCCGACGCCACAGCAAAACTGAATCGGTTTACATTGTTTGCTTCATATCCCTGATCTGGTTTACGCCATCACGATTTTGGTTTACACTTTGCGTCACATTCACCTGTTTTGGTTTACAGCCGTCCTGTTTTGGTAGACACTGTCAAGGTCGGGTGGCTCTCGTTTGAATTCTATGCGGTTTGCCTCAGGCATAGTTGATAGTCTTTGCTGTTTTATTCTTACATGTACAAAGGTCCAATTCGTCGAGGTATGCCGTGCTGAGGTCATCCGTGCAGCATTGTTCCTCGCCAAGCCGGGCGATTGCTTCTCCCTGCATGTTCCTGATTACGATAGGTTGTTCCTGCATATTTTCTTCATATTATAATATTATGCATCGTCCTGGGTCAAATCCGTTAGTTCTATGTTCTCCATGAGAGACGTACCCCAACTGGTTAGAAATGATACGTGTGTCGCCAATCTGTGCGTCGATATTTCTATGCGAGTGCCCGTAAATCCAATAGTCGATGCCTGACTCTGCGATGTAGTTGCCCAATTCCACAGTAAAGGCTCCGTTTATAAGGCTGTCGCGGAACTCAGGAGCGGTGCATAGCCCTGTCGGCACATGATGTGTGAGCGTGATCTTGAACTTTGCAATACTCTCCGAGACGGCCTTCTTCACAAACTGCAGACAGCGCTCATGCTCAAGGTTGAAGGTGTCGGACGAAAGACGGTGGCCGTTATATCTGATTCGGTAAAAGTCACTCACGCCCCTCTCTGTCAGATAGGAGTTTTCGGGTTTGATATACGCCCAAAGGGTAGAGACAAAGATATCGACATCACCCATATTGACAACTCCATTATAGTATGCATGCACGTTTGACCGTATCTGCTTGCAGTAGCCGTCGGGAATGGTGGCGAGGTCATAGTGCCCATAGAAATCGTGATTGCCAAAGCATACAATCACTCGTTGATAGTGTTCCGAGGCCCAATCCCAGAAAGCATACCGCGAATAGGTGTCCTCCTTGGAATCGGGAAGGTCGAGATAGGCGGTGTCGCCCGCAACGAGCAATATGTCGCCCTTCACCTCCAACGGATGCTCCGCAAGATAGGCACGGTTCTCTGGAAATTCCAGGTGCAGGTCGCTAACAAATTGTATTTTCATGGTTCAAAAATCTGTGCCATACGGGCCGACCTAAATTAGAAAGTCAGTTATGTTTTCGGGAGTGATAACCTCTAGTTCGGTATTTGGATAGGCTTCGGCGAAGGTCTTGGTAAGAGATGCTTTGGTGCGCGGGTTCCATTTTATCTCGTATGCGCTCAGTTTTCCTCCTCCCTCTTCCAGGTAGTCCACTTCCTGCTGTTGCTTTGTACGCCAAAAATACGAATTCACCCACCGACGGTGGTACTCGTTGCACTTCATACGCTCTGCAATGACAAAATTCTCCCACAAGGCTCCTATGTCTTGTCTGATTTCGGGAGCGTTGAAGTCGGCAATCAAAGCATTGCGTATGCCATTGTCGTAGAAATATATTTTACGGCTCGACTTCAGTTCGTGTCGCAGATTGCGTGAGAAGGAGGGTAACCGGAAGATGATATAGCATTGCTCCAAAAGGGTGACATATCGCTCCACAGTCTTATTGTCGAGAGAGCACATTTGGCTTAATTCGTTGAACGACACCTGAGACCCCACCTGATATGCAAGGGCACGCAGGAGGGTCTGTAGTTTGTCGGGATGCTTGATGTTCTCCCACGAAAGAATGTCTTTATACAGATAGGCATCCGTCAACAACTTGAGTATCTCCACTTCATTCCCGTCGTTCATCACCACCTCGGGGTAGTAGCCGTAGACGATACGGCGGGGCAACATGCGCATCTCTTTCATTTTCCCGTGATGTGCCACCATCTCGCCAAACGACAGGGGGAACATCCGATATTCCCATTTCCTGCCCGTCAGAGGTTCGTTCACCTTGTTTGCCAAATCGAACGACGAACTGCCTGTGGCAATCACTTGTATGTCGCTATCCGAGTCAGCAAGCAGCTTCAGTCGTAGTCCGATGTCCTTTATGCGTTGAGCCTCGTCCAGTATCACTATCTTGTTGTTCCCAAACTCTGAAATAAGTCTGTCTGCCGACGCATTGTTGAAAAGGTTTTGTACTTGCATTTCGTCACCATTCAACCATAATACCTCTTCGTTTTTTGTCAGAATTTGTTTCAGCAAGGTGGTTTTTCCCACTTGTCTAGCACCTAAAAGTACAATAACTTTGCCTTTAAATAACTTGTCCTCAATTGTTTTTGAAAGGAAACGACTAATCATAATACCGTATATTTACGATGCAAATATACAACTTTTTTGGAATTAACTCCCAAAAAGTTATAACTTTTTTGGAATAGATTCCCAAAAAGTCATGTTTTTTTGATGCTAAATTACATCCATAGGACGCCCCTTCCCTTGTTGTTCAAAATTTTTGAACAAGCAAATATTTTGAACAAACACGCTGCAAAAATACACAAAATAAATAAACTACACAAATAAAATGCAATTATTACTTCAAAATTTCATCTGCCTCCTACGCGATTCCCACACGGCCCGCACCTCGTGGTCGTTGAAAAAAACGTATAGATTTCTTATTGCTCATTGTCATTCCAAAATATTCTCACATTTATTAAAACGGTCTTTGTCATTAGTTTTTCACTCCGGATTTATACATTAACTCTTCAATGATAACTCTATATTTTAGAATGTGAGGTTTAATATCTTGTTGTGTACAGTTATACCATATCTTATGCGCAGAATAATTTCCCAAATCTTTGAATAATGCCAAATCTTTCTTGGTGTTTGCAGATAATGCAAGAGTGGTGTTTTGTACGGCATCTTTTATAATTGTATCCAATGGAACATGATGACTACCATCTTTATTCATTATCTGTTTTTCAATATTTGTTTTTTGATAAGATAAAACCAATAGACATTCCAACAATCTACGCATAATTACTGCTGTGCAGTCGTATAGATTACTTTCATAACTGGCATTAATCTGTCTGCATAGTGATTGGAAATTTGATGATGTACCATAATATAAGTCATCAGGAAGAACGGACCCGGATTGTTCAATAGTAATAGTGTCCTCTACGTTCCAACTTTTGACATCCTTTATCCAACCTTCCATCCGAGTATGCCATTCTGTCCAATGTTTAGAATTGTTCATCAAGGTTGTGGTATCGCCCCGTAAATCATTGATTATTGCAGAATCATCCCAACCTTGAGATCTCAATGCGTTAACATACTCAGTAATAATACGACAGGCTTTGTTTTTATCCCAATACGAGAATAATGTTTTACCTCGATTGCTTAGGTGAGATATTTCCTGATCAACGGGCGTTTGCATTTTATTATGAGCTATGCCACCGAGTTTGTCTAAAAACAGATTAACGGAATCTTGAGTTAACTCCCCATTGCCATCATATTTGAAATATCTCGAGATGCCAATATTAATGCATTCCAGCAACAGGTCATACGAGTATTGTGCTTCCAATTTCGCCAAACCAGCCTTCCCTTTTTCGTTCAAACTGAAAGGGTGTATTTTTTCAGAAACGATTGTCGCTATCTTCCTGCGTGCCATATTTTTCAATTGGTTACAACCCGTAGCATTTGCGGATTATTTCGTCTACTTCAGTGCTGAGTTGGGTGAATTCAGTCTCATTGTTTCGGGCAGCCATTAGGCGGTCGGCGTAGTCGTTTAGTTCAGTGGGGAGTTCTCTTGGGACAGGTATCTGCCGGAAGTTGTCCCAAATGAGTTGTCTACCGTTCTGTATGGGTGGGCAGAATTCCTTGATAAGCCACCAACCTACGCTTGAACACAACAATGCGAGCAAACGTTTGTCATTGACAGGAAGAAAGTACATGGAATTGTTACAGAAAGTGGACGACTCATCATAGACAAAACATGGCTTTGTCTGAAAAACTTGGTAGAACAACTTCGGTTCAGCAAACTTGTCGTAATAAGCACAGGCACGCAGTTCCCACCAATAATCGCCTTTGTCGGAACGGCGGCGAGCTCGGTCGGCAAAGGGAGCGAGCCATCGGGCTACTACAGGATAGTGTTCCGAGAACCACGACCAAGCCTCTTCTTCTGTCGGTAATGTTTGAGACTCTCTATCAATGCCCATACCACGAGTCGTAAATCCTTTGGGCGTGAACACAAGATAAGATCCTGCCGTTGCCTCTCCATACGCTACCAATCCACGACCTTGCAAGAATGGCCTCAAAACCTCACGTGAGCAGCCGTCCTCTTGTATCAGTTCGTTGGCTTTGTCTGTAGTAATATTAAATGCGTCTGATAATCCAGAAAGAATTCCTCTATACTCTTCTCCACCCACAAATTCGTCCAAGGTAATCATTTCTTTTTTGAGCCTTTCCACATGATGAAAATTTTCGAGGCTGGAGATAACCCAGATATCGGCACTCATCTCGTTTCTATCGAAAAGCTCCCGCTGTTCTTCAACATCCTCGGGTAAAGTCTCTGCATTCACCTCTTCGATGGTGGAAACGTGCAGTTCTCCGCTGGATGGTTCCTTCGACATCTGAATGATACAAGTGTAGGTGGTAGCGTCATCGAAGATTTGATTGTCGCCAAAGTCGATGATGGTGGAAAGGTTGTTATCGAGAAACAGTTGTCTCAACGGGCGTCCATACATCACCTTTTGCCACTTGTTGGGCATGATGTACGATAGTCGTCCTCCCTTATGCATCAGTTGCAAGCCTCGTTCGACAAAAAGGGTGTAGATGTCGCCACGCGCTTCAAGAGTTTTGTAGGTGAGTTCCTGCTCATTGTTCTCACCAAGCCTCTTCATGTTACGGTACACCGTCACATCACGCGAGAGATTCTCCAAGCTGATATAGGGAGGGTTGCCTATCACTACATCGAAACCATCGAAAGAGCCATCTTCACGGAGAACCTCGGGAAATTCTATCATCCACTCCAATGCACGCTTCATCACATCCAAGGTGTTATACTCCTGCTCGTTGTCCATTCCGAACATAACACTTTGCACTCCTGGCAACAGGTGTTTTTTGAGGCTCTGTATATTATTATTTAGTTGGACCTTCAAGCTTTTTGACCGGCAGTTCTTATACTCTCGTACGTTCCGTTTATACTCTCGCACCAGTTTCTGCATACCTTCGCTCTCAGCTATTTTCTTACCAATGCATACAGGGCGTACCGATGCAAGCGAGTTGCCACACTTGATATTGATATCGATATTAGGCAGCGTTTGTAGATAGCGCTTGCCGTCATCGGTACGAAAGTAGTAGGCGTTCTTAAGAAGTTCTATCCAGAGGCGCAAACGGCATATCTCCACACTCTTTGGATTGAGGTCGACACCAAACAGGCAGTTCTCAATAATGGTACGTTTCTCTTCGAAGAGAGTTTCCTGAATACGTTGACTTGCGGGTTCCGATGGGTTATACCTAAACACATCGCCGTCCTCGTCGCTTGCCACCAACTCGTCGTATTCCACCCGCACATCATAGTCGCGGATTCGCTTAGGCCTCTCACTTCTGTCTTGAAGAATGCCCAATTCGCTCTTAATGGCAATAATCTCATTGAGAGCCGACACAAGGAAGTGGCCGCTACCTACAGCTGGGTCGCAAATACGAAGGTTGTTGATAATCTCGTTTGCCTCGATGCGCTCCTCTCGATTCCCTTCGTCAATTTGATCCTTCAACTCCTCGAAATCCTTGCAATGCCATTTCTTTTTCTTGTTGAACTTGTCGACGATTGCACTACGCAACGTCTCACGGCACATGTACTCTGTTATATAACCCGGGGTGAAGAAAGAGCCATCTTTGTAGCCATTTATTTTCTCAAAGATAAGACCCAGCACCGAAGCATTAATCAGAGTTCTGCTTCCTGTCCGAATGGTATCATCATCGCTCGAGTCGCTGCCAAAATCGTAGGCATCGAGGAATCGCAACAGATAGTCGAGCGATGAAAGGTTTCCGGTAATGCGTCTTCCGTTACCGTCCTTCAGCACTGTACGCGAATACACCTGCATATCACCCAATCGGATTCCGCTTACAGGGAAGAAATCTTGTTCCACCTTGGAAAGTTCAAAAAGAGAACTGTTGAGATATGGCACTTCGGGGAACATGTTGCGCATCTCTTCGCTCCGTTCCTCCTCGGGTTTTGCCAATACCTGCATAAAGAGGTCGTGAAGCACATCGTAGTCGCGAATATGGGCCGTATCAAGGAATCTTACATCGTGTTCATGATTGAAACTCCTAAGTTGAGACTCCAACAGTTTGAGGAAAAGAACTCGGTTTATCCAGGTCAGGGTTAAACCCAGCGCAGCCTCAAAGCGTTGTTCCTCGGTCGTGACTTTGGGATAGTCTTCAAGTTTCGAATAAGCCTGTTCCACCAAAGAAAATGGCTGCCGTCCGTTCTTTAGCCGCTTAATCTTACGCACCTTGTTATCGGTCACCTCTTCGACACCCATAACATAGAGCAGTTCGGCGTAGAAAGCATGGTTGAGGGTGTTGTGGTCGGAAGTGAAAGGTAGTTTCAGCAGATGTGTGGGAGAGAAAAATTTAAAGACCGACAGGAAGGTACGGTTCCTTATTACCTCATCGCTGGCGAGACGTTTCTTTAGTGAGCGGAGGTCGACATAGACAAACTGAAGCCTATGTTCCACCCGTTCCACTTCAGGACGGATAATCTGCTCATAAATATACTCTGTTTTGTCGTCACCCGTATCGGCAGCTATCACTTTTTCGGAAAAACGGCGATTGCGGACAAAGAGCTGATAAAAGAGTTTCTTCTCAAATACAAAATACTCCCAGCAGTTGGTGATTACCAGGTGCTTTATTTCTGAGTTGTGATTACGTACCTCCTCGCGGATATAGTATAGGATAAGTTCGTAGAGCGACTTACGCTTAAGTTCTTCCTTCGTGACCATTTCCACACTCCCGGGTCTCTTAAATTCAAAAAGAACCATCGGGCGCTCGTCTTTAAAGATGGCGAGGTCGGTACGCTGGTAGGTATTGACCATATAAGTGCGGTCGCGATAAAGACTCCTACTGAAGAATTCATCAACAAGATTCTTGTTGAATTCCTCCGATTCTTCAGGCTGAATACGCGACAGCATTTCTTGTAAGGCGGTACGGAACACCTGCACATCAGCCTCGTTTGAAGGCTGACGCAGAAGTGCCTTTGGTATCGCTTGAGTGGTATTTAGAATTTTATAAGGCATCTCCCGTTTTTATGTACGATTTCAAACTGCAAAGATACGCATTTTTTCTTGAATGGCAAAATATAATGAATGTGTGAATGCGATAATACGCTAATTATTGCAGCATGCGGTAGATGGTGTCGGAGGTGCGGAGGCGATAGCCCTGGAGGAAGGCGTAAAGGTGGAGGGGCTGGCCGAGCCATTCGGTGGGGAGGTCGACGGTGATGCGACCGGCGGAGCGGGGGACGGGGTCGGCGAGGGTTCCAGCACGGAGGGCAGACGAGTAGACAAAAAGGAAGAGTCTGTCAGTGGCGGCGCCGTCATAAGCATGGCTGTCGAAGTTGACGGTGAGGCACCCATCCTCGATGACGGCCGAGGTGATGGAGACCATCGGCACCGAACCTTTGCTGACGATGACGTGAGGATAGTCTATGTCACCCTCGGGGGTGAAGCAGTCTTTGTTGAGTTTGCGGAAAAGAGCATAGGTGCTGTTGTGCTCGCGGACAGACAGCCAATGGAGGCCGATGAGGTGGGCCTCTTTCATGTAAGACGAGAGCTTGGATATGGCCGCAAAGGCATTGCGATGCGACTGTTGCTCAGGGGTCTGTGGGTTGGCCACATGGGTAGGCATCGAGCGCTCGCATTGCCGCCCATGCCAGGTGTAATATATCTTGTCGCCGAGCTTGCCGCTCTCAATGTCACCGTGTTTTCTTGCCATACTGCTAACTGTGTTATACAGATATAACGGAAAAACACGGATTATATTGTGTCGAGCACCGAATGTACCCTGACGTTACCTTGGAGGTGCACCTAAGGCACCCAGGAATTACCATAGACTTGGTATAGAGTTGGTATAGGGATGGTATAGCGATGATATGGAGGTGGCAAAACGGCGGAATGTGTTGACTTTTAACTGTGTATATAATTTATATATAAATTATATAGGATTGCATGGGAGAGGGCATCGACAAACTTAATATGAATTTGGGGATTTCATTCCCTAAATTATATATGAATTTGGGGATTTAGAGGTGCTGCAGACGTCAGTTCTCCTGCTTGATAGGGTGGAATTAATATTACACGTTTCCTATTTTACTATGCAATCATATTACATACCCTTGGCATCGGCACGTAAAGTCGAGTAAAGATTGGCGCGGTTCTGGCGGTTGCTCCAAATACTGACAATGTAAATCTCTTCTTTATATACGGAGTATACCACGCTGTTGAGTCGACAGGCAAGCTCACGGAACTCAACGCCTGTTTTCTCGTCTGTGAAACTAAGCTTTCCTATATTCGGAAATTGCGAAATTCTGACGACAGCTTCGTTGATGGCATCACGCATTTTGACGGCTGCCTGTGAGCCGAACTCACGGGCGACGTATGCAGCTGTCTCTGCAAATTCCACAGCAGCGTGTTCCGACCATCTTACATTCATACAGCCTTGGCAATTGCATTGTCGACAAGCTGCATCACCTCCTCGTGCGAGAGTGTCTGTTCTCGTTCGTCGAAGATGTCATGCATGCGTTGTTTCGACAGCTCCATCATCTCCTCGCGGCTGTACATTCCCGGCATCTCAGCTGCAGCGCCGACCTCCCGGTCTTCCATCCTGACACGAGCAAGGAAGGCATGGCGCACCCTCAGCGTCTGCTGTCGATAGAGCGTCCACAAGGCATCTTCCGGTGAAGCACTATGATATGTAGCATTCGTTTCCATCAGGTTTTATACTTTATTTTCAATTTGCAAAAATACAACTATTTCCACACATGACCAAATTTATTTTCTATCAGTTCCACGAACTGCGAATTATGTTGGTAGTGCGGACGTCAGGTGCGCAACACCATGACACACCGCCAAAATTCTTTATAATTATGTGAGAATGACTAAACGAACTCTCTGTAGTTTTCGGGCGTTACCACCTGAAACGGCGTGTCGGGATAGGTGTCAACAAATGCTTTGGGTAGCTTGGCATTGGGCTTATGCCACTTGAACTCAAATGCTTTCAGACGACCGTCATGCTCTTCGATCAAATCAACTTCCTGCTGTTGTTGCGTGCGCCAGAAATACATCTGTGCATAGCTTTGGTTGTAGGCGTTATGTTTCACTCGCTCGCTCATCATCATGTTCTCCCAAAGCACGCCGACATCCGTCCGCATTTCCAGCGGCGAAAAGTTACCAATCAGCGCGTTGCGGATGCCGTTGTCGTAGAAATAAATCTTGCGACCGCGTTTGATTTCGGTGCGGAGATTGCGGCTGTAGGCAGGCAGACGGAAGACTACAAAGCATTTTTCCAGAAGGTCGATGTAGCTCTCAACCGTGGCTTTGTCAATACCTACAAGGTTGGCAAGTTCATTGTATGACACTTCGCTACCCACCTGTAGTGCCAGTGCGCGAACCAGTTTCTGCAACACCTCCGGTTTTTTCACACCCCGATACTCCAGCAGGTCACGATAGAGATAGTTGTTGGCAAGGTTGGTCAATATGCGGCGTGCATCGTCGGGATGCGTAACCACTTCGGGGTAAAGACCATAAATCATACGCTGTTCCAGCAGACGGTTTTCCTCGCGCTGCGATGTGTACGCTGCCAGTTCGTCGAGTGAAAGCGGATACAGATGGTACTCAATCAGCCGACCTGTGGCAGGTTCGTTGATTTCGTTGGCCAGTGTCAGCGAGGAAGAGCCTGTGGCAAGAATCTGTATCTGCATCTTGAGGTCGACAAGCATCTTGAGCGTCAGACCTATGTTCTTCACGCGTTGTGCCTCGTCTATTACCACTAGTTTATGGTTGCCTACGAGATTACGCAGCTCAGTTGTTGTCTTGTTCTCCAAGTCGATACGGTCGTCATAGTTGTCGCAATTCAACACAAGAGCCTCGTTGTTGCCAACAAGATGGTCAAAAAGGGTTGTCTTTCCCACCTGACGGGCTCCCATCAGCACAATCGCCTTGCCTTTATTGAAGTCGTTCTTAATTAGTTGTGCTATTTTTCGTTCTATCATGACAAGCAAATTTTATGCTGCAAAGATACGAACTTTTTTTATATAATCGACAAATTTAATATGAATTTGGGGATTTCATTCCCTAAATTATATATGAATTTGGGGATTTAGAGGTGCTGCAGACGACAGTTCTCCTGCTCAATGATGGCGGAAATGATCTTTTCGGTCCGTGCATATTCCAACCTTTTTCGGCTGCGAAAATAGCAAAGCGGTGCGTCACATCATGACACACGAGGGGACGCTCCACATATTTTGGAAAAAAAAATTCTGTTGAAATCAATTTTTTTGTTAACTTTGCATTTACTGAAACGCCGCTGGAATGCAGCATAATAACAATGGTTTCAACGAATTATCAACCCTAAAACATATAGAGACATGAAGAAGTACCAATGCACCGTATGCAAGTATGAGTATGACCCGGCCAAGGGTGACCCGACGCAGGGTATAGCCCCCGGCACGCCTTTCGAGGCGCTGCCCGCCGACTGGAAGTGCCCCCGCTGCAAGCAGGGCAAGGAGAAGTTCGCCCCGATCGAGGAGGCCCCCAAGGCCAATCCATATGCCGGCACGCAGACCGAGAAGAACCTGATGGAGGCTTTCGCCGGCGAGAGCCAGGCCCGCAACAAGTACACCTA
>Ga0256404_1012130_pt1 | contig 11297 bp, 9 predicted proteins | sample RumenRJG_01DNA_FD_185990 | JGI IMG/M metagenome (GOLD analysis project Ga0256404, IMG submission 185990) | Bovine rumen microbial communities from Lethbridge, Alberta, Canada - RJG_01 | ecosystem: Host-associated > Mammals > Digestive system > Stomach > Rumen | place: Canada: Alberta | collected... | reverse complement strand
GAAGTCGAGCACGCCGAACACGCCAACGACCTCTTCCTTTGCAACAAGACCCATGATCGTGGCGATGGTGGCCTTGGTGCCTTCATCGCCGCTGCCGAAGCCGAGGGGCGCGAAGATCCATTTGATCGCACTGCCGATCTTGCCGAGGATGCTCGCTTCAAGCTCCATGTCCACGTCGAAGAGGAATTTGCCGTCCACCCAGCCGAAGCGGGAGGCCGCCCAGATGAAGATGGTGGCAAGGAAGATGACCGTTCCCGCCTTCTTGATGAAGGACCAGCCGCGCTCCCACATGCTGCGGAGCACGTTTGAAAGCGTGGGCCAATGGTATGCGGGAAGCTCCATGACGAACGGCGCGGGATCGCCCGCAAACATCCGCGTTTTCTTGAGGATTATGCCCGAGATAACGATGGCGGCAAAGCCGACGAAGTATGCGCTAGGCGCGACCCACCATGCCCCGCCGAACAGCGCGCTCGCGATAAGCGCGATTATCGGTATCTTCGCGCCGCAGGGGATGAAGGTGGTGGTCATGATCGTCATGCGCCTGTCGCGCTCGTTTTCAATGGTGCGCGATGCCATGATGCCGGGAACGCCGCAGCCGACGCCGATGAGCATCGGGATGAAGGATTTGCCCGAGAGGCCGAACCTTCTGAAGATACGGTCCATAACGAACGCCACGCGCGCCATATAGCCGCAGCTTTCGAGGAATGCAAGGAACAGGAACACAACGAGCATCTGGGGCACGAAGCCGAGCACCGCGCCAACGCCGCCGATCACGCCGTCGATCACGAGGCTGTTCAGCCATTCGGGGGTGTTCAGCTTGGTGAGCACCTTCTCTGCGAGCACCGGTATGCCGGGCACCCAAACTCCGTAGTCCTCGGTTGCGGGGGCTTCCTCGAGCGCCGCTTCAACGGTTTCGCCTATGCCGAAGCCCGCCTCGTCGAGCGCATCGCCGTAGGTTCCGAGTGCCTCGTCAAATGCGCCGAAATCCTCGTCCTCGATAGCGCCCATAAGCTCGTCCGCACCGATAACGCCCGCTTTTTCGGCCGCTTCAACGGTGGAGCGAATATCTTCGGTGAACACGAATTCCTTGGCGTATTCGTCCATCTTTTCATCGTATTCCTTTTGGCCGATGCCGAGAAGATGGAAGCCGTCGCCGAAGAGATTGTCGTTCGTCCAGTCGGTCATTGCGCCGCCGACCTTGGAAACGGCGATGTAGTAAACGAGGAACATAACGAGCGCGAATATTGGAAGCGCGAGCCAGCGGTTCGTTACCACACGGTCGATCTTATCCGAAACCGTGAGCTTGCCGGCGTTTTTCTTTTTGTATGCGCCCTTGATGAGCTCCGCTATGTAGACGTAGCGCTCGTTGGTGATGATGCTCTCGGCATCGTCGTCCAGCTCCGCTTCAACGGCGGCGATATCCTTTTCGATATGCGCCCTCGTATCCGCAGGAAGATTCAGCTCCTCGAGCACCTTTTCATCGCGCTCAAACAGCTTTACCGCGTACCAGCGCTGCTTTTCCTCGGGGAAGCCATGCACAGTGGCCTCCTCAATATGCGCAAGCGCATGCTCCACCGTGCCCGAAAAAGTGCTGACGGGGGGCTTTTTGCCGCCATTTGCAGCAGCTATCGCGGCTTCGGCAGCTTCCTGAACGCCAGTGCCCTTGAGCGCGGATATCTCCACGATCGTGCAGCCGAGGCTCCTTGAAAGCTCCTGTGTGTTCAGCTTGTCGCCGTTCTTTTTCACGATATCCATCATGTTTATCGCGATAACGATGGGGATGCCGAGCTCGAGAAGCTGGGTGGTGAGATAGAGGTTTCTCTCAAGGTTCGTGCCGTCCACGATATTCAGTATCGCATCGGGGCGCTCGCCGATCAGGTAGTTTCTTGCCACGACCTCCTCGAGCGTGTAGGGCGAAAGCGAGTAGATGCCGGGAAGGTCGGTGATGGTAACGTCATCGTGCTTTTTAAGCTTGCCTTCCTTCTTTTCGACTGTTACGCCCGGCCAGTTGCCGACGAACTGGTTCGAGCCCGTCAGCGCGTTGAACAGCGTGGTTTTGCCGCTGTTCGGGTTGCCCGCAAGGGCTATTCTCGTGTTTGCCATAATATTTTCTCCTGTTTGCCGTTTGTTTAGGCTCTTTAAGTTAGCTAAAGCTAACATGTTTGCCGTAAAAAATGCGGATCATCCGCGCGTTTTCGGTCGAAGCGGCGCTAAAAGCCGAGGTTACTGCACCTCGATCATATCCGCATCCGCCTTGCGGATGGAGAGCTCGTAGCCGCGCACATTGACCTCGATCGGATCGCCGAGCGGCGCCACCTTGCGAACGTGCACCTCCACGCCCTTGGTGATGCCCATGTCCATGATCCTGCGCTTGACTGCGCCCTCGCCGTGAAGCTTCACAACGCGGACGGTTGCGCCGATGGGGGTTTCTTTCAAAGTTTTCATTCAAACACCTCCCGGTATTGTTAGTTAATAGTGAATAATGAATGGTGAATAGTTGCGGAAGAAATTCCGATGGAATTTCTTCCGTTCATATCATTCATACCATTATCTTCATCGCCATTTCGCGGCTGATCGCGATGCGCGATTCCTTAACGCTCACGATAACGTTGCCGCCGAGCATGGAGATCACGCGCACCTCGCCTCCCGGAACGAAGCCGAGATCGCTCAGATGCTTCTTAACCTCGGCGCTGCCGCCGATGCGCTTGATGATATTGCCTTCGCCGATGGGAGCGAGAGTTAAAGGCATGATAACACTTCCTTTCGCTAAGGATTCGCGAGCAAAATGGTTGCATGGCGCAAACTTGGTTAGTGCTCGCTAACCAATACTATAATACTCCATTCCCCCTCTCTTGTCAATAGGAAAAACGAGTATATTTAAACAAAAGTCGCTTCGTTTCAGCAAAAAAACGCTCCCCCCCCTTGCAGAGTGGAAGCGTTTTGAGTTGTTCCTTTGCACGCAATGGTTCAATAGGTTTCCCAGCGCATCATATACATATAGGTGTAACCGAGATAGAGCGCGGCAAGTATTATGAAAAGCGCCGCCGTTTTCCATTTTTTATTTGCACAATGCGCTATCGAAACCGTCACGGGCAGCGCCGCAGAGATATAGCGCATGGCGGATAGCAGCCAGGTGCAGCCGATGGCGACCGCGAAATAGGCGAGGAAGTACACCGTATAGCTTGCGGGAAGCTTTTTTGCCTTCGCCTCGATGAGTATGAGCGAGCCGAATATCGCGATAAGACCCGGCACCCAGAGCGAAACGAGCTTTTCGATGCTGCCCTGCTGATAGTAGCGCACCGCATAATTCAGCATATAGCGCGTGGTGTCGAAGAATGGATTGAAATTCTGATGCCAATTGCCGGACTGGAACTCAAAAAATTTCAGCGCATCCCCATGTATCGAATAGTTGATATAGAGATAGCCGAGCGTTCCGAACGTGGAGATAACAAGACCGACTGCAAGCAGCGCAAAAGTCTTGCCCCACGGCTTTTTATCCCGCATTAGGCGCACGATATGCCCGATGCCGACCAAGGCCAGCGGCACCGCGGCGATAACGCCCAGCGAACGGGTAAATCCCGCGCAGGCAACGAAAATGCCCGAAAGCACGAACTGCTTTCGCTGCATGAAGAAGAAAGCGCAGGCGGTGAAGAGCAGGAAAAGCGGCTCGCTCATCGGCGAATTCATGAAGATCATGCCCGGGAGCAGTATTGAAACGAACGCGCCGACCTTGCTGCGGCGGCTGCCGATTATGGGAAGCAGGGTCATATAGACCATGCCCGAGGCGAGCGCAGTGGCTATCGCGTTTATTATCTGCGCGGAGATGAAGCTATCGTGAAAAACGAGGTTGAATGCGCGAATCAGCACGGGGAGCATCGGCAGGAAAACGATAAGAAGCCTGTCGTTGCCGTCCTTAGCGTACCAATTTTCGGCTATTTTGAGGTAATGCCCCGCATCGGTGTTGCCCTTCATCCACGAGCTGCGCCAGAGCTTGAAAGCATCCTTGACGGAAGCGCCGTAACTATTGAAGGTTTTGAATATGAGCGTGCCGATGATGCCCAGGACGATATGCAGAACGAGCGCTGCGATGCATATTATAAAAAAATTGTGCCATGCCCGCCTTGATGCATTTAGCTCGAGATTCTCGATGCTGCTGTCGCCAACGATCAGATCCACAAGCTTGGGCGCGGCGGTAATGAAGATCAAAACGAACAGCCCGAGCGTAACGACGGGCAGCACGAAATCGGCGGGTTTAAAGCCCTTATGCGCGAGCGCATACAACGTGAAGCCGCCGGCGGCGACCGCAGCAGCAAGTATGCGAACGATAAGCACCGCAAGCGCCTTTCCGCGCGGGAGACGGGGCTTTTTTTGCTCCGTTTCGAGCAGTTCAATTTCGGTTATCGGGTTTTCCATAGCGTACTCTACTCTCTCTTTTAGGGCGTTACGGCCTTTTACGCCGCTATGACGAATATTTTAACATAGAACAGAGAATAGTTCAACTCCGAGTTATTTGCCGCTCGGCTCAGTTTCATCATCCTTAACGAGCCTGTATTTATCCCAATTTGCCTTGAGGAAGTAGATAAGCGTTATTGTGGAGCAAACGAGCCAGCCCGCAGGATAGGAAAGCGCAATTGGCTTTATCGTGTTGCTGATATAGTTTGCCATAATGTAAAGATAGATCTGGCGGAACAGAACGAAGCTTCCAAGCATTATAAACATCGGAGTTCGGCTGTTGCCCGCGCCGCGAAGAGAACCCGCAAGCACCTGATTAACGCAGCAGAGCACGTAGAAGGGCGATATGAGCCTAAGAAGCATGGATCCGTATTTCACCACCTCGGGCGAATCGTTGAAGAATTCAACGAGCTTGGGCGCGAACACGAGCACGGGTATCATCAGAATGACCGTTGCGGCGGCGGAGATCGCCAGAGCGTAGCCTATGCCCTTTTTGGCGCGCTTCGTGTTGCCCACGCCGAGATTCTGACCAACGAAGGTGGTTCCCGCAAGCGATATGCTCTGCATCGGCAGGAATAAGAACTGGTCGATCTTGGCGTATGCCGTCCAGCCGCCCATGCAGTCCTCGCCGAAATGGTTGATATAGCTCTGCACGAAAACGTTTGAAAACGAGGTAACGGCCATCTGAAGCGCGGCGGGGATGCCTACGGCGAGTATCTTTTTAAGCATTTCCAAATGGATGCGAAGCTTTTTCGGCACGAGCTTGCAGCAGTTATCGGAGCGCATAAGGGTTAAAACAACGAGCGCCGCCGAAACGAACTGCGCGATTATCGTTGCAAGCGCAACGCCCTCAACGCCCATCTTGAAAACGAGCACGAACAGCAGATCGAGGACAGTGTTCGTTCCTGCGGAAACCACAAGAAACAGGAACGGGCGCTGCGAATCGCCGACAGCGCGCATTATGCCCGAGCCGATGTTATAGACCATAAGGCCGAGGATGCCTGAAAAGTAGATCTGAAGATAGCGCGTTGCCTCGGGCATAACGGTTTCGGGCGTTTTCATAAGTCGAAGCATGTGCGGTGTCATAAAGACTCCGATCGCGGTAAAGACCGCGCCGAGTATAAGAGTCAGCGTGAGCGCGGTATGCACAGTGTTCTGCACCTTATCATGCTGCTTTGCGCCGTAATACTGCGAAATGACCACGCCCGCGCCTGCGGAGAGACCCATAAAGGTGCCGATAAGCGTGTTCATGATAGGGCCAACGGTGCCGACGGCCGAAAACGCCTCCTTGCTGACGTAGTTGCCCACCACCCATGTGTCCACAGTGTTGTATAGCTGCTGAAAAATATTGCCGAAAAGAAGCGGCAGGGCGAAAGCGATCAGATGCCGCAGTATATTGCCCTCCGTCATGTCAACGTCTTTTTTGCCTAAAAAGCCCTTTTTTGATTGCGCGCCGGTCACTTGGATTTCCTCGATTCAAACTCTTTTTTTCCATTATAGCACATACAGCGCGAAAAACCGCACGCGCGGGGATTATATTTTTGTTTCGCTTCGCTCTTCATCCTATTTCTTTTTTTCGGAATGTATGCTGTATAAAATCGGACACCGCGTAGGGTGTCCGAAGCAGCGCTTATTGAGTTTTACTTATCCTCCCCGAGGCTTGTGATGCCAAGAAGAGCAAGCCCTATGCCGAGCATTATGAATGCGGATTTAGCATCGAGCTTTTCAAGCACGGAAAGCGCCGCGACCGCAACGCCCATTGCAAGCGCGATCGCCTTGAACGGAAGCGAGAGCATAAAGCCTATTTCTTTCTTCGGCTTCTCATTCGCGGCGGTATTGTTCACGCGCATCAATTCCTCAACGGAAACGCCGAGCACCTCTGCAAGCCTCGGTATCGAGCCGATATCGGGGCATGAGATATCCCGCTCCCATTTTGAAACCGCCTTGTCGGTAACGCCCAGCTTTTCGCCGAGCTCGAGCTGAGTGAGCCCCTTTTCCTGCCGTTTTGCGGCGATGAAGCCGCCCATCGTTAATTCTGACATTTTTAGATTGCCTCCTTGTGATTTGGTTGCGCTCATATTAGCATATTCCTCCCAATTTACTCAACCGACTCGGGGTTTAGTTCACTCTACCTTTGGTTTACACGCGGGTTTATAAGGCTTCTCCTCCATTTTAAACAGAAAATACGAAACGCGCAAGGCAGTTGTATATAAAGTGTGTCCATCCCAAATAATAGATGCTGTCATCAGGTCTTTTTTCTTTGATGCCGAAAGCATAAAAGCTAAAAACCAAAGAAACAAAGAACTGCTTGATATTGCCGTGCAAGGCTATATGAAGCCCCGCGAACATAAGCGATATAAGCACTATGGACAGAAGCTTTCTTCGGAATGCGGAAAAAAGCACCTCATAAGCATAGATGCGGAAAAACAGCTCCTCTGCGAATGCAGTTATAATTTGAACTATCACCCATACGAATAGCGACCAAAACCCAAGATTACCTTGTTTCACCAGAAAGGTAACGTCCTGAAAAACGGCGAACGTAAAAAAGACCGCAACAGCGAACAGCAGAGCATACAAAAATCCGTTAAAGAAAGCCGTAACGATCCTGCGCTTGTTCTTGCGGGCAAAAGCTTCGATACCAAAATCCTTTTTCATAAGCGAATTGCTTACCGATAAAAGGACAAGGTTCATCGAAACCGCGATAATAATAAACTGTTTTATCAGATCGACAGCGATCAGCGCAGTAAAAAACCATGCACAAGAGAATACGATAAAATGCACCGTACGAATATCGATATTTATTCTCTTTATTCCTTCCGATTTACGCTTCATGCCCTAAACGCAAGCCTGCAAAACATATAACGTTCATACCGCCGCTCGCCTCCACAATTCATTATACCTTATCATGCGTTCACTTATCAAGGCTTTGTTTCAGCGTTTCAAATGACTTTTCACCTGTCTTTTGCTTGTCTATTCAGTATAGAAATATCGCCGCGCAAAATGTATCACGCGGCGATATAGTTCAGTTTTGATTTTAATCCTTCTTCTTGAACAGGTACTTATCCACCTTGCCCTTGATGGAGTCGGATATCTTCCTCTCGATCGGGAACACGGGGGCGTTTATTACGCGCCTTGAGAACTCGAGCGCGTTTTGAAGCGTGATATCCAGCGCCTCTGCTGACATATAGCCGAGAGCGAGGTTGTCGCGCCTGTCGTGGATGAAGGCGGTTCCGGGCGCACCGAAGCGGCAGAAGTTGATGCCGGGAACACCGTTATCCGCGAACGGGATGCTGTCGCTCGAATAGATATCGTCCTCAACAACGGCGGCTCTGCCGAGCTCCTTCATCATTGCATCAACATAGCTCTTGAGCGCCTCGGTGCCCATGCAGAAGATCAGCTCCTTGCCGAGTATGGGCGCCGCCACGTCCACATTTATCATGAAGCGGTGCTTCTCAAGCTCATCCTTATGCGCCGCAACATACGCCTTGCTGCCGAGAAGTCCCTGCTCCTCCGAACCGTACCAGTTGAATTTGAGGGTGCGCTTCGGGGGATTGGCCATGAAGTAGCGCGCGATCTCCATTATGATGACCGAGCCGGACATATTATCGTAAACGCCGGTGGAGAAATAAACGCTGTCAAAATGCGCACCGAAGGAGATTATCTCATCGGGGAACTCGGTGCCCTTGATCTCGCCGCAAACGTTGCGCGAAATGCCCTGCTTGGATTCGCTCTTGACGAGAATATGAACCTTCTTTGCGCCGCTCTTAACGATCTCGAGCGCATCGGCCGCGCGGATCGTCAGCGCAACTGCGGAGCCGTGCTTCTCGGCGTAGGTCTCGCGGATCTTCCTTATCTCAAGGTCGGTTTTGGTAAGATCGTCGTCCACCGAGCCCGAGAAGGTGATGATGGCGGCGGGCTTCGCTTTTTGGATGCGCTCGTAAGCATCCATGCCGAATCTGCCGTTTACGAGAATCGCCTTGCCCGCAACGCCAACGAGATTCGCTTCGAGCGCGTTTTCAACGTACACGAAGTCCAGCTCGAGCCCCTCATCGGGGGTGGAATCGGAGCGGATATAGCCCGTTACCTCGTATTCCTTCTCGTATGGAGCAATAACCTTGAAGGTCGCCTTGGTAACTTCGCCGGTCGCGGCCTCGAATTCCTCGATCGTGCAGTCAAGCCCGAATGAGGCGGCTTCCTTTTTAAGCTCCTCGGCGGCGCGCTTTTCCTCCTCGCTGCAGCTCAGACGAACGTAAGCGAGCTTTTCCATCAGAGCGAATGCTCTTTTTGCGGATACGGTTTCGTTGTTCATGGTTGGTTTTCCTTTCGTTATAATTAAATTTACTTTGATTCTTCAGCCGAGCTTTGCCTTCATCCTCTGCTCCTGCCGCTCGAAATTATGCATCCAGTCCGCCTTGAAGAAGTAGACGGCGAAGGCGATGGAGCTGAGCGTCCATGTTATCGGATACGCCCAGAAGATGACAGCGATATCGGGGATATAATGCGTTGTGATCGTTATATAGGTAACGCGGATAACGCACCAGCATATCAGCATAACGAGCATCGGCACCGTGGTTTTGCCGGAGCCCCTTATGATACCCGCCATACAATGCGAAAACGAGAGCAGGCAGTAGAACAGTGCCTCGGTGCGTGCCTGCTTCACGCCGAAGGCGACCACCTCGGGCGATTTATCGAAAAGCCCGATCAGCTTGGGCGCAAACGCGATGAAAAGAATTCCGATTATCTCCGCGAGTATAACGCCCGAAGCAAGCCCGAACGCCGCGCCCTTTTTAACGCGGTCGTACTTCTTCGCTCCGAGATTCTGACTTGTGAAGGTGGTCAGCGAAACGCTGAAGCTCGTTACGGGCAGAAACGCGAAGCCCTCGATCTTGGTATACGCGCCGCAGCCTGCCATGGCATCCGATCCGAACACGTTTATATTGGACTGCACGATAACGTTTGCAAAGCCGATGACCGAATTCTGAACGCCCGTGGGAAGCCCCGTTGCGAGCACCTCTTTAAGAAGCGGGCGGTCGAAGCGGATATCCTTGAGCGTTATGCGGTGAACGTCGCTTATATGCGTGAGCTTATAGAGCGATATGCCCGCGCTCAAAAACTGCGATATCGCCGTTGCCACCGCCGCGCCCGCGATGCCGAAGCCGAGATACTTAACGAAAAGTACGTCGAGAATAACGTTCGTTATCGAGGCTATCATCAGGTAATACAGCGGATGGCGGCTGTCGCCCCGCGCCTGGAAGATGCCGTTGAAGGCGTTGTAAAGAACGTTGCCCAATGAACCCGCGAAATAGAAGCGGAAATAGCGTATCGATTCGGGCAGAACGTCCGCAGGGGTGCGCATCAGCTTCAGTATAAACGGCGTGAATATGATGCCGAACACGGTCAGAAGCAGGCCCGCCGCAATGCCGAACGCAACGGTGGTATGCACGGCCCTGTGCACCATGTCGTATTTCTGCGCGCCGTAGTATCGCCCGATGACCACGCCCGCGCCCACGAAAACGCCGTAGATGAAGCCCACTATCAAAAAGATAAGGCTGCCGGACGAGCTGACCGCCGCGAGCGACTGCTTGCCGAGCACGTTGCCCACAACGAGCGAGTCCGCTATATTGTACATCTGCTGAAAAAGCTGCCCGATGAAGATCGGCAGTGCGAAAAGCGCTATTCGCTTTGATATTTTGCCCTCAGTCAATTTTACGCCTCTTAAAGCCTCGTATTTGATTTGATTATAGGCTTGTTGAAGCGATTTGTCAATAATTATGTTGAGACTGATCGTGTCAATATCTTCTGGGAGAAATCAAGCGACGGAATCAACCGATCGAATTTTAGCGAGAGCTTTGAGAATGAAGGACGTGCCCGTGAGCTTACCGCTCATGATACTGCCTTGGCACACATTCTCAAAGATGCTCCTATCGTGACATTCGCCGAGAGCTTCGTTTGCCTGCTTTTCGGCATATTTGCCGTATATCTCAAGCCCGTTCTTAAGGGCCTTGTGATCCTTTGTGCGTTCCTTTTTGCTCTTTGAAACGCGGATATGTTCGGCGGTTACTTTGCCGCCGTTTTGCGTAAAGATGCGAAGCATAGCCATCTTACCGAGCCCTTCTTTGCTCCAAGCAAGAGGGCTGCGGGAAAGGCGCTCCGAAAGCAGATGGCTTACGAGGCCCTCCGTGCAGCTTCCGATATGCTCTCCGCTCATGCGCTCCACGATGGAATCCCAATTATTCGTGAAATAGTTCACAAGTTCACAAAGTGTTTTCTTGCCTTCGTTATCCTGCTTTTCGTTTATTGCACCGCAGTATTTAACGAAAGCTTCAAGGTCGTTGTTCCGGATCGCATTCTTTACGACCCCGGCGTAATGCCCGGCTCCTTCGAGGGTGAACAGCTTTTTGAAGTATTTTTTGAGATGAAAGCCGTCCATCACAAATACGGCATTGGGCATAAGCGCTCCGAGCTTGCCGATCCATCTTCCTCCGTCCGCATGGATAAATACATTCTTTATTGTTCTCATTCCTTCGCCGCTTGCGGCACATACTCCACAGCAACGCCCTGGCGGGTGTTCTGTTTGATGTTCTTTTCAAAGTAGTCCTGCTCCATCTCCAGATAGCCCACAAAGCGGTAATGCCGTGCAGTGTTTACACAAAATGCGGGGAAGAGCCTCGGTGGCTTCTTTCTTAGCCTTTTATCACAGGCTCACCCGTAAACGGGTCTACAAACTCTTTCATACTTATCCGGTCGGTCGCTATATCATCTTCCAGTTGATTTCGTATGTATTCGCGTATTGCCCCTTCTTACTTGCCAACTGTATCCACATAGTATCCTCTGCACCAGAAATG
>Ga0256404_1012129_pt1 | contig 11298 bp, 6 predicted proteins | sample RumenRJG_01DNA_FD_185990 | JGI IMG/M metagenome (GOLD analysis project Ga0256404, IMG submission 185990) | Bovine rumen microbial communities from Lethbridge, Alberta, Canada - RJG_01 | ecosystem: Host-associated > Mammals > Digestive system > Stomach > Rumen | place: Canada: Alberta | collected... | reverse complement strand
ATGCCCTGATTGGAGAAAACGGATCCGGAAAATCCACTCTGACCAATATGCTGACAGGAATTTACAGCATAGAAAGCGGTACCTTTGTACTGGACGGAGAGGAGATTCATCCTAAAAATCAGGTCGATGCCAACAATCACGGTGTATCCATAATCGTACAGGAACTGGGAACCCTGTCAGGACTTACAGTTGCTGAGAATATTTTCCTCGGACATGAAGACCGATTTGTGAAGTTCGGGATCAAAAATACAAAGCAGATGATCAAAGAGGCCAATGAGCTTCTGCATCGTTACGGATTCGACAGGATCAAAGCCCATCGTATGATCGATGATTACAATTTTGAAGACAGAAAGCTTGTAGAGATCGTAAAGGCTACATATTTCGATCCTAAGATAGTTGTCATTGACGAGACCACCACAGCCCTTTCCCAGGAAGGACGAAATGAGCTGTACAAAGTGATGAATAAGATCCGTGACAGCGGAAATACCGTTATTTTCATTTCCCATGACCTTCAGGAGGTTCTGGAAATGTCGGATACCATTACTATACTGCGTGACGGTGTTTACATTGACACTGTAAAAAGCAAGGATGTTACAGAAGAAGATTTAAAGCGTCTCATGGTCGGACGTGAAGTGACCGGAGACTACTATCGTTCCGATTACGGCAGTGTAGTTTCAGATGAAGTTGTACTTTCTGTTAACAATGTTTCTGTTCCGGGTCTTCTCAGTGATCTTCACTTTGATCTGCATAAAGGAGAAATTCTGGGCTTCGGAGGCTTATCGGAATCAGGTATGCATGAGGTAGGAAAGGCGATTTTCGGGGCTTCTTATGACAGACAGGGTTCTGTAAAGCTTTCCGATGGAACGGAGATCAATGATATCCCGACGGCGATCCGGCACAGCATAGCATACACATCTAAGGACAGAGACAATGAATCCGTTGTTCTTAATCAGAGCATCATGGATAACATCTGTCTTCCTTCTCTTGATGAGCTTTCAGATAAGAGACATATGCTCAGTGATAAAAAGTTAAGAGCATTTGCGGACAAATTTGCAAAAGAGATGTCTGTCAAAATGGTAGATGTGGATCAGTTCGTATCGGATCTTTCAGGAGGAAACAAGCAAAAGGTAGTTCTGGCAAGATGGATAGGAAAGGATTCGGATATCGTTGTTCTGGATAGTCCGACAAGAGGTATAGACATCAAAGTAAAACAGGATATCTATCAGCTGATGGACAGGATGAGAAAAAGCGGAAAATCCATCATTATGATTTCGGAAGAGCTGATGGAACTTATCGGAATGTGTGATCGAATCATCATCATGAAAGACGGAATGATCAGTGGCCAGATCGAGAGAAATGAAACTCTGGATGAGAACAATCTGATCACCATGATGGTATAAGGAGGAATTATGGTTCAAGCAGGCAAAGCTGAGACGGCGGTTAATAAAGAGGGGCAGGTAAAGAAAGTTTCAGAGATGTCCATGGTCAGGACGTTTCTTCCTATAGTCGGTCTGATTATCGTGTTTTTGATATTTAATGTACTGACAAATTTCAGAATGATTAAAAATATGCCTCTTGTTCTTTCGCAGATCTATGTCACCATGATCGCAACCACCGGCGTGTTTTTCATCATGACTATGGGAGGTCTTGATTTTTCACAGGGCTCCATACTGGGAATTGCATCTATAGTGGTGTGTACTGTATCAAAAATAAGTATTCCTTTAAGCATAGTAAGTGGTATTATAGCAGGAGCACTGATCGGTGCATTTAACGGATACTTTTATGTATACCGTAAGATAAAATCTTTCATCGTAACTATCTGTACTATGTTTTTGTTCCGCGGATTTATAAAATATATGACAACCAATGCTCCGGTTGCCGGATCTGCCGAACTGATTAATTATGACAGTACAGTATTAAAAGTGGTTTTGACTTTAGTGGTGCTGGTAACAGGTTTTGTACTTTTCAGATATACCAAATTCGGAACATACCTGAAGGCTATAGGTGCCGGAGAAAAGGCAGCTATGTTTTCCGGTATCCGTACTGACAAAATGAAGTTCTGGGTATATGTATTATCGGGAGCCATCACAGGGTTTGCTGCATTTATCAATGTTATCAAGGTAGGATCTGTCACAGCCTCAGGCGGAAACCAGCTGGAGACACAGATTCTTATCGCCCTGGTACTTGGCGGTATGCCTATTTCCGGTGGTGCGAAGGTACGATTTGAAAATATCATCGTAGGTTCTCTTCTTTATATAGTTCTGAACAGTGGTCTTACTATGATGGGATTTTCCACACAGATGATGCAGCTCATACAGGGAATAGTATTTCTGGTATTTGTTGCCATATTTGCCGATCGAAAGTCATTACAGGTTATCAAATGACATGACTAGAGACACAGATAAACATATTAACGAAAGTTTGAAATATCATAAACTGTATAAGTGGGGACGGACACTGATTCTGAGCGGTGTGCTTAAGACAGGTGACAAATTCATGTCCGAGCATGTACTGGAAAAGAAGTTCGGATACTCAAGGCAGACTGTGCGTGCAGCCCTTGAAAAGCTGGAGAAGGAAGGCCTGATTCAAAGAGTCAGGGGCAGCGGCACCTATGTCTCTTACAGTACAGACTCAGGAGATGAAGGAGATAATAAGCCTCGTATAGGGCTGATCCTGAGTTATTTTGCGGATTATCTTTTTCCTGAGGTGTATGCAGGGATAGAATCGGTCATGAAGGAACAGGGATTTCAGATAGATGTGGCCATCACCAGAAATCATCTCAATGAGGAAACCATGTATCTTGAAAATTTCCTGAAGTCAGGTGTATCGGGTCTCATTATAGAGGGTACACGCACCAGCTTTCCGAATCCGAATCTGCGCCTGTATAAGGAAATCAAACGAAGGAATATTCCTACGATCTTTATTCATAATCATTATGCCAACATTCACTTTGACAGTGTTGAAATGTCTGATGCAAAAGGAAGCTATGAGCTGACAAGACAGCTTATCGACAGAGGGCACAGAAAGATAGGTGCCATCTTCAAGTATGATGATATGCAGGGGATGGAGCGCTACCGTGGATTTACTGAGTGTCTTTCGGACTTCGGGCTTCACTATGATGATGACTGGGTACGATGGTACTCCACAAAGGATATGGAGGATAAATTCAGCAGGAAAAGCCTGATGGAATTCTATCGAAGGACCAGGGAATGTACTGCATTTGTTTTTTATAACGATGAGATCGCCTACAGGTATATGAACTTTCTTACAGAACGTGGCATAAAGGTTCCGGAAGAGGTTTCCGTTGTATCCTTCGATGACGCCAAAATGCAGGAAAGCGGAGCTGTGAAGATTTTATCGGTGGTGCACCCGAAATTTGAGCTTGGGAGACTGACCGCACGAAATCTGCTCCGAATGATGAATGATCCTGAATGGACTCATCATAATTATTCTTATCAATTTCCGGTTTCATTTAATTCCGGTAATTCAGTGAATGATATGACGTGATATAAGTGTCATAAGTCTTCCTCCACTTGTGCTTGCACAAAAGTGGAGGATAGACTTCATGACACGCCCCACATGACTGGTGGCAGATTCCGTAGGAATCTGGCATATAGCACCAGCCCTTCGCAAAGCGAACTAAATGGGCTGGTGTTCCCAGAGAGCACGAAAGGACGATTTATCGGCCTGAGAGTGCGGAATGTGGGAGGACCGCTTCGGGACTCCGGATTTCTCTCTTAAGGGAATTTGGAGCCTCGATTTTTATTTAGACAGTCATTCCTCCCTGACTATCTTCCTGTACTGTGTAGGTGTTATTCCTTTTTCCTTTTTGAAGATACGGTTAAAATATGTCATATCATTCATACCGGACAGGGATGCGATGGTGTGAACCGAATAATCAGATGTATTCAGAAGGAATATCGCACGTTCCACTCTCTTTTTGTTCACAAATCCGGTAAAGGTACTGCCTGTTTCTTTCTTGAAAAGTGAAGCAAGATAACTCTTGTTAAGTCCCAGATCTTCTGCGGTTTCCTGCAGAGTGAGTTCCGGCTCAGAAAGCTTCTGAGAGATATGATTAAGGATCTTCTGCATGACAGGAGAGTAACCTGCTGTAGACTGCTGCTGCACCAAAAGACAGTATTTTTTCAGAATATCCCTGTGAACATCCTTGCTTTCTGCAGGGGATTTCATATTTTCTATCTTCACAGCCATCCTTCGTGACATTTCATCAAGATGAATGGGATGCACTTTTCCTCTCTCTGCAGCTTTTCTGCAAACAGTGTTAAATGCAAAAAGGTTGTTCTTCCTGCTTCTCAGGGTATTTGATGATCTGTTATCGATACTGTTAAAGGCGTTGTCGGTGCTGTAATGCATGGCTTTATCAAAATCCCCGCTTGCAATGGCATCCATTATTTTTTCTTCCAGGTCGTAACGGTATTCCAGCTGCTGCATGGTATCTTCATTGGAGGTGCTTGCGGCAGAATCAAGGAACGAATCCTTTTCATCATTCCTCTGCCTTATAGTTTCAATCCTGAAATCGCCTGTTCCATACAGGGTCTCTGCAAGTGTCTCTATATAATCTTCAAGCATGGCAATGTTGTCGATATAGGTGATTGCGGAGAAATACTGATTTATGAACTGCCAGAGTCCCTGAGGTATATTGTGCTTTTTACATATTTCCTGTGTTCTTTGTATTCCGGGGGATTCTATGATATATGGGCCGAGTATCATCCAAAGAGGGTTAGCCTGGTCGGGAAGCGGCAGAAGAATATATCTCAGATTAAAAATATCTTCATAGTAACAGATTGTATGACTCTTTATAAAATCCTCACTTATCTCCTCGAAATATATTCCTTCAGAGGATTCCTGATGAAGAATGGTCTTTCTGAGACCACGGTCCAGATCCTGTGGAAGGGGCTCCCGTATATCAACTATATGAGAAGGTATACCGATTTTGTCAAAATAGCTTTTTGTAAATTCAAGAAATGCGTTCAGCATAAGTTTCCCCTGAAAAATTCTGTAGTCTATAGTGCGAAGAGGTTTTGAACCGGCTTTTATGCTCTCATATCAGATGAGCAAAAGCTCATATACGGTTCAGGCACATGCGACTAATATTTACACAATATAGTATTATATTTGTTTTACGCCACCGAAGCTAAATATCATACTATATTATCAAAATATAGTCATTGTCTGAATCCTGACAACAGATTATCATGAAGACACTTGAAATTCAAACACTTAATTTAAAAATGATATAAGCCATGGAAAAAGATCTGAATATCGTGCCGGCATACAATTCAGAAAATGACCATGGGTTAAATCAGAAATTATCGGAAGATTTTATCTTTCCGGAAGATCATGAACAGAGATAAAAGAATGGCGGCTTATGTTTATGATTTTCCGAACAGTGAATCAAAAAACAATGTATTTCAATCTGGAGGACTTGAAATGGTAAGCAGTAAATATGATGTCGGAAATGGAATTCACAGAGTTCCTACATGGAGAATTGCAGGGTACGCCCTTAATAATACAGCAACGAATCTTTATCTTTTCCTTATGAGCTTTATAGCCTATTACATCACAGGATGGGTAGGTCTCGGAGTTGTTCTTGCGGGCAGCTTTTCCATGATTATGCGTGTCTGGGACGGTGTTACAGATCCTATCATAGGCTATATCGTTGACAAAACAGATGGGAAATTCGGAAAGAACAGACCTTTTATGATTCTCGGAAATCTGATTCTTGCTCTTTCAAGTTTCCTTATGTTCTTTGTGACACCTTCACTTCCTGAGGGTGCACCGAAAATTCTTTTCTTCATACTTATAAATGCAGTTTACTACATAGGTTACACATTCCAGTGTGTGACCACAAAAGCGGCACAGTCATGTGTCACCAATGATCCTAAACAGCGTCCGCTTTTCACAGTGTTCGATGCAATTTACAACATGATCCTTTTCACAGGAGGACAGGTCTTCGTTTCATCCTATCTTGCGGCGAAGTACCATGGTCTCGGCAAAGACATTGCCATGTTCCACGAGTTCTGGCTTATAGTTGCGCTGACCTCAGCCATCTTCACAGCAATTGCGGTCATTTCCATCTGGCCTAAGGACAGAAGAGAATATTTCGGTACAGGAGAGGTTCAGAAGATCACCTTCAAGGATTATGTTGAAGTTATAAAAAACAATAAAGCCATACAGATGCTTATTATCGCTGCATCAACGGATAAGCTTGGTACAGCTGCAAAAACTTCAACAGTAACTCTCATCATGTATGCCATAGTCGCAGGAAATTTTGCCCTTTCCGGTGGTTTCCAGATTTACACTACAATCGGTAATGTTATCTTCGTTATCCTGGGTGTCGGTGTCATCGCCACAAAATTCGGACAGAAGAAAGCCATGGTACTCAGCAGCTGGATCGCACTTATAGGAAATGTGCTAATGATGCTGCTTTGGGAATTTGGTGATCCTGCAAGCCTTAATCTTCCGGGATACGAGGGCTTCAATGGCTTCAATTTCTTTACGGTTTCACTTTTTACACTGACTGTCATCACAGGAGGATTCCAGCAGGTAAGCTCCAACATCGTCATTCCTATGATAGCGGACTGCACAGATTATGAGACCTATCGTTCAGGCCGCTATGTTCCGGGACTTATGGGAACACTTTTCAGTTTCATTGACAAGATGGTTTCTTCACTGGCTCCGTTTATCGCAAGCCTCTGCCTTGCTGCCATCGGATTTACAACTCAGATGCCCGATGTGGATACTCCATATACTCCGGATCTTAAGGGAGTAGGCATCTTCCTGATGTACGGCCTCGTTTCACTGGGACTTATCGCCAACATCGTTGCAATGAAATATTATCCTCTTTCTGCTGAAAAGATGGCTGAGATAAGAAAGACCATTGCCAAAAAAAAGGATGTAGCCTGAGATAGTGAGCTAAGGCTAAAGAAAAATACTTGAGTTTCAAAGGATGATACCGGACAGTTTCCGGCATCGGGAGTGAGAAACAGCTATATAGATCCTAACTAAGAATAAAAAGGAGGAAAACAGATGCTTTATCCTGTGAATACATCATCAAGAATGGTGGTTGACCTTTCGGGTATATGGAATTTTGCTTTGGATAACGGAAACGGCTTCACTGAAAAGTGGTATGAAAGGCTTCTCGAAAATCCCATGACCATGCCCGTACCTTCATCCTACAATGATTTAAAGGAAGGCGTTTCATTCAGAGATCATTACGGATGGGTATTTTACCAGAGAAACATCTCTGTCCCGAAGCTCATCAGGGATACCCAGAGGATAATGCTGAGATGTGATGCCGTCACACACCACGGGATAGTTTATCTGAACGGTAAAGAGCTTTGCAGACATGAAGGTGGTTTTCTCCCCTTTGAAGTAGAGATCGGTCAGGAGCTTCATGACGGCGACAATCTCTTAACGATAGCTGTTTCAAACATCATAGACTATACGACTCTTCCTGTAGGCGGGGAAAGCAGTATGATGGGCGGTGGTTCACCTGTCGGAAATGCATTTAAGAGTGAGCGGAAGATAAATAATCCGAACTTTGATTTCTTCAATTACTGTGGACTCACAAGACCTGTCCGTATATATACAACCCCAAAGGCTTACATCGATGACATCACTCTGAAGCCTCTGATAAATGGAAAGGATGCCTGTCTTCAATATGAGATAACTTTAAGATGTACAGAGACTGAAGAAGGAAATGTTAAAGCCACGGTAACATCACCCAGGCCGGACTCAGATTCTGAAGAAACAAAAAAGTCTGAATGTGAAACATCTTCAAGCAAAGAGAACTGTACAGTAAGAATCTATGACGAAAAAAGAAAGCTCGTAGCTGAAAGCTTCGGCACAAAGGGAAGTATAGATATAAAGGATGTACACCTCTGGCAGCCTCTTAACGCTTATCTATATGATATAGAAGTCACCTTTAAAGAAGATGTTTACACTCTTCCTTACGGCTTCAGAAGTGTTGAGGTAAAGGGCGATAAATTCCTCATTAACGGAAGGCCCTTCTACTTCAAGGGCTATGGAAAGCATGAGGACACCTTCCCTGCAGGAAGAGGAATAAATATTCCCATGTATGTAAAGGATGTTTCACTTATGAAGTGGCAGGGGGCCAACAGTTTCCGCTGCAGTCATTATCCTTACAGTGAGGAAATGATGAGACTTGCGGACAGGGAAGGCCTGGTGGTCATCGATGAGACAACGGCGGTAGGCATTAACTTTGATTTCGGAGGCGGCGCGAACTTTCATGGAAAGAAGGTCGGAACCTTTGACAAAGAGCATGGGGTCAAGACCTTTGAACACCACAAGGATGTGATCCGTGATCTCATAGAAAGAGACAAAAACTACTGCTCAGTTGTCATGTGGAATATCGCAAATGAGCCGGATTCATATTCCGAAGGGGCATATGAATACTTTGAGCCACTGTTTAAGCTTGCAAAGGAACTGGATCCGGAGAAGCGTCCATGTACACTCACAAGTGTACAGTTTGCGGGAGGCCCTGATAAAGATATATCCGGAAAGCTCTCAGACGTTATCTGCCTGAACAGATATTACGGATGGTACTTCGGCGGTCCCGATCTCGAAGGCTCGGAAAAAGCATTGAGAAATGAGCTTTCAGAGTGGGCGAAGACCGGAAAGCCACTGATGTTCACAGAATATGGAGCGGATACGGTCATGGGATTCCATGATACGACTCCGGTAATGTTTACAGAGGAGTATCAGCTTGAGTATTACAAGATGAACAACGCTGTGTTTGATGAATTCGACTTTGTTGTGGGAGAACAGGTATGGAACTTTGCTGATTTTGCCACAAGTCAGAGTATCATGAGAGTGCAGGGCAACAAGAAGGGACTTTTCACAAGAGACAGAAAGCCAAAGCTTGCAGCCCATTACTTCAAAGAAAGATGGACGAAGATTCCGGATTTTGATTATAAGACAAACTAAAGGAAGGAGCCTCCGGTCTATGTTATATGACCGGAGCATGGTAAAAAAATGGTAGATCTTAAAGCAAAGCCCTTTTACCTCAGTGAAAAAAAGATCCAGTGGGTGGAGGATACAATAAAGAACATGTCCCTTGATGAAAAGATAGGACAGCTTTTCATCAATCTCACACTTCAGAGAGACCCTGAGACCCTCGATAAGCTGGTAAATAAATATCATATCGGCGGAGTCCGCTGGCAGGGCGGAACACTTGAGGAAATCTACGAGCAGAACAAGTATTTTCAGGAGCACAGCAAGGTTCCGGTTCTTATTGCGGCAAACTGTGAAGCAGGAGGAAACGGAGCAGTATCCGAAGGAACATTTATAGCTACAGGTGCTGCCTGCGGTGCGAGCAAAACTTCCGATACTGTAAGAGCAATGGCGAGAGTCGGTGCCACAGAGGCAAGAAGTGTGGGCTGCAACTGGACATTTGCACCTGTATGCGATGTGGTGTCCAACTGGAGAAACACCATCGTAAATACAAGAGCTTTCGGAAATGACCCTGAGCTTGTTGCAGAAAGATCCCTTGTATATATGGAAGAAATGAACAGGGCAGGACTGGCCTGTGCAGCCAAGCATTTCCCGGGAGACGGAAGTGAGGAAAGAGACCAGCACCTTGTTATGGGCTGTAATGACCTTTCTACAGAAGAATGGGACGAGAGCTTTGGAAAGGTATATAAGAAGCTCATCGATGCAGGACTTCAAAGTGTCATGGTCGGTCACATCTGTCAAAGAGCTTATACGAAGAAGTTTAATCCGGAGATAAAGGATGAAGATATACTTCCAGCAACTCTTTCACCCGAACTTTTACAGGGACTTCTCAGAGGACAGCTTGGATTTAACGGACTGATCGTTACCGATGCCACTCATATGGCAGGTCTTACAGCTGCAGCGGACAGAAAGCATGCCGTACAGGGAGTTGTGGCGGCAGGCTGTGACATGATACTTTTCTTCAACGATCATGAAGAGGATATAGCATACCTAAGAGAGGGTATAGAGGACGGTACCATCACTGAGGAAAGACTTGACGATGCACTTCACAGGATACTCGGTCTCAAGGCACATCTCGGTCTTGATGAGCTTGTGTTCCCGAAGAAGGAAGATCTTAAGATAGTAGGCTGTGAAGAGCACCACAGGCTTGCCGAACAGGCTGCGGACGAAAGCATTACACTTGTAAAGGATACCCAGAAGATACTGCCTGTGGACCCTGAAAAGAAGAAGCGGGTTCTCCTTTATTTTATCGAAAGCGCACCTGTTTCATCAGTTGACGGGGCTGATCCGGCTAAAAAACTTCTTGTTGAGGAACTGGAAAAGGCTGGCTTCGAGGTCAATGCTCCTAAGGACTACTACGAGTATGAGATGGAATCTCCCTCTAAGTTCAACAAATTCAGGATGATGGAGCATGAAAGCAGGGAAGAGTTCAAGAAAAACACGGATCTGGTGCTTTTTGTCATCGACATGAAGGGCTATGCGAAGGAAAATAACACAAGGCTCACCTATTCCGTTTCCCATTCACATGAGATTCCATGGTTCGTAAAGGAAGTGCCGACAGTGGCTGTTTCACTTAACTACACCAATCACCTCTATGACGTTCCTATGATGAAGACCTTTGTCAATGCTTATGGCTCGACTCCTGAGTACATCCGTAAGCTGGTCGAGAAGCTTACAGGTAAATCTGAGTTCAAGGGTATGTACAATGACCTTGTATGGTGTGACAGATGGGATACAAGACTTTGAGACTTGGATTATAGTATGAAGCAGGGCCACATACATAAATGTGTGCGGGACTTACTTATCAAAGAGTGACGTGGATGTGCTTTAGTACGTCACTCTTTGATTAAATATATTGGTCTATTTTAATTAAATAAGTTTTCAGTCATGGAGATAAAGGAGTTTTAATGTCTGTTTTGGATTTTAAGAAAAAACACGATCATATCGTGTGTATAGATTCAGATGGCTGTGCCATGGACACCATGAATATAAAGCATATAAGATGCTTTGGACCCTGCATGGTGAAGGAATGGGAGCTTTCAGAGTGGGAGCAGGAAATACTTGAAAGATGGAATGAGATAAATCTCTATTCCCTCACCCGCGGAATCAACAGATTCAAGGGGCTCAGCATGGCTCTTTCAGAGATTAACGAGAAATACAGGAAGATCGATGGTGTAGAGGAATTGCGTGTATGGAGTGAAACAGCACCTGAATTAAGTAATTCAGCTTTAGAGTCAATGATCGGCACTTCACCTGTTTTCGAAAAGGCTCTTAACTGGAGCCGGAGTGTCAATGAAGAGA
>Ga0256404_1012128_pt1 | contig 11298 bp, 10 predicted proteins | sample RumenRJG_01DNA_FD_185990 | JGI IMG/M metagenome (GOLD analysis project Ga0256404, IMG submission 185990) | Bovine rumen microbial communities from Lethbridge, Alberta, Canada - RJG_01 | ecosystem: Host-associated > Mammals > Digestive system > Stomach > Rumen | place: Canada: Alberta | collected... | reverse complement strand
CTTCATAACCGCAATTTTTTTTAAGTTATTAATACTGTTATTTGTTCTCGGCTGCAAAGGTACGACGATTTCACCGAACCATCGCTAAACAAATTACTGAAAGGTGTATACAAATTACTGATGGGGCAATTAAAAATGTGGATGAATTATTATCCGCCGAATTACAAACCATTACAGATCAGAAAGTTATTATTTCAATTAAATAAAAGGAATGTGGACTTTTGTGTCATAAAAACCCCATATATGACCGATGTGGAAGGTATTCCGATTTGTTGGTTTGCAAATTTATTTGTACCTTTGCGGCATGAAACAACTACATGTCTTTTCGCCTTATTACTTGTGCCCTATCGGTGCCGTTGACCATCAGCATGGATTGGATACATGCCGTAGCTTCAGGCTACGATTTACCCTCCTGTTTTTGGCTATGTCTGTGTTTAGTGGGCCTGCCTGTGCTCAAAATTCTGTAGAAGAAGATGTTGACTTGGAACAGTTATACCAAGAGATTGACGATGCCATTGAGCATTCTGCAAATTACGTCACACTGAAAGAGAACAACATCGCTGATCGGCGCAAAGACTTTCTACGAGCTTCAGATGCCAATGAGCAATTAGTGCTGGCCGAACAGCTATTTTGGCTATATAAGCCTTATAAGAATGACTCTCAGGAAAAGCACAAATTACTTGAACAGAGAGTATTCCGGCACTTCCCAAGCCAGGGCGCTGGCACCGAGCACGTCGCGCTCACGATTGTCGAGTTCTGAGACCATGAGGCGTACCTTGCCACGCATGTTGCGGAACACGTGATTCTCAAATGATTCCTGTGTAGGATCCATCAGCCAGTGGCCAGCATTCGATATACCACCAGTGACGATGATAGCTTCAGGATTAACAATGGAGGCATAGGTAGCCAGACCACGACCGAACAGATAGCCAGTACGGCGGAACACCTCAATGGCCATGGCGTCGCCTTCTTCGCAGAGCTGCACGATTGCCGGGGGATCAAGTTCTTTTATGTCACGCATCTTCGTGGGCGCATCGCTGGCTTCCATCAGCTCTTGTGCCGTCTGTACGATACCAGCCGCCGCCACATAGGCCTCCAGACATCCTTCCAGCCCACAGGGGCAAGGCCGTCCGTGGTCCTCGATACAGGTGTGGCCAATCTCTCCTGCATAGCCGTCGGCTCCCTGATGCTCATGGCCCTCAGAAAAGAAGCAACTACCCAGCCCAACACCGAGGTTGAGCACGATAAAGTTCTTCATGCCGTGCGCAGAACCAAACATTTTCTCGCCGAGGGCGGTGTTATGAGCATCGTTGCCTAGTGCAACGGCAATACCAAGGCGGTCGCGCAGCATGGCGCCCAGTGGGACGACGCCCTTCCAAGGCAGGTTGGCTGCGTTCTCTATACAGCCCGAGGCATAGCTCGCGCTCGGACAGCTGATACCCACAGAGCGAATGGTCTCATAGCCACCATTGGCCTCAGTTATTGTGATGATACTTTCCGTCAGTTTATCGACATAGTGGTTAATTTCGGGATAGTCGGGGGTCGCAAAGCTGTCGTGTGCAATCACATTGCCACGAACGTCAACGATGGCATAGCTCGTCAATCTGTTGCCGATATCTACGCCGACAACACGTTTCTTGATACTTGTCTGCATATTCCAGATTTTTAGTTCTTGATCTTTTATTCCGCTGCAAAGATAAACAAAAAAATCTTCTTATGCAAAAATATTCGTCAAATTTTGTTTTGCAAACGCTTTTAGTTCCTTTTATCTATGCGAATGGCAAAGCCTCCTCCAGGAGATGAAAAACATGGGTTGTGTTAATCTTCTAAAATAACTTGTCTTTCCCAGCATTATTTCGTAATTTTGGCAGAAAAAGCAATCTTTTATCATGGGATTTAACTTTATCTAATTTTATCTAACAACAATTTACTCCAACTTACAATTTGATAGGAAATCGAAAGTATTTAAGGCGTATTTGTGTCAATTTGTAACAAAATTCAAATAATAATGTTACATAATGTAAGCAATTCAATATTTTAACACGCAAAATATTTTAATTTCTTTTATTTTTCTTTCATTTTGCAATATCTTTGCACTCTGTAAATAACAAAATGACACTTGTATGAAAGTAAAGAGACGTTGGATAATCTTGATGGCAGCAATGACGTTGATAGCCATTGCTGGTGTGTTTGTAGGTGAGCCCGCGTTTGAGTGCGACTGGTCGGTGATTTCTGCTGCTGACGTAGCCTGGCTTATCACGGCCACCATCTTTGTGCTGATGATGACACCTGGACTGTCATTCTTCTATGGCGGTATGGTAGGAGCGAAGAACGTCATCAGCACCATGCTCCAGTCGTTTATTGCTATGGGACTGATTTCTGTTCTGTGGGTGGTGATTGGATTCTCACTCTGTTTTGGCGATGATATCGGAGGTATTATTGGCAATCCGCTGACGTTCCCCATGTTCCACAACGTAGGAGGTGCTGTCTATACTACGCCCGCGGGTAATATATTAGGTGGAGCCACTATTCCACTGGCTCTCTATGCCCTGTTTCAGATGAAGTTTGCCATCATCACCCCGTCGCTGATCACAGGGTCGTTTGCCGAACGTGTGCGTTTCTCTGCCTATATGTTCTTCATGATGTTTTTCTTCTTTATGATCTACTGTCCACTGGCCCACATGACATGGCATCCAGAGGGGCTGTTTTGCCGTTGGGGAGTCATCGACTTTGCCGGAGGCATCGTGGTGCATGCCTCCAGTGGTGTTGCCGCTCTTGCCGGAGCCATCTATTTAGGCAGGCGTAAAGCAGAAACCCGCAGAAGCGAACCAGCCAACATTCCCTTTGTGCTGTTGGGAGCAGCCCTGCTGTGGCTGGGCTGGTTCGGCTTTAATGCTGGTTCGTCGCTTCATGCTGACGGACAGGCAGTGAAGGCATTCCTGAATACCAATACAGCCTCGGCTACTGCCATGATGACCTGGATATTCTTCGATTGTCTTCGTGGCCGCAAGCCCTCAGCCATGGGAGCCGCTGTCGGATGTGTGGTAGGTTTGGTGGCCATCACCCCTTCAGCAGGCTATGTCACGGTGGGGCAGAGCATCTTCATTGCCTTCGTCATCACGCTGATCTGCAATATTGCCGTCTATTGGCGTTCACGTAGCAGCATCGACGATGCCCTCGACGTATTCCCCACTCACGGCACAGGCGGTATCTTCGGAACTGTGCTGACAGGTATCTTCATCCAAGAAGGACTGATTGCAGGCACGTGGGACGGATTCGTGATTTTCCTCTACCATCTTCTGGCCATCGTCATTGTCTTTGTCTATACATTTGGCATGAGTTGGATGGGCTATACGCTGATAGACAAACTGATACCCATGCGTGTCTCCGTCTATAGTGAGAAAGTTGGACTCGACTACAGTCAGCACGATGAGCACTACGGTCTGGCCCATGTCGGCGAACGGGAAATAGCGGAATACGAAGAGCATATCCGCGAGAAAGAAATGAAGACGTAAATAAGTACATAAACTAAGCAACACAAATACAAATATGAATATCAGGATAAACGAATTGGTTGACAGCCGTAATACGGTCAACAAATGGATGGAACGTTTTGGAGTTCGGTTCGGGGTCTATAAGCATGGAATTTTCAACGAACAATTGTTCCCTTTTGACTCCATCCCCCGAATCATTTCCAGCGATGACTGGGCTTATCTGGAGAAAGGACTCCGCCAACGTGTGACGGCACTGAACAAGTTCCTATGGGATGTCTATCACGACAAGCGCATCATCAAGGATGGTATCGTACCCGAGGAGTTCGTGTATTCCTCGAAGGGCTATATGCCTGAATGTGAAGGCATCAGTCCGGCAGGAGAGGTCTATGCCCACATCGCAGGCATCGACCTCGTCGAAGGCAAGGACGGACAGTGGTATGTACTGGAGGACAACCTGCGTATCCCCTCTGGTGCCAGTTATCCGATGATAGCCCGCGAGATTACACGCAAGGTGTCGCCACAGACCTTTACCCAAAATGCCGTGGCCGAAAACCGCGACTATGCCCGTCTGCTTGCCACGATGATGGAAGAGATGAACGGCGGTCGGGGTATCTCGGTCATCCTTACCCCAGGTCGCTATAACTCGGCCTATTTTGAGCATAGTTATTTTGCCGAGAAGACAGGGGCTACGCTGGCCTATCCCGGCGACCTGTTTGTGGAGGACAACAAGGTGTACTATGCGGGTATCTACAAGGAGAAGACCCGCGTGGGCTGCATCTATCGCCGTGTGAGCGATGAATATATGGACCCGCTGTTGTTTGAGGCTTCCTCACTGCTGGGCATCCCCAATGTGATGCAGGCCTACAAGGCTGGCAACGTGGCACTCATCAATGCCATCGGCAATGGCGTGGCCGATGACAAGGGTATCTACTATTTCGTACCGAAGATGGTGGAATACTATCTCGACGAGCAGCCCATCCTGCAGAACGCTCCCACTTATCTGCCTTATTTCGAAAAAGACCGCAACTATGTGATGGAAAATATCCGACGGCTGGTCATCAAGGATGTCAGCGAGGCAGGAGGCTATGGTGTGGTGTTTGGCAAAGACCTTGCCGAGAAGGAACTTGCCGACCTGACAAAACTGGTCAGAAGCGAGCCTCGCCGCTGGATTGCACAGGAAGTCATCGACTTCAAGGACTTGGAGATTCTGGAGGGTGACCAGACCGTGTGGCGCAAGGCCGACTTGAGAGCCTTCGTCGTCAGCGGCAAGGCAGTGAAGGTGTGGAAGAGCGGCTTGACACGCTTCTCGAGAAACCCCAACTCGTTTGTGGTCAATTCCTCACAGGGCGGAGGTTTTAAGGATACATGGGTGATGGAAGCATAAGTGAAAAGTTAAAAGTTGGAAGGATGACACAGAAAAATTTGATATCGGCAACCAAGGCGAACAGCCTCTACTGGCTGGGGCGCTATGAAGAGAGAGTGTATATCACACTGCATTTGCTGCGTAAGTGTTACGACAAGATGATCGACGGAGAACTGGAAGACTATTCCTTACTATGGACACGTCTCGATGTCAACGGTGTCTATCAGTCGAGTGAAGAATTCACCTTCGGCATGATGTACGACGAAGACAACATCGCTTCGGTGATGGCGGCACAGGTCAAGGCCAAGGACAATGCCATCCTCCTGCGCGAAAACATCATGAGCGAAACCCTCAGTTATCTGGAGATGAGTGTGGCACTGATGAAAGAGTGCAAGGAGCGGCGCGAAATGAACGTCACTGCCCTGCAACCCGTCATCGACTGGTCGTTGGCGTTCTGGGGCTCTGCCGAGCAGCGTCTGCGCAACCATAAGGCACTCTATATCATGATGATTGGGCGCAATGTGGAGAATCTCGACATGCTACTGCGTTTCGACTATCCCTACGAGCGGGTGGCACTGGCCTACGACTCACTGAAACGCTACATCCGTCAGATTTCTACAATCGTCGACGACCACATCGAGGGGCAACTCAACAGTCTCATTATCGAGGAGCGTTTCAATCTCAATGATGTGGAATACAAGAACAAATTGCTGAAATTTATCAACCAACTGGTCAGAGTGTGAAACGCTATCTGTATAACTATCAGACGGTGGTCGAGTTCTCCGAGTCAGTTCCAGCCCATGCCGTCATGCTCCGCTGCCAACCAGTCGGCAATGCCTGCCAGACAGTGGAGCAGGAACATCTGGTCATGTCACCCAGTTACTGGCTGCAAGCTGGCAGCGATGCGTTTTATAACCGCATTCTCTTTGGCGGGACCACCGAGCCGCACACCGTATTCGCCTATGTCAGCATGGGCATCGTTGCCACCGACACCTATCTGGTCAAGTATCGCGGCGAGAACCTGCTCCTCTACCGTCAGCCCACACCATTTACTACAATTGGAGACGGGATTACGGATATTAGTGAAAACAGCATCCAAGCCGCTTATGACATCTGCCAATGGATTAATGAGAACATTGCGTATCAGCCACAGGCCACCACAATAGAGACCACGGCGGCAGAAGTGATGCAGTCGCGTCAAGGCGTATGCCAGGACTTTGCCCACCTCATGATAGCCCTCTGCCGAAGACAAGGCATTCCTGCCCGCTACGTCAACGGATTCCTTGTGGGCGAGGGGGAGACCCATGCCTGGGTTGAAATTTTCGACGGCTACAACTGGCTGGGCTTCGACCCCACCCACAACTGCCGCATCAGCAACGGCTACGTCAAACTGGCCCACGGGCGCGATGCCCGCGACTGCTCCGTCAGCCGTGGCATGTACACAGGTCAGGCCAGTCAGCAAACCACGATTCACGTTACATTACATGAGATATGATTAAGACAATAGTATCCACGGAACTGCCTGTTGATGAACAGTTCCGCATCCGTAAGAATGTCATACAGAACGGTAAGGAAGGTCTCCGCTTCTGTGTGGTTACAGGCACTCACGGCGACGAACTGGAGGGGCAGATGGTGTGCTACGAACTGGCACACATCGTAGGTGAGCATCCCGAATTGCTCCGTGGAACACTGGAAATTTATCCGGCTTTGAATCCTCTGGGCATCGACACCATCCAGCGGGGTATTCCCAATTTCGACCTCGACATGAACCGCATCTTTCCCGGCGACCCACAAGGCACGATGGCAGAACAGACCGCTCATGCCATCATTGAGGACATCAAGGGGGCTGATATGGTCATCGACATCCATTCCAGCAATCTCTTTCTGCGGGAGACACCCCAGGTGCGCATCAATGTACAGAATGCCGAATGGCTCATGCCATTTGCCGAACGGCTGGGCATGGACTTCATCTGGGTTCATGATGCTGCCAATGTATTGGAGGCAACGCTGGCCCACTCGCTCAACTCCACCGGTACGCCCTGCCTGGTGGTGGAGATGGGTGTCGGTCAGCGCATCAATCATAAGATGTGCCGTCGGCTGGTAGAAGGCATCCTTCATCTGATGATGCGCATGGGCATGTGGAAAGGCAGTGCCAGTGCAGATTTGCCCAAACCCATCGTCTGCAAGGGCGACTATGTGACTTTCCTCAATGCCGAGACGTCAGGCGTATTCCTGACAGAACTGAAATGCGGTATCAACGTCAGCCGCGGTCAGACCATCGGACAGATTGTCAATCCGCTTCGCGGCCAGGTACTCAGTAACGTTATTTCTCCAATTGATGGCTATCTGTTCACCATTCGTGCCTACCCGATAGTCTATGAAGGCTCGCTGATGGCGCGAATCTTTAGGAGTGAAGAGTAAAGAATGAAGAGTGAAGTATTTTTATGAGAGTAGAAACTATATTTGAAATGAACTCGCCCTACCGCGATAATTTCCGTATTCAGGGCTATCGGTTTGGTGAAGGAGCCAAGACATTGGCTATTGTGGGCGCCATGCGTGGCGACGAGGTGCAGCAACAGTACATCTGTTCGCAACTGGTGAGCCGCCTGACGATGATGGAACAGCGTGGTGAAATTGTTGATGGCCATAGCCTGCTGGTCATTCCCTCATGTAATCCGTTCTCGATGAATGTCTGCCGCCGTTTCTGGGCAATGGACTCGACGGATATCAACCGTATGTTTCCCGGCTACGACCAGGGGGAGACCACCCAGCGCATTGCCGCTGCCATCTTCACAGCCCTCAATGGTTTTGAATATGGCCTGCAACTGGCCAGTTATTATGTGCCTGGCGACTTCATCCCCCATGTGCGGATGCTGAAGACGGGCTATGAGGATGTTGAGACTGCCAGGTTCTTCGGCATGAAGTATGTCACCATCTGCAAGCCGCGCCCGTTTGACACCACGCTGCTCAACTACAACTGGCAACTTTGGGCAACCAAGGCTTTCTCCGTCTATGCGGGACAGACCAACCAGATCGACCTGAAGACCAGCGGCGAGACCATCGATGCCATCCTGCGCATGATGCAACGGACGGGCATAGTTAGTCACGGCTCTTTGGGTGCTGCCTACGAATCTGTCGTCATCGACGAGGTAGAACTCCTCCACGTAAAGGCTCGTCACGCAGGCATCTTCTATCGGTTAGTGAATGCAGGTAGTCGCGTATTCCCTGGCGAGTCACTGGCTCACATCATCGACCCTTATAATGGGCAGATACTCAACGATGTCAAAGCGACAGTCGAAGGCACTGTGTTCTTCGCCCACAACCGTCCCGTCGTCCTACAGAATGCATTGCTATTTATGATACATACACTTTAATATTTGATAATGATGAGTGAAAAATTTGAAATAAAAGAGCTCGACCAAGTGGTCGTACGTTTCTCTGGTGACTCCGGCGACGGTATGCAGCTCGCTGGTAACATCTTCTCAACGGTGAGCGCCACCGTAGGTAATGGTATCTCCACATTTCCAGACTATCCTGCCGACATCCGTGCCCCGCAAGGCTCGCTGACAGGTGTCAGTGGTTTCCAGGTACACATCGGTGCCGGTAAGGTATACACCCCTGGTGACAAATGTGACGTGCTGGTGGCAATGAACGCTGCTGCCCTGAAGACACAGTTGAAATACTCAAAGCCACAGGCAACGATTATCATCGACACAGACTCCTTCGGTCCCAAAGACTTGGAGAAAGCACAGTTTAAGAGTGAGGATTACCTGGGCGAGATGGGTATCGACCCCGACCGTGTCATCCAATGCCCGTTGACGACGATGGTCAAGGATTGTCTGGCTGACACAGGCATGGACAACAAGGCGATCCTGAAATGCCGTAATATGTTCGCCCTCGGACTGGTCTGCTGGCTCTTCGACCGTGACCTCTCCCTGGTCGCCAACTTCCTGAAAGAGAAATTCGCCAAGAAACCTGCTATCGCAGAGAATAACATCAAGGTGGTGCAGGCAGGTTATGACTATGGACATAACACACACTCCTCTGCCATGAATGTCTACCGTATCGAGACCAAGGAGAAAGAACCTGGACGATATATGGACATCACCGGTAACAAGGCGACGGCATACGGTTTTATCGCCGCTGCCGAGAAGGCGGGTCTGAAGCTCTACTTAGGCTCCTACCCCATCACTCCTGCCACTGACGTGCTGCATGAGTTGTCAAAGCACAAGTCATTAGGTGTGACAACAGTACAGTGTGAGGACGAGATCAGCGGTTGTGCCTCCGCCCTGGGAGCCTCCTTTGCCGGAGCCTTAGGCGTGACATCCACCTCTGGTCCTGGCATCTGCCTGAAGTCGGAGGCTATGAACCTTGCCGTCATCATGGAGCTGCCACTCGTTGTCCTCGACGTACAGCGCGGCGGTCCCGCAACGGGTCTCCCCACCAAATCGGAGCAGACAGACCTCCTGCAAGTGGTCTTCGGACGTAATGGTGAGAGTCCGATGCCCGTACTTGCCGCCACCAGTCCTGCCGACTGTTTCGATGCCGCCTACCAGGCTTGTAAGATCGCCTTGGAGCACATGACACCTGTCGTACTGTTGACAGACGCTTATATCGCCAACGGCTCCGGTGCCTTCAAACTGCCGGAGATGGCTAAGCTTGACGCGATCAACCCACCTTATGTTCCTGAGGAGCTGAAAGGAAAATGGACTCCATATATGCGTGCCGAGAACGGTACTCGCTACTGGGCAGTGCCTGGTCGTGAGGGCTTCACGCATATCCTCGGAGGACTGGAGAAAGACTCCGAGACTGGTGCTATCTCCACCAATCCTGAGAACCATGACCTGATGACTCGTCTGCGCCAGCAGAAGATCGCTAATATCCAGGTGCCTGACTTAGAGGTGGAGGGTGACGTGAAGGATGCAGACCTGCTGGTGGTAGGCTTCGGCTCTACCTACGGTCATCTGCACTCCGCAATGGACGAGCTCCGTGCCAAAGGCTATAAGGTGGCACAGACCCACTTCAAGTACCTGAACCCACTGCCCAAGAACACGGCAGAGGTGCTCTCTCGTTATAAGAAGGTGGTCGTTGCTGAGCAGAATATGGGACAACTTGCCGCCTACCTGCGTATGAAAGTGGATCACTTCACGCCTGAGCAGTTTAATCAAGTGAAGGGTCAGCCATTCGTAGTGGAAGAGTTAGTCAACGCATTTGAGGACATTTTAAAGAAGTAAAGCTATGAGTACATATACAGCACAAGATTATAAGAAAGGACAGCCACGTTGGTGTCCGGGATGCGGTGACCACTTCTTTCTGGCATCGCTGCATAAAGCATTGGCAGAAATAGGTGTTGCTCCTTATGATACTGCCGTTATTTCTGGTATCGGTTGTTCCAGCCGTCTGCCACACTATATGGCAACCTATGGTATGAATACGATTCACGGTCGTGCTGCTGCTATTGCGACAGGCGCAAAGGTAGCTAACCCCGATCTGACTGTATGGCAGGTTAGTGGTGATGGTGATGGACTTGCTATTGGTGGTAATCACTTTATCCACGCCAATCGTCGTAATATTAATCTGAATATGATTTTGCTGAACAACCGTATCTACGGTTTGACCAAGGGACAGTATTCTCCAACCTCTCCTCGTGGCTTCGTCTCTAAGTCGAGTCCTTATGGTACAGTGGAGGATCCTTTCCGTCCTGCAGAGTTATGCTTCGGTGCTCGTGGACATTTCTTTGCCCGTGCTGTTGCCACTGATTCCCAAGGTACTGTGGAAATCTTAAAAGCTGCCTATGAGCACAAAGGCGCTGCTGTTTGTGAGATTCTGCAGAACTGTGTCATCTTTAATGATGGCACACATGAGAGTGTTTACAACAAGGAAGGTCGTAAGAAGAATGCCATTTACGTTCATCATGGCGAGAAACTAGTATTTGGTGAAAACAATGAGTTCGGTCTTGTGCAGCAAGGTTTCGGTCTGAAGGTTGTTGAGATTGGTAAGGATGGCTATACCTTAGACGATGTCCTTGTTCATGACGCTCATTGTGAGGATAATACCTTGCAGTTGAAACTTGCCCTGATGGGTAATGGTGACGGATTCCCTATTGCCCTTGGTGTCATCCGTGATGTAGATGCTCCTACATACGACGACTGTGTGCAGGCTCAGATTCAGGAGGTCAGCAGTCAGAAGAAGTATCATAATTTCTCAGAACTTCTGGAGACCAACGACATATGGGTTGTAAGATGATGAAAAGACAGAAGATTAATATATTGTTATGTGACACATTCCCAGGACTATTGCCGCCAGAGATTCCCTCTTATGCGTCAATGTTTAGGGAAATGTTCCGTGCTGTTGACGGTTCCTTAGAGTTCGAGGTGTTTCCCGTAATGGCGGGTGTCTTACCCAAGGAACTGGAGAAAGACGAGTTGTATCTGATTACAG
>Ga0256404_1012127_pt1 | contig 11299 bp, 9 predicted proteins | sample RumenRJG_01DNA_FD_185990 | JGI IMG/M metagenome (GOLD analysis project Ga0256404, IMG submission 185990) | Bovine rumen microbial communities from Lethbridge, Alberta, Canada - RJG_01 | ecosystem: Host-associated > Mammals > Digestive system > Stomach > Rumen | place: Canada: Alberta | collected... | reverse complement strand
TGGCGCGGATGTCTTAGCCCAATCGTTACGAAAAGAAGGCCGACTTGGGGCAAATCTTTTACACTTTGATGAACTCTTTGGTATTACGACTGCGAAAGATAAAGGGGAGCGCATGGATAACCGCACCTCCTTCTGCAACCACGCGATGACCTTCACCGGTGTGAATCTCTTAGAAAATGATGTTCCCAATCGCTGGAAGGTTGAAAACTCCTGGGGCAAAGAAAACGGGGATAATGGTTACTTTGTGATGGATGATGCCTGGTTTGATAACTACGTTTATGAAATCTTTGTCCGTCGGAAGTATGTTCCCGCTGATCTCTTAGCAAAATACGATTCTAGTGAAATCCGTTGGGTGGATCCGTTCTCCGTGATGTGGAACGAAATGGATTAAATCCACTTCCGCTGATCTTTTTAGAGCCTTTAACCATGGTGTTGAAGGCTTTTTAATCATGAATTGTATTTTCATCAGTTTACGATTAATCGTTTTTTCGTTGTATCGTTTATTTTTTTGTAAACGATTGGCCAATTTTGGTTCTAATCGTTTACTTTTTGGTAAACAATAAAGCGTTTTTTGACCTTATCGTTAACCTCAAAGTCATAAAAACATCATTTTTCCTCCAGCAATATCAGTTAAAGTGACTTTGCTGGAGGAAAATCAAATGTCGCTGCGTTTTCAACGTTTTAAAAGGACCTCTTACATCACGGCGAATGAAAGTCTTTTAAAGCATAAAAAATGATGTGAGAGGCGTTTTTCCGTCTACAAAATAATCGGCATAAAATCTAAGTTTTTATCATGCTAGTCGAAGATTTCCGAAGTGCTTTGACAAAGTTCGACTAACGTTCCTAAGAATTTTGGATAAATGAGGTTTTAACCTGCTAAGATAATAACGAACTCTTATGGCATGGTACTGGATATTCCTCATTGTTCTTGCGGCAATCCTCGTTTTGTTCGCCATCTTCGTAGCTGTTGTGGCACATTATTTTGTGCATTTATTAACCCATCCGGCCGTTTATAGCCGTGATTATTGTCTCGACGTGGATTTGGAGAAGAAAGTGATCTCTCCTGAAGTTCTCACATGGAAGCAAGAAAATCTTTTGATCCCCATGGAAGACCATTATTCCATCCATGGAACTTTTTATCCGGGGAGTCAAGACAAACTCATTATCTTTGCCCATGGCTATACGTGGACGAGAGAAGGTAGTTTAAAGTACGCCCAGCTTTTCCACCGCCTTGGTTATTCGATGTACCTCTATGATGAAAGAGGACATGGGGATAACAAAAGGCAAGCCGTCACGTTAGGGTATCAAGAAAGCAAAGATCTACATCAAATCGTCCAATTCTTTAGAAAACGATATGGACCTTCTTTATGGATTGGTCTCCATGGTGAAAGCATGGGAGCCGCCACCGTACTTCTCGAAATGAAGTATAAAGAAGACAATCTATCCTTCGTCATTGCCGACTCCCCTTTTGCCAGAATGGGTGAACTCATGCGTTATCAAATTAAGAAATACCATCTGCCATCTTTCTTAGCCGATTGTTGTAACCCTTTCTTAAAAATGAAGTATGGCTTCTCTTATCGTGACGTAGAACCAATCGAATCCGTAAAACAAAGTACCGTCCCCCTTCTTTTAATCCAAGGCGACCATGATACGTTTATCCCGCCTTATCACACGAAGGAAATCTATGAAGCAAGAAAAGAGAATACGACCTTAAAGTATTTCCCAAATGTTGACCACACGGATTCTTATCATCATTATCCGAAAGAATATGAAGCAACCGAAATGGAGTTCTTAGCCAAGTATCTTTCAAAATAGCATTGCGTTAGGCTGAAACAGGGTTTTTACATTCAAAAAACAAGAAAAGATCGAAGGAATTAGACTTATAAATCCTACTTTTTCGCTGATCCGCATGCTAGAATGATGTCTAGTTACACTAGTTTTTTGGAGGGCCGTATGGAGAAAACCGTTGTTGAATTATTCGCAGGCGTTGGTGGCTTTCGCGTTGGCCTTAACCAAATCAAAAGTTTTGACAAAGTGACCGGATTGGCAAGAGAGAGAGAGAGAGAGTAACGCTTGGCGCTTCGTTTGGGCAAATCAATGGGAGCCAGCAGAAAAAGCACAAAGTGCCTATCGGTGTTATGTGCTACGTTTTGGTGCTGAAAACACATCCAACACAGACATTGCTTTGGTCAAGAAAGAAAAGATTCCCGACCATACCCTGCTAACGGGGGGTTTCCCTTGCCAAGACTACTCAGTTGCGAGATCGCTCAAGAACGAAAAGGGAATTGAAGGTAAAAAAGGCGTTCTTTGGTGGCAAATTAACGATATTTTAAAAACGAAAAAGCCGCCTTTTGTTCTTTTGGAAAACGTAGACCGCCTTTTAAAGTCACCCGCCAGGCAACGCGGGCAAGCGTTTGGCATCATTCTTCGTTGCTTTACAGATGCCGGCTATGGCGTGCAATGGCGTGTGATTAATGCTGCTGACTATGGCCATCCGCAACGAAGGCGGAGGACTTTTATATTTGCCTTTCGCAATGTCACACATTACTATCAGCAATTTTCTAATATCGACCAAAAAAGTATAGATAAGGCAGACATCATCCTAAACGACATGATGTTTTCCGAAAAATTCCCCTGTCTCAAGGAAGAAAAAGGCAAGCTCACAGAATGTTCTTTAACGGCGGATAAGTATCCCGAATTGACCGAGGTATCAAACCACTTCTTTTTTGATTTCGAAAACGCTGGCTATTGCTTAAATGGCCATGTCTATACGATTAAGGTTCTCCCAACCTATCACGGAAAAGTCAAAACGCTGGGCGAATGTTTGGATTCAGACCACGTTCCAGACTATTGCTACCAAGCCGACTTCGATAAATTCAAATACCTAAAGGGAAGCAAACATATTAAAAGAACGGCAAAAAATGGACATGAATATATTTATGCCGAAGGGCCAATCCCCTTTCCGGACGATTTAACGTGTCCAGGAAGAACGATGCTAACCAGCGAAGGAACCACCAATCGCAGTTCTCACTATATTCTCGATCCAACAAGTCATCGATATCGAATCCTTACCCCCGTTGAATGTGAACGTCTCGACGAATTCCCTGATGACTGGACGAATTCGGGAATGCCACAAAAAAGAAGATATTTCATGATGGGTAATGCCTTGGTGACGGGATTGATCACTTCCATGGGAGAGACAATTGCCAAAATCGTCGAAGGAGAAAACTGACATGGAAATCTCGAAAGAATTGCAAAATTTCCTGTCCTATATAAACGGCTTCCGAGGCGAGACAACAGACTCTTTATGCCACAAAGTAGGGCTGATTACCAATGCTAAAAGCAAGAATGCCCTCCTCGCGAAAAAGATAGGCGAGGCATATCAAGGCCCTTCTTATTATCAAGCCTTATGTGAGCGTAACAACTTGCTTATCAAGACCGTCACTTTAAACGCTGCTGGTTTTCCTAAAGAGGCGATGTCTTTCCCGAAATTCGAATACCAAGAAATTGTTCAAGAACAATGGGAAAGCTCCACCTTAAGAAAGTTGCTCTCAAAGTTATTTCTCTTCGCCGTCTTTCAAAAACAGGGCGACCATAGCGTGTTTTTAGGTGCGTTCCCTTGGCTAATGCCCAAGCATGATTTGGAAGGCGAGGTCAAAGCTGTCTGGGTCAAAACCGTTGAAATCATCATAAGCGGAAATATTGTCGTTTCCGATAAAAAGAAAACGGTTCTTGCTTTTCCAAGAGAATCTGAAACGACCATCTGTCATGTCAGACCGCATGGTAAAAACGCTTTGGACTTAAGCAAACTTCCTTCTATAGAAACGAACACCAATTACATCGGCCTCCCTGCCTATTCTTTTTGGCTTAATCACCAATACGTCTACGACATCATTCAAAAAAATCAGTTGTTCTTGAAATAGAGAAGAAAGGAGTTCCGCATCATGTACATCACAGACGAAGACATCAAAAATTATCGAAAGGGAATCGACTGCAAATTAACAATCGACGGGATAACAAAATCATATCCTTCCTACTTAGTCCCCTTAGAAGGCCTTTATTTCAACGATTTAAACGGACGAATCGCCACTTACGTCGAAGAAAATGCTTCCAACCCCGACAAGAGCATCGATTTAGAAAGCCTATTAAGAAACAACGACCTTGAAACATATAATGATAGAATCGCCGAGTTCATTAAGCAATCCGCGAACGATGGTGGCGTGTCTTTCAATAAAACGAAAGAGGACATCAAAGAAAAAGGACAGATTAAGCCAGGCGTTATCCTTCGAAGCGGAAGAATCATCGATGGGAACAGAAGATTCACTTGCTTAAGAGAGCTCTATCGCGACTCGGGCGATACAAAATATGATTTTTTTGAATGTGTTATTCTCGATGACCCGCAAACGAAAGAACAGCAAAGATCAATTCGGTCGTTAGAACTCAATCTTCAATTCAATGTGGACGAAAAGAAAGATTACAACAAGATAGATTTTTTGGTCGGCTTTTACAAAGATACGATGGACACTTCTTCTCCCGTTCACTTCGACATGCGCGCTTATTGTCATGCCTCGGGAACGAAAGAAGCCGTTTATAACGATTACAAAAACACCGTAGAAGTGATGTTGGATTATCTTGAATGGAGAGGAAAACCCAAAGCGTTTTACATTCTCAAAAACGAAAAATTAGATGGCCCAATCGAAGAGTTAGCGAAGAAAAAGAAACGCCTATCTCCCGATGAATGGAACGAGAAGAAAACTGTTATGTATACATATATGACATTCAATCGAACGGGCGATAGAACAAGAGACTTGCGAAAACTCTTAGATTCAGCCATCAAGGACGGAACACTCTATCGGCAAATGAAAAACGAAGTTGAACAGCCAGGCGTTATCGAACAACTTCCAAATGCCGTTGCTCAATTGGATCAAAAGCCCGCAAACGTCGAAGAATCAAAAGCGCGCGACGAGACGCTTCATTCCATGCAAGACAATTTGATTAAGACCTTCAATCAAGGGCTTTATGAAGAATCTATTGAAAATGACGCAAACGGGCCACAAAAATCGCTCGAAGCAGCGTTGGCTTCTTTGCAAAAAATCAACGCTTTGCAAGTGAGCAATTTCTCAAAAGAAAGAAAAGAGGAGTTGCGTAAAACGATACAAAGCATCGAAGATTGCTTAGATAAATTGAAAGATGCCACAAACTAGATTTCTAAACGAACTTTCCCTGCATCGACATTACGATCCCGCTAGTGATGGATGCGATTTAATCCGGGATTTTTATATCCCCTGTCTTTCATGTTCAAATCAATACAACCGAATCTCCGCTTATTTTTCTTCTGCCGTTTTGAAAAGCTTCTGCCCCGGGCTTCATCTTTTATTTCAAAACCAAGGATACATCCGTTTCATATTCTCTTGCCAACTTGATAAAGAAGATATGGACAGCATTGAACAAGGCTACCAGAAAAGAATGGATAACCTTGCCGACGAGTTGGAAGAAAATCATGGATTTGCTTTGAACGATTTCGAAATCGCGAACTTAGGCTATCTCATCGAACATCAGCTTGCCGACGTGAAAATTGCCTTCATGTTAAAAGACGAGGCGTCAATTTGCCACATTAAAGCGGGGACTTTCACTGATTCAGCGGGGAATAAAGTCTATTTCGAAGGGTCCGGAAATGAAACGATAAACGGAACCATGCGGAATGCGGAAAACTATACGGTAGCTTGTAATTTTATCTCCAATGAACAAGCACTGGACGTTCAGTATGGCGAAGAGAAATTCGAGCGAATCTGGAATAACACATACTCCGATACTGTGCGAACCGAATTTCCAATCGGTAAGCTATTCGAAAAATTGAAATCCCTTAGCAAAGGTAAAATTTTTAACAGCCAAGTCGAATTCCTAAGCACTGAAAACTGCGTTTTTATCGACATCGACGAGAACCACAAAAGCATTTTGTTAGGCGATTATACCAGCGCGAAGTTATTGCGCGCTCCCATGGTTATGAAAACCAACTTTTCTCAAAACTGGGACGACTTAGGAAACGACCAATATTTGATTAGCGCGCTTAGCCTCCATATTTTAAGGGACGTTGTCATTGGTTCTTTAAATCGGTTCAGGATTCATTATCTTCTTTCTGATGCCGCCCAAGAATATCTCAAGCGAAACGATCAGGAATTTGAAAAACGTTTTAAGCTTGGACTTGCCATCAAAGAAGATCGAGAAAAAGAGCTATGGGTTAATAGTTTCATCGCCTTTCAAAACGTTGTGGACGCCGAAATGGAAGCTAAATTAAAACCCCAGCAGATGCGAAACGCTTTCTTTCATTATGAAATGGTCTCCTCTGCCGACTTCTCGGTGCCAGGAACTGGAAAAACCTATATATCCTATGGCTTATACGCTTTTTTAACCGCGGCGGCCTCTGGAAAGAAATGTGACCATCTCGTCGTCTTTGGTCCTCTAAACTGCTTCAACGCTTGGAAAGAGGAAGGGAACAAAATCTTTGGAAGCAAACGCCATCTTTCGTTCTTTGACATTACGGAACATCATGCGGATTACGCAAAAGTCTTGCAGCAACAAAAATTTGATGTCTATCTTTTCAATTACGAGTTTCTTGGCTTAAACAACGACAAAACGTTAGAGAAGCTTGCATTGCTCTCTGAAGAAGCGCTGAATGCAAAAGCGATGTTGGTCTTCGATGAAATTCACAAGTTGAAATCGTTGACCGGAACCACAGCAGCAAATTTTATCCGCATGATTAATGATTGCAAACAAAGGCCCATTTATCGCTTAGCGCTCACGGGAACTCCACTGCCGAATTCCTTTGTCGATATATTAAATTATCTTAAATTACTTTATACAGACGACATGGAGTCCGCTTTTGCTGATTTTACTGAAGCGCGATTGCGCAACGCAGACAACAATCCTTTACTTGCTGATCAAATGGTTCAAAAACTTCTGCCCGTTTTCGTCCGCACCACGAAGAAGGATTTGGCGGTGCCCCCACCCGATCCCGATGATTTTGATACCTTGGGAGTATTGCCAACCGCAGAAGAGCAACAGTTATACGAGCTCATATGGAAGTCCGTTGAGAATCCGCTCCTAAAGTTTATTCGATTGATTCAAGCTGCCTCCAATCCAGCGTTATTAAAGCGAAGTATTTCGTTCGACGAAATCAGAAGCCTCTACGAAGATGATGCGGATGACTGGGAGTCAAGTTTCGGAAAAAGTGCAGACACCTTAGGACTGTATAGCGATGAAATTAAAAATCTTGCCGATTGCATCTGCATCGCCACAAAAACGAAGGCAACTTTAAAATGGATTCAAAACCTCACAAGCCAAAACCAAAAGGTATTGGTGTGGTGTCTTTTCGTCGACACGATTGATTTTGTGAAGCAATCTCTCGCTCATCTCGGAATCCAAGTAGAAACAATCTCCGGCCGAAACGCGCCCGAAGAAAGAATCCGATTGCTGAATGAGTTTAAATACGGAAAGACTCAGGTATTAATCACCAATCCTAATACATTGGCTGAGTCCGTTTCTCTCCACACGGCGTGCAACAACGCCATCTATCTGGAATACGGATTCAATCTCACTTACATGCTTCAATCAAAAGATCGTATTCATCGTGTTGGGCTTGAACCAGAAGTGCACACCCACTACTATTACGCCGTGGCGAAAAATAACAGTATGGCCCGCGGATCAATTGATGAGGCAATTTTAGACAGGCTAAAAACGAAAAACTCCCGCATGTTGAATGTGATTGAGTCAGGAAAATTGGCGGTTATCGGTGACAAAACCAGTGAAATCGATGATATACGGTATATTCTAAGAAAGGGCAACGGATACAGCCGTTAATAAAGGGCTTTATAAAATCCTTGTAAGAACATCATATAGCGTTTTACTTGTTCCGTAATTTTCGCAACATTTTCTTGTTCAGCGGCTTGAATGGCCTTTTGAATGTAGTTATTGATGACGGCTGGCGAATCAAAAAGAAGAAAATCGTCATAACTTTTAGAGAACATAGGCAAATAATGGCGGCTGCAAAAATCGATATTTTTAATGACTTTATCTATTCTTTCGTCCGAATAGCCATAAACCTTAGCAAGATAGATGCGAAATTTCTCTGTGTTTTGCTTTTTGAAATACTCCCTGATTTCTTCGGGTTCTACAGCACATGGTCGATGAATAATTAAAACGCATTCCTTTCTCGGAATATTGAAAAAATCGAGACAGTCTTGCAAACACCAAACGAAATGAATGGCCGTGAAATTACAGTTCAAGTAGAGTCCGTTTTTCAACGGCATAAGATTCGACTTGATGTTGCTTTTATAAAAGAATGGTTGCTTTGTCCAATCCGTTCGAAGCAAAAGTGCCTCTTCTTCGGTCTTTGATGATAGTGAAAATAAAAAATTAATAATCTGAGGGCAAATTTTCTTCCAAGACGTCTCTTCGAATTTTGCATCCTTGTAAGAGAAACTGACTGGGGTTGTACATTCTAGGCTCAAATCTCTGGTTTCTAGACTCTCCCAGTATAGATGCAACCCTTTGCGATCTATTGTTAAGTGATACTTTGAAAACAAATCATCCATTGTCATCTCTCCTCATTTGACAAAAATCACATCCCGATGATAAGCGAGAAAGTCTTTCATGCTCGGATTGTATTGAATGTCGTATTTTTTGCCGTTATCAATTTTTAGTTTTTGGGCATTATCGGTGGTAATCATGCTGGACAGCAAAATGCGTCCGTCATTTTCAAAGGAAATCAAACCTTGGTCAAATAGACGATCATAAGTAGCACTTAAAAGCAATCCGTTTTCAGGGGTTATTCGTTCTTGGTTGTCCGAAACCGACCATGGCTTAATGTGACTAGCAATCAAGATTTCTGGAAGGTTGATTTGTGTGATGATGCAGCGACTGTGATACTTTTTGAGAAGCCCTTCACGATACATACCTTGTCCAACTCTGGCTTGGATTAAAGTTTGTCGCTCGGTGACACTCAAATTTGCGTTATTGTTAATTGAATTTATTTCTTCTTTGGCTGAGTCCGCTTCTCCGACAATGGTGAACATATATAGCCGATAGTGTTTTAAGGAGTTGCTGTACATTCTCTTTCCCTTTTTGTCTTTCGCTTCAAAAAAGGGATTGCTTCGAATCAGAATAATGGCTAAATCCAATTCATAGAGATTCATATTTTGGAGTGGCTTAGAAATAACGCCTTCCCGCAACATGTCGTCGGAAGTGACTTTTAAGCCGCTGTAATAGTGCTCAATCGATCTTTCACTTAAAGAGGAACCATCGCTTTTAATACAGGTCCTCAAAAATTCGGTAAAATCCATGCCCTTATTATTGTATAAAAATCTGCATCTAATTTCAGATCCGAGAAATCCGATTATGCTCTAGGCAATGTGGCCATGCCAACACGAATAAGCCTGTCTTTTTCGCTGAAACGAAGCGCATGTCACAAAAATAGCTCAGCATAAAATGCGGTCATTCGCTAAAATCACGAAATGGCAGGCGAAAAATCGCCTGCGTTTTTAGTTCTGCAAAGCGGAAATCATATAAAGAGGAAGGTTCCAGATGCGATCCGTTTCTTTTTTGAGATTTGTCTGCCCCAGCACGAAAGCTTCTGGGATGTCATAGAGCTTTATGAGCGTATTCACAACGGAATGATTATAGAAATTCGTTTGACTCGGTTTCCCGGATTTGATCTCGAGCGGAAGCACATGATTCTCGTATTCGATGAGAAAATCAACTTCTCCGTGTTTCTTGGAATTATAGTAAAACAGCTTGCCGTCATAGCCATGCGAATTCAACTCTTCCGCGACGACGTTTTCGTAAGGTGCACCATAGTTAATCTCTTGCGCGCCAGCAAGAAGCTTTTCTCGAATTCCGGTGGAAAGAAGAGCAGTATCTAGCAAGCCGATGTCGTTCATGAATAATTTGAGCGTTTTCCGATTGCCGGCAAGAGAAAGCGGAGATACAGGCTCATCGACGTTGTAGGAGGGAATAGCCACGCCAGCAGCGGTGAGCCACAAGAATTCATCCTGTAAATTGCTGTTTTTAAGATAGGCCGGCGTAACGGCATGAGCAGAGACGAATCGCTTGTTCTTGCTATTCAGTTCCGAAGGGATGGCATCATAAACTTCGCGAAGACGCAGTTTTTCTTCGTTTTTCGCGCGATAAGCGGCAATATCAGCTTTATACAAAGCAATGATGTTTTGCTGTGCCGTTTGCACCGTATATAGATTTTTGGTCTCTAAATAGGCATTGACGGCCTCTGGCATTCCGCCGATTAAGACATATTCGCGAAAGTATTCCAAGAAAGCGTTATGAATTGGCATATCGACCGGAACGCGTTTTTGAAAACAATCGTGAACATAATCGATGGCGGACTGCCCCACTCCTTTTGCCGACAAGAACTCTTCGAAATCTAACGGGTACATCTCAAGCAAATCAAGATAGCCAGTAGGATGGAAAAAGATGTCGTTCAAGGTGACTCCGAGAAGCGATCCGCTTAAAATGAAACGATATCTTCCATCATTGACGAGCGGCTTCATTAACGAAACTACATCAAGAGAAGCAGCAGGAAGTTTTCCTTCTTTTCGCATTTCTTCTCGACGTCGATACAATAGTTGAATTTCATCAAAGAAAATTAACGTTTTCCCAGGAATCATCTTCTCGCCTGCAATAGCGGAAAGACGTAGATAGAAGGTGTCCAGATTCGGGAGAGACGCAAAAGGCTCAATCCATTCGGTATGATCCGCAAAATTAATTTCGATAAAGGAATCAAAGGTTTTGCCGAACTGTTCAATCGAATAAGTCTTGCCAACCTGTCTTGCCCCCTTAACGAGCAAGGCTTGCTTGCGATTTTCTTTCCAAAAAATAAGCTTTTCGTCGATTTTTCTTTTCAGCATAATGGGCAGTTCCTATCTAGAATAGTAAGGTGGAATACGGAAAACTGCAAGTTAAAATGACCTTAAAATACGGAAAACTGCAAACAAAAATAAGCCGAAAATACGGAAAACCGCAAAAAACTGGAATGTTATTTGGACTGGTAACCTAAAGGTAGACACTTTCTAAAAGTTACGGAGGCAGGAGACGCGAGCATCGGATGCCTCCGTAACGCAAAATCGATTCAAGGAGGATGAAAATGTACTACACGCCAAGCAAAAGGATAGAGATCGGAAGGCGCGTATTTGCCCACGAGCTGACTAAAAAGGAGGCAGCCGCGGAATACGACGTCACCGAGCAGAGCATCTACCAGTACGTCAGGGAATACCTGAAGAGCGCCGGCCTG